>WNGB01004495.1_pt1 | contig 26477 bp, 28 predicted proteins | sample 5400681 | NCBI WGS metagenome assembly WNGB01 (sample SAMN13153367, study PRJNA577476) | soil metagenome | isolation source: 115 cm soil or saprolite under grassland replicate 2 | place: USA:California | collected 2016-06-15
CTGGTCGGGTTCCGGCACAACGTGCCGTACCGGCCAGGGCCAGCCGGCCGCGCCCTCGTACCCGCCGGGGAGCCGGACCTCGCCGCCGACCACCGCGTGATGTGGCGACCACCCACCGGCACGCCGCTGTTCTACACCGGCCTCGTCCTCGATCAGCCAGTCGATGGCCGCCCGCTGGAGGCCACAGACGAGTTCCGCGCGCTCGGGCACGGCAACCAGTACTACGACTGGGATCTGCCGCGCATGGTGGTCACCGCTCTGGCCGCGGCACCCCGGGCGGCGGTGGTCGCGGCCGGCGGGTTCCACCCCGACTTCGCCGACGGGTGGGGGTGCGACGACACCTACCTCGGCGCCGTGCTGATCGCCGCCGGCTGCAAGGTGGCCCCGCTGCGGCAGGCCCGCGGCTGGCACATCGACCCGCCCGACGCCGACGCCGCCTGGCAAGCGAAGTTCGCCACGGCGGCCGGCAACGTCGCCCGGTACTGGCGGCTGCTCCAGCAGCCGGCCCACGACCGGCCTCCACTGACCGACAGCCCACACGTGGACTGGCTCCTCGCCGAAGGGAAACGCCTGAAATGATCCGCACCTTCGCGGTCGCCGCCGACGGCGGCGGCATCGTCCACGACCCGGCCAGCGGCCTGACCCACCGCGCCACCACATCCGACCCGCCCGGCCGGCAAGCCCTGCGCGAATCCGAGGTGAGCACCGCGCCGCTGGTGCCCACCCGGGATCTTCGCCGCGCCGGGCCGGTGTCGTTGTGCTGGTCGCCGCTGGTGCGGTGCAACCTGGCCTGCCCGCACTGCCTGGACGACACCTCCGTGCCCGAACTGCGCCGCCCGGACCGGCAGCGGGTCGCCGGTGTGCTGGCCGGCGCGGGCGTGCTCGGCGTGGACATCTCCGGTGGGGAACCGCTGCTGCTGCGGGATCTGCCCGATCTGGCCCGCCGCGTCGCCGCCGGCGGGCGTGCCGCCGTTAGCGTCACCACCAACGGCTGGCACCTGGCCCGCCGGGCCGGGGAGCTGCTCGGCGCCGTCGACGCCGTGCGGGTCAGCTTCGACGGACCAGACGCCGCCCGCCACGACCGGTGGCGGGGCGACGGCAGCTTCACCCGCGCCGCCGCCGGGGTGCGTGAGGCGGTCGGTGTTGGGCTGCCCGTCCAGCTCCAGACCGTGCTCATGGCCTCCACCCGCGCCGACGCGCAGGAGACCGTTGACCTGGCCGTGGCGCTGGGCGCCGGCGGGGTGACGTTCCTGCAGATGCTGCCCATCGGCGCCGGCGCTATCCTCGCCCCGGCCGAGGCCCTGCCCGATCCCGCCGCTCAGGACATCATCGCGGGCCTGGACGTGCCTGCCGGGTTCCGGCTGCGGCTGCGGCTGCGTGACGCCGACGCCACCGGCTTCACCGTCATCCGTGCCGACGGGCGGGTCTGGCGCAACACCGCCGGCGCCGCCAGCATCGACAGCCTGCGCCCCCTGCGCGAGCCCGCCGACCTGGCGCTCACCGGCGGTGCGTCATGAGCACCCCGGCCCGGTCGACCGCCGGCGGACGGGTCTTCGACCACCAGCGGGTCTGGGAGCTGACCGAGCCTACGTTCCTGTTCGGCGCGAGCGTGCTCGCACACGCCGCGATGGACCGGCCCGGCCCAGTCAGCGCCGTCATCGGCATCGCCGACGGCGGCGTCCCCCTCGCGACGGAGATCGCCGGCAAGCTCGGCGTCGACCAGTTCCAGGTCCGGGCCCGGCACAACACCAGCGACGCGCTCTACCAGCCGGCCACCGGCCAGGTGACGTGCGACTTCACCGACCTGGCAGACCAGCTCGACGGCCGCCTGCTCGCCGCGACGGTGCTCCTGGTCGACGACATCTGCGGCACCGGCGCCACCCTCCGGGCCGTCACCTCCGGCCTGGCCGCCCACCTGCAGCCCGACACCGCCGTGGTCACCGCGACGCTGTGCCGCAACACCGGCGCACCGCAGCCGCCGCACCTGTGGCTGTGGGACGTCTCCGACTGGGTCATCTTTCCCTGGGAGCAGCGCCGCGCCGATGTGCTCACCACCCCGCTGCCGGCACCCACCACGGTTCGGTCGCGGTGACCGCCGCCCAGCCGGTCACCGTCGCGTTCGTGCTCGTGTCCTGGGCCGTCAACGCCCCCGCCGGCATGGAACGCGCCGTCGCCGCCGCCTCCTACGGCCTGGTCGCCCGGGGCCACCGGGCCGTCATCGTCACCGCCACCAACGCTGGATCCACCACCTACCGAGGGGCTGAAGTCGTTCGGCTCACCAGCCTGGACATGTCCTTCCCGTGCACCGACGAGGAGCTGCGCCAGGCCATCACCGCCGGCGAGCCGGCCATCGCCGCGGAACTGGCCGACCTGTACGCCCGCCACCGGGTCGACATCGCCGTCTACGTTGACGCGCTGTGGGGCCTCGGGGCGACCATGCCCACCGCGGTACCGGCCCGGCGGATCCTGGCCGCCCACGTCGTCGGGCACGACATCGACCTACGCGCCGCGCTGGCCCGACGCCCGCACGCGGTCCTCGCGCCGTCCCAGGTCGTGATCGACACCGCCGCCCGGCGCGGATACCACGCCGCGAAATGGTGTGTCGTGCCCAACGCGCTGCTGGACGAGCCCGCACCGGCCCCGCCCGCCCGTCGTGCGCAGCTCCGCGCGCACGGGCCGGTCCGGGTCCTCGCCCGCGCCGGCGCCGAGAAAGGCGTCGCCGCGCTGCTATCCGCCGCCACCGTGGCCGGCCGCCGCCTGGAGGTAGCCCTGTCCCCTGCGGCGTTCGAGCCCGGCGCCGGTGCGCAGGAGTGGGTCCTGGACCGCTGCCGCCAGCACGCCGAGGGCAACCCGGCCGTCGCCGTCAGGACGGGTCTGCCATGGGGCGACGTGCCAGCCTGGCTCGCCGAGGCCGCCGTGGTCATCGTCCCCTCGATCCGCGAAACCTTCGGGCTGGTCGCGCTCGAAGCGATGGCCGGCGGCACCCCCGTCATCGCCCACCACGTCGACAACCTGCCGGCCCTGCTCGCCGGCGGCGGCGTCACCGTACCCCCGGCCGTCGGCGCCGCCGGACTCTGGCGTGCCGCCCACGATCTACTCGACGATCCAGTACGCTACGACCAAACTTCACGGGCCGCGTACTACCGATCGCGGGACTATCGGCCCGCCCACATTGCTGACCAACTGCTGAAGGTGGTGAGCTGATGGGCGGTGCGCCGCATCAGTCCAACCCGGTTCCCCCGCTGCTGCTCGTCGATGGCCACAACCTGCTGTGGGGCGCCACCTTCGGCTTCCCCGCCGCCGTTCTGTCCCGCGACAAGACCCGCAACCTGACCGGCCTGTTCGCGTTCTTCGCCCTGCTGCGCGTTGCGGTCCGTGACGAGGTACCCGCCGGCCCACCGGAAGTCATCGTCGTGTTCGACGGCCAGTTCGGCAGCGCCGGCCGCCAAGCCGCGGACGCCGGCTACAAGGCGCAACGGCCCGCCGACGAGGCCGCGCTGGCGCCCATCCAGTTCCTGCCCGACGTCAAGCAGGGCCTGGACACCTGCCGGATCGCCTGGGTCGAGATCGAGCACGCCGAGGCCGACGACGTGATCGCCACCCTCGTTGCCGCGACCCCGTCGCCCCGGCCGGTCCTGATCATGTCTCGCGACCAGGACTACTACCAGCTCGTCGACGACAGCCGGATCCGCGTGCTCAACACCAAGAACCGCGCCGGGAACCGGCTCATCGACGCCGCTGCCGTGCACCGCCGGTACGGCGTGACCCCCGCGCAGTGGCCCGACTTCCGGGCTCTGGCCGGCGACCCCGCCGACAATATCCCGGGCGTGCGCGGCATCGGCGCCACGACCGCGGCGAACCTGCTCGCCGGCGGTCTGACCCTCGACGAGTTGCTCGACTCCGGCCGGCTTGCCGGCGGCCGTGGCCGCGCTGTGCTCGACCAGTGGGACAACGTCCTGAAATGGCGCGACATGATCAGGCTCCGCACCAACCTGGTGCTGCCGCGTCGGCCGCATGGCACGGCCAGCCGTGGCCTTCCGGCACCGCGCGACGTGGTGGAGCAGCTCGGCCGATGGTGACCGAACCCATCACCGTGCTCACCGTGCTCGCCCACCCCGACGACGCCGAGCTGTGGGCCGGCGGCACCCTGGCCGCGCACGCCGCGACCGGCTGCGTCATTGTCGCCGTCCCGCGCCACGACCTGATCCGCGACGAAGAAGCCGCCGCCGGCGCGACCATCCTCGGCGCCCAGTTCCGACTCCTCGACGCCATGACCACCGACGACGTCCAACAGCTCCTCGACGACGTGCGCCCAGACGTGGCTATTTGCCACCGAGTCGACGACATTCACCCCGACCACCGCGTCGCCACCAGCACGCTGCTCGCCGCCCTACCAGCCATCGTCATCGCCACCGGCCGGCCTCGGCGGGTCTACACCTGCGACACCTACAACTCGCTCACCCTCCACGGCCCGGCAGCAGCCAGCACGATCATCGACGTCACCGCCACCTGGGACACCAAGATGCGCGCCCTTCACGCGCACGCCTCGCAACCCATCGCCGAGCACTTCGAGCCCATGGCCGAAACCCTCGGCCGCCTGTGGGGCGCCCGCATCGGCGCCACCTACGCCGAGGCATTCCAACCCTTGCCGATACTCGGCCGACTCCCGGCAGGCCGACTGTGAACCTCCGCCCCAGGCCGATCCAGACGAGCAGCCAAACCCCCGCCGCACAGCAGTAGTGAAAGGGCACCACCCGTGACCAACGACCCGGCCAGCCCCGGCGATAAGCGATACCCGAAGCTCGACACCAGCAAGCCGCAGTCGGCGCGGATCTGGAACTACTGGCTTGGCGGCAAGGACAACTTTGCCGTCGACCGCCAGGTCGCCGACCAGGTCCGTGCGGTCTTCCCGGCTATCGTGGACAACGCCCGCGCTTCCCGGGCTTTCCTCGTCCGCGCTGTCCGCTACCTGGCCGGTGAGGCCGGCATCCGCCAGTTCCTCGACCTTGGCACCGGCCTACCCACCGCCAATAACACCCACGAGGTTGCCCAGCAGGTCGTGGCCGAATGCCGGATCGTCTACGTCGACAACGACCCCTTGGTGCTGGTGCACGCCCGCGCCCTGCTCACCAGCAGCCCCGAGGGCGTCACCGACTACATCGACGCCGACGCCCGCGACACCGATAAGATCCTGCACGAGGCGGCCCGGACACTGGACTTTACTCAGCCGGTCGCAATCATGATGCTCGGCATCCTCGGCAACATCCCCGACTACGACGAAGCCCGCTCGATCGTGTGCCGGCTGCTGGACGGCGTGCCCTCCGGCAGCTACCTGGCTATCGCCGACGGAACCACCACCAGCGAGGAAATCGTGGAAGGTGCGCGCGTTTCTGCCAAGGGCGGCCACCCCTACACCCTGCGCAGACCCGAGGAGATCACCCGCTACTTCGATGGTCTGCAGCTCGTCGAACCAGGCGTGGTCTCCACCCCACGGTGGCGACCCGAGCCCAACCTGTCCGGCCCACCCGCGGAGCTTGACGGGGTTTGCGGTGTAGGTTGCAAACCTTGATGCAGATCTGGTCCGCTTTCGGACCGTGGACGGCCCGACACATTCGGCAAGGCATCCACGCGAGCGCTGGCCGAGGTGGGTGCTGTGTCTTGCCCGTACGCCGAGGCATGCCGACGACGCGGCGCCGCCGTGGTCGTTGGCATCTTCGGGAGGAACGCGGCACGTTAGGCGTATGCGGCTGGGTCAGCCGGGTGTCGACTTGGCCGCAGGGTCGTGGTTGCCCAATGGAGGCGCATTCGAGATCCGCTTTGACCCACCTTTGCGGCTGACGTCACGGCGGGTGTCCGCAGTTCAACGTCTTTGACCCGTGGCTCTGCCACCTCGCCTCGGCGAATGTCACATTTCGATGGCAATCCTGGCGAGCAGCGGCGCATGCAAGGGCGGCTATGCGGCCGAGCAACGTCGGTGCGACGGTGAATCGAGAGTGTGGTCAAGCGAATCGCGATCGCCCAGGTGATCGGCGTCTACGCACTGATCGCTGGAGTACTGATGCTGATCAGCGCCTGGCGCCTGCGCAAGGCCGGCGAGCGGCTGTCGGTTCAGGCGTCGTAGTCGACGACGAGCCGGTCGGTCAGCGGGCTGGACTGGCAGGTCAGCACGTACCCCGCTGCCAGCTCGTCGGGTTCGAGGGCGAAGTTGCGCGCCATCCGTACCTCGCCCTCGACCAGGCGAGCCCGGCACGTCGAGCACACGCCGCCCTTGCAGGCGTACGGCAGCTCGCCCCGCACCCGCAACGCCGCGTCGAGCACCCGCTCGTCGCGCCCCATGGAGAACGTCGACGCCCGGCCGTCGAGCAGGATCGTGACCTGCGTGTCGCCGGCATCCCGCGCGGCGACCACGCGGCGCGGTGCGGCGGGCGCGTCTTCGACGTGGAACAGCTCGGTGCGTACGGCCGTGTCCGGTATCCCCCGCTCGGCGAGCACGGTCTTGGCGTCGAGCACCATGCCGTACGGCCCGCAGAGGAACCAATCGTCTACAGTGGACGGTGCGACGAGCGCGTCGAAGAGCCGGCGCAGCCGGTCGGCGTCGAGCCGGCCGGAGAGCAGCGCGGCATCCCGGGGCTCCCGGGACAGCACGTGCACCAGGTGCAGCCGGGTGGGATAGCGGTCCTTCAGGTCGGCCAGCTCCTCGGTGAACATCACGCTGGCGCTGGTCCGGTTGCCGTACAGCAAGGTGAACCGGCTCTCCGGCTCGGTCGCCAGCGCCGTGGCGACCAGCGACAGCACCGGCGTGATGCCCGACCCGGCGACGATCGCCGCGTAGTGCCGCCGCCGCGCCGGGTCGAACGCCGTCGTGAAGTGGCCCAGCGGCGGCAGCACCTCGACCACGTCACCCTCGTGCAGCGCGTGGGTGGCGTACGTGGAGAACGAGCCGCCGGGCACCTGCTTGACCCCGATCCGCAAGTGGCCACGGCCGGCCAGCTCGGCCGGGGTCGAGCAGATCGAGTACGAGCGGCGCACATCCTGGTCGTCGACCACCCGGCGGACGGTCAAGTGCTGCCCAGCCCGGAACGCGAAGGCCTCCCGCAGCTCGACCGTTACCTCGAAGGTGACCGCCACGGCGTCATTGGTCAGCGGGGTGACCTCGCTCACCGTCAGCTTGTGGAAGATCGGCCGGCGTCGCTGCGGCCTGGTCACGGTGACCGTCATCTACAGCGCCTTGATGTGCTCGAACGGCTCCGTGCAGGCGCGGCAGCGCCACAGCGCCTTGCATGCGGTGGAGCCGAAGCGGGACAGCTGCTCGGTGTCCGGCGAGCCGCAGCGCGGGCAGCGCACGGCCAGCGTCAGCCGGACGGCGGCGGGGGTGGCCCGTCCGGGCGGGGCGATGCCGGCCGCCGCCAGCTTGCTCCGGCCCGCCTCGCTGATCCAGTCGGTGGTCCACGCCGGGCTCAGCACGGTGCGCACCTCGACGTCGGCGAAGCCCGCGCGCTGCAGGGCCGTGCGGATGTCGGCGCGGATGGTGTCCATGGCCGGGCATCCGGAGTACGTGGGGGTGATCGTCACCGTGACCGTGCCGCCGTCGACCGCGACGTCGCGCAGGATGCCGAGCTCCTCGATGGTGACCACCCGCAGCTCGGGATCGGTCACGCCCGCCACCACCTCCCGCGCGCTCACCATCGAGCCCCCGGATGGGCCCGGTGCACCGACTGCATCTCGCCGAGCAGGTACGACATCGCCTCGGTGTGCCGGCCCTGCCGCCCGCCGCTCGGCGCCCAGCCGTCGGCCGGCCGGGTGAGCGTCGCCTCCTTCAGCACACCGTCCACCGTGGACAGCCAGTCGCCGCGCAGCGCCGCCGGATCCACACCGACGCCGTCGGCGGCCAGCCGCCGGGTCAGCTCGTCGGAGGCGAACAGCTCATGGGTGTACGGCCAGAGCTCGTCCACGGCCGCTTGCATGCGGCGGTGCGACTCGTCCGTGCCGTCGCCCAACCGGACTGTCCACAGTGCACTGTGGTCGAGGTGGTACGCCGACTCCTTGCGCGCCTTGCCCCCGATGCCGGCCAGGCGCTCGTCGCCGGAGTCGGTCAGCGCCTCGTAGAGCGGCCGCTGGTACGCCGAAAGCAACAGCAACCTGGTGATGGTGAAGCCGAAGTCGCCGCCTGGCAGCTCCACCAGGAGGCAGTTGCGGAAGTCCGCCTCGTCGCGGAGAAACGCCAGGTCGTCCTCGTCGCGCCCGGCGCCTTCCAGCTCGCCGGCGTAGGTCAGCAGGAGGCGCGCCACGCCGAGCTGGTCGAGCGCGATGTTCGCCAGCGCGATGTCCTCTTCCATCTCCGGCGAGCTGGCGTACCACTCGCTGAGCCGCTGGGCCGCGATCAGCGCGTCGTCGCCCAGCCGGAGTGCGTACTCCATGACGTCGCTCATAGATGCGCCGCTCCCTCGGGCACCTCGTAGAACGTCGGATGCCGGTACACCTTGTCGGCGGCCGGGTCGAAGAACGCGTCCTTCTCGTCCGGGCTGCTCGCCACGATCGCCTCGGCCGGCACCACCCAGATCGAGACCCCTTCCTGACGGCGGGTGTATACATCACGCGCGTTGCGCAGCGCCATGGCCGCGTCCGGGGCGTGCAGGCTGCCGACGTGGCTGTGCGACAGCCCGCGCCGGGGCCGGATGAAGACCTCCCAGAGCGGCCATTCGGCGTTCATGACGCCCTCCCGCCAAGAACCGGCGGCAAATTCGCGCTCCGCTCCGCGACTCATGCCGCCTCCGCCCGCCGCTTCGCCGCGTGCGCCGCGGCCGCCTCCCGTACCCAGGCACCGTCGTCGTAGGCGCGGTGCCGGTACGCCATCCGCTGCCGGTTGCACGGCCCGTTGCCCTTGATCACCCGGAACAGCTCGTCGTAGTCCGGATCGGTGAAGTCGTAGGAACCCCGCTCGGCGTTCCATCGCAGATCCGGGTCGGGGATGGCGAGCCCGAGCACGGAGGCCTGCTGGACGCACATGTCCACGAAGCGCTGGCGCAGGTCGTCATTGGAGAACCGCTTGATCTTCCAGGCCATCGACTGTTCCGAGTGCGTCGATGCGGTGTCCGGCGGCCCGAACATCGCCAGGGACGGGTACCACCACCGGTCCACCGCGTCCTGGGCCATCCGCCGTTGCGCCCCGGTGCCGTTCGCCAGCGTGTACAGGATCTCGAAACCCTGGCGCTGGTGGAACGACTCCTCCTTGCAGATGCGGATCATGGCTCGGGCGTACGGGCCGTACGAGCAGCGGCACAGGGGCACCTGGTTCACGATCGCCGCGCCGTCGACGAGCCAGCCGATCGCGCCGATATCCGCCCAGGTGAGCGTCGGGTAGTTGAAGATCGAGGAGTACTTCTGCCGGCCGTCGAGCAGCATCTGCACCAGCTCCTCGCGGGCGACGCCCAGGGTCTCGGCCGCCGCGTACAGGTACAGCCCGTGGCCCGCCTCGTCCTGCACCTTCGCCAGCAGGATCGCCTTGCGCTTGAGCGACGGCGCCCGGCTGATCCAGTTGCCCTCCGGCTGCATCCCGATGATCTCGGAGTGGGCGTGCTGCGCGATCTGGCGGACCAGGCCTTTCCGGTACGCCTCCGGAATCCAGTCCCGTGGCTCGATCTTCTGGTCGGCCGCGATGACCTCGTCGAAGTATCGCTGCAAGTCGGCGTCGGACCCGTCGGGCCCGCCCGCGCGGTCGGCTTCGGCCGCGGCCCGCAGCTCTCGCTCGGCGTCCTCGACCTGGTCAAGCAGGCTCTGGCCAACGTCGTCCCCGTACACAACGCAAGTGTTACAGTCACTGGCCTGCGGTGCAAGCATGTGTAACACTTCGCGGCCCGGCGGCCGTTGGTCGGTCTCGGCTACTCTCGAAAGCGAAACCCCCGAGGGCTCGTCACGAGGCACCGAGCCCATCGATGCCCGACTGTCAGGAGTACGCACATCTCATGCGCGTGCGCGCGGTCCTGCTCGCCGCCGTCGCCGCCCTCGCGGTGCTCGCCGCTACGGCGTTAGCGGTGCCGCCGGTGCGCACCCGCATCGGCGGCTTACTCGGGCTCGTCCACAGCACGATCGCCAATGCCGAACCCAAGCCCCCGCGCTACACGTTCAAGGTGGCCGAACAGCCCGCGCCGCCCCCGCCGCTGCTGCAGGCGCATCCGGTAAGCGTCACCACGCCCGGCCTGCTGGCCTGGGCCCTGCTCGACCGGCAGACCGGCGCGCTGGCCGGCTCGCCCAACTACACGACGGCGACGAACACCACCGAGTCGATGGTCAAGGCCTGGATCGCTTCGGACTACCTGCGCCGCCTCGCCGCGGCCGGCCAGCAGCCGACCGCCGCGCGCCTGGCCGAGTTGACCCGCATGATCCGCGACAGCGACGACAACGCCGCGCAGGACATCTACCGCATCGATGGCGGCAACGCCGTGATCAAGCGGCTCATCGCCACGTGCGGCCTCACCGAGACGACCGTGTTCAACGGCTGGTGGAGCAAGACCAAGCTCACCGCGCACGATGCGGTCCGCATGGGCTTATGCGTCGCCGACGGCCGGGCCGCCGGGCCGCAATGGACCGAATGGATCCTCAGCGAGATGCGCCAGGTGCGCGGCAGCGTCGCCGAGGAGCCCAACGGCGGCCGGTGGGGCATCGTCGACGCGCTCCCGCCAGACGTGGCGAAGGTCACCTCGATCAAGAACGGTTGGACCCTGATCTACGCCGACGGCATGTGGCACATGAACTGCTTAGCCATTCATGAGGACTGGATCCTGGCCGTACTCACCCGCTTCCCCGGAAATCTCAGCAAGCAGCACGGCGCCGACCTCTGCAAAGGCGTGACCGAACAGCTGATGACGCGCTGACGTGTGGGGCTCGGGCGTCAGTCGAGCGGGTCGCCTACGCCCCGGAAGACGTCTGGCTGCCGGCCGGTCTTGGCCACGGGTCGATCTGACGCCGGTGCTCGTGGTCGACGGGCACGCCCGCCAGGTGGAACGCCGGGGCCGGCCGGGTGGCGCGCTGCGCTCCACCGTCCGGCGTCTCAACGGCCGCTGCATAACCGAGCCAGGTGCCGTCTTTGGCGACTTCGGCGACCTCGGTGGCGTGCCCGTCCAAGATCGCGAAAACGGTCATGCACACGTGATCGATGTCGTCTGGGTCGTTGAGGCTGGCGGCTAGGCGGTAAGCGAACCCGGTCTCGATGCGCACCGTCTGGTCGGTCTCGGTTTTATTGACATACCGGACCACCCGGACCAGCTCGCCGCTGTCCTGTGGCGGCTGAAGGGTGACGACGTCGATGTCTTCGATGGCCGTACCACCGCGCCGGGCCGCTTCGCCGGACAGCCGGTCGACCGTCTGGCCAATCCCGGTACGCCGAGATGGTCGCGACGAAGACACACCGATCCACGACGCCCGCCAGCCGCGCGCGGACCGGCGAGTTTCGCCTGATCGAGGTCGCTACCGGCGACCCTCGTGATGAGCGGTCGTTGGGTGCGGTGGAGCCGGCCCCGAAGATCGCCTGATTCGGGTCGTGGCTTGGCGCGGCGAGACTCCGGTCGTCGTCTGGAGTAGACGGCTGCTGCTGCTGATGGATCGGCCGCAGGTTCTGCTGACCGCACCGGCCGGCACGGAGGGTCTGGAGATCGCGGTCGACGCAATCGACGCGGCGCCCCGCGAGCCCGGCCGGCCCAACCCTGGCTCGTTGGTCCAGCGGTTCCGACCGGCGTTCAGCGACTTTCCGAAGCGGGTATGGCCGATCCTCGCGGTGACGATCATGTTCGCGGTGATGAGTCGGCGCCGTTGGCGCTCGTACCGGAAACCGGTTGACGCGAGACTGGTAACCTCCAATGGCGAGGCGCGCCAGCTCCCGGCGCGATCCGGGAAGGCTCGTCTATGCGGGTACGAACGATGGTGTTGAGCGCGGTGGCCGTGCTCGCCATCGCCGCCCTTCCCTACATTCCGGGCTCGCCGCTGGCGGCGTTCTCGGCGCCGGAGGTCCTCGGCAGCGGGCGGGCGACGGCGAAGGCACCTCGCAGCGCGCCGGCAGCGAACGCCTCTGGCGCCGCGGCTCCGACCAGCCCGACTCCCACCGTCGCCGTCTCGACACCGGTCGCTCGGCCGCTGATCCACGCCGGCCCGGTGACGATCTCCTCTCCGGGCTTCTGGTCCTGGGCGGTGATGGACGCACGTACCGGCCAGATCAACGGCTCGTCGAACCTGAACGCGGTCAACGACACCGCTTCGATGATCAAGGCGTGGCTGGCCGCGGACTTCCTGCGCCGGGCGGCCGAGCGGAACCAGGATCCGGGCACGAGCCGGCTCCACGAGATCAGCATCATGATCAGGGACAGCGACAACGGGGCAGCGGAAGACATCTACCAGGTCAACGGGAGCACGGCCTCGATCAACCGGCTGATCTCGATATGCGGGCTCACCGACAGTCGGGCGACGTCCGGCTCCTGGAGCAAGACGTACCTGTCCAGCCGTGATGCGGTCCGGATGGGCAAGTGCATCGCGGACGGTCGTGCCGCGGGCGGTAAGTGGACCTCCTGGCTGCTTACCGAGATGCGCAACGTCCGGGGGTACGGGCGGTTCGGGATCATCTCGGCCCTGCCTCCCGACGTGGCCAAGACGGTGGCCATCAAGAACGGCTGGCTGCTGCGAACCGACGGCCTCATGCGGATCAACTGCCTGGCCATCGGTACCGACTGGGTGCTCGCCGTGCTGGTGCGCTACGCCGGTTCGCTCGGCGAGGCGTACGGCATCGGGATCTGCAAGTCGGTCGCCGCGCAGCTGCTCAAGGCTCCATAGGGTCGTTTCGTGACCGTCTCGGGCGGTGTGCCGCGGGATGTCCTTGCCTACGTGTCTGATCTTGCATCGGCTCTCGGTGAGTTGCGGTCGGACCTGGTCGGGATTTATCTGCATGGCTCTGCCGTGCTCGGTGGGTTCCGGCCGACGAGCAGCGACGTCGATGTGTTGGCCGTTGTCTGCGAGCCCGGTTCAGTCACGGCTCAGCAGGGCATCGGTGAGGTGATCACGGCGGTCCGCGGATGTCCTGGCACCGGGTTGGAGATGAGTGTCATTACCGCGGCCACCGCGGCGGCGCTCGGCGATTGCCGATTCGAGGTGCACGTCAACACCACCAACGAACCGGCGATCATCCGGACTGGTGCTGGAGGACCTGGTGACCCGGATCTTGTTCTGCACGCTGCGGTCTGCCGAGATCGCGCGGTTGCGGTGATCGGTCCACCTGCCGGTGAGGTCTTCGGACCGATACCCCGCAGCCGCATCCTCGCGGCGATGCTCGGCGAACTGCAGTGGGCGCTGAGCCACGCTTCCACCGGGTACGCCGTGCTCAATGCGTGCCGTGCGGTGAAGTTCGCCGATGACGCACGGCTGTGTTCCAAGCTCGACGGCGGCAAGTGGTATCTGACCCGGCATCGGCCCAACCCGGTCGTCAGCGCCGCACTGGACTTCCAGCGTCACGGGCGACCAGCTCCGGCCGCTGACGATGCCACCAGGTTCGTCGAAGAAGTCTGCAACCAACTGCGCCGCCTCCTCGGCTCACCGGAAGCGGACACGCGAGGCTGGTCAGACCCGGCAGCACAGTGACAGGGGGCCACGGTGACAGGGGCAGGGCAGCCACGCTCGGTGCGTTAGGCGGCTTTCGCCCGTGGCCGGCCCCAGCGGTGTTGGCGTTCGCTGCGGATGCGGGCGCGTTCGCGGCGAGGACGTCGGGGTGGCGGGCTGGCGTTGCGCCAGCGCAGATACGTCTGCAGGTCGCACGTCCAGCGGTCAGACCTCCGCGAACTCCGGCCCGCCGGGCAGCAACGGCGGCGCCTCGCCGAGCGCCGCCGCCCGTCGCGCGAACTCCCGCAGGCCCGCCACCTGGCGCGGTCCGAGCGAGAAGTCCAGCACCTGGAAGTACGACCGGAGTGTCGCGCTGTCGAACGGCTCCCAGCGCGCCGCGGCTGTCGCCACGGCGTCGAGCTCGGTCAGGCACAGCTCCCGGGAACGGACAAACGCCTCGTGGACGCCCTTGACCAGGCCGGGATGCGCCCGGGCGAACTCCCGCCGCACGCCCCATGCGGCGAAGACCATCGGCAGCCCGGTCCAGTCCCGCCAGGCCTGGCCGAGGTCGGTCACGAGCAGCCCGCGCCGTGGCGCCTCATGGGTCGCGCGTAGTGCGGCGTCCCCGATCAGGACCGCCGCGTCCGCCTCCAGCAGCATCTCGGTGAGGCTGGGCGGGCAGGTGAAGTACTCCGGCGCGACGCCGTAGCGGTCGGCGAGCAGCATCCGGGCGAGCAGGACGCCGGTACGCGAGGTCGAGCCCAGCGCCACCCGGGCGCCGTCAAGGCGGTCGAGCGGCCGGGTCGACACCAGGTTGACCGACAGCACCGGACCATCGCTGCCTACCGCGAGATCCGGCAGCAGCAGGAGATCGTCGGCGTGGCGCAGGTACTCCACGAGCGAGATTGGCCCGATGTCCAGCTCACCCGCCACGAGCGCCTGGTTGAGCCGGTCCGGCTCGTCCTTGCGGAGGTCCACGTCGAGCAGCGCGCCGGAGCGCATCAGTCCCCAGTACAGCGGCAGGCAGTTGAGGAACTGGATGTGCCCCACCCGGGGCCGCGTCTCCGGCACGAGCTCCACGCTACGTCAGCCGATCAGGCCCGCATCTCGGCCGGCGCCTCGGCGTGAGCCGGCGCACTCGCCGCGGCCCGTTCCCGCGTCGCGGCGCGCTCCCGTCTCGCGGCCCGCCACACCGGTAGCGCGGCGGCCGCCACCACCGCCAGCCCCGTCAGCCCGGCGGCGGTCATGAGCGGACCCGGTGCGAACACCTCGACGAGCGCGCCACCCAGGACGTACCCGATCAGGTTGGCCGCGTTGATGACGGCGCCGGCCATCGCGAAGACCCGGCCGCGCACGGCGCCCGGCGCCCGCCTGCCGAGGAGGACACCCGCCACGGTGTTCTCACCGCCGTTGGTCAACCCGCCGACGACCCACAGCGCGATCAGCCAGCCGACCGCGGGGACCTGTCCGGCCACGGCGAGTACGGTGCAGCTCGTCGCGAGCAGGACGACCATGGTCAGGCCGAGCCCACCGTCGTCGGCGTCCCGGCGGGCCGTCAACCAGGAGCCGATCAGCATCGCGCCTGTCCAGACGGCCATCAGCAGCCCGTAGCTCGTGGTCGAGGCGCTTCCATGATCGCCAAACGCGCCGGGTGCGCCAGCGCCCGCATCACCTGCGGGTCGCGGATCTCCAGCCGCTGCTCGGTGTCGGGTCGGACCTCGGTCACAGGTCCAGCCTGCTATTGAAATTCGGATGCGCGCGTGGAAGGTGCTGCGTAAACTCGTCGGTCCGCCTTTGCCGAGAGGTTCGGATCACCGTGCCCGCACAGGACCAAGACCTCGACACCCAGCTGGCCACCGAACGAGCCCACCTCACTGCCTCCCGTGCCGCCCTGCGCCGCATGCGCGAGCACGCCCAGGCGCTGTTCCGCACCGGTGACAAGGTCGCCGGTGACGCGTACAGCTCGGAGACCCTCGGGCGTACGCTCGCCCGCCGGATCGCCGAGCTCGCCGACGACCCGACCACGCCGCTGTTCTTCGGGCGGCTGGACTTCAGCACCGTCGCTGCCGACCACGCCGGAGCGCGCTACCACATCGGCCGGCGCCACGTTACCGACGAGGCCGGCGAACCGATGGTGCTCGACTGGCGTGCCCCGGTCTCGCGCGCGTTCTACCGGGCCAGCGCCCGGGACCCGCAAGGGGTGACGGTACGCCGCCGGTTCGGCTTCTCCGCTGGTGTGCTGACCAGCTTCGAGGACGAGCACCTCGACCGCGGCGAGGAGCTGGGCACCGCGAGCCGGATCCTCACCGACGAGATCGAGCGGCCCCGGGTCGGGCCGATGCGCGACATCGTCGCCACCATCCAGCCGGAGCAGGACGAGCTGGTCCGGGCCGAGCTGGACGAGTCGATCTGCGTGCAGGGCGCGCCGGGCACCGGCAAGACCGCGGTCGGCCTGCACCGGGCGGCGTACCTGCTCTACAGCCACCGGGAGCGGCTGCGCCGCTCGGGAGTGCTCATCGTCGGGCCGAACCGGGCGTTCCTCAACTACATCGCGGCCGTGCTGCCGGCGCTCGGCGAGATCGACGTCGAGCAGTGCACTGTGGACGAGCTGTTCGCCACGCCGGTCACCACGGCCGACGACGAGGCCGCGGCCCTGGTCAAGCACGATGCCCGGATGGCGGCCGTCATCGCGCGGGCGCTGCACGTGCGCATCGGCAAGCCGGCGGCGCCGCTCGTGGTCTCCGACGGGTCGTACCGCTGGCGGCTCTCGGAGGACGCGCTGCGGCGCGTCGTCGACGACGTACGCCGGGAGGCGCTGCCGTACGCGGTCGGCCGGGAGCGGGTGCGCGCCCGGGTCGTCGCGTTGCTGCAGCGGCAGGCCGAGCGCCGCCGGGCCGAGTCGCCGGGGGAGAGCTGGCTGCGCCGGATGGGCCGGGTCAAGCCCGTCGTGGAGCTCCTCGACGCGGTCTGGCCCGCCGTGACCGCCACCGACCTCGTCGCCCGGTTGCTGTCTGATCCGGCCGCGCTGGCCGAGGCCGCCGATGGCATCCTGGACGAGGCCGAGCAGGCGGCCATCCGCTGGGCGACGCCGCCGCGCACGCCCCGCTCGGCCCGGTGGGCGGTCGCCGACGCCGTACTCGTGGACGAGGCGGCCGGGCTGATCGATCGGGTACCCAGCTTCGGTCACGTCGTCGTGGACGAGGCGCAGGACCTGTCCGCCATGCAGTGCCGGGCGATCGCCCGGCGCAGCGAGCACGGGTCGGTCACCGTGCTCGGCGACCTCGCCCAGGGCACCGCCCCGTGGGCGACCCGCGACTGGCGGGTGAGCCTGGCGCACCTGGGCAAGCCGGCGGCCCGCGTCGAGGCGCTGACCATAGGCTTCCGGGTACCGGCCGAGGTGCTGGCGCTGGCCAACCGCCTCCTGCCGGCGCTCGGCGTCGACGTCCCGCTGGCCCGGTCGCTGCGGCGGGACGGGGCTCTGGCGGTACGCCACGTGTCTGATGTGGACGGTGCGACGGTGGATGCCGTGCGGGCGGCGCTGGAGCACGAGGGCTCGGTCGGCGTCATCGCGGCCGACGCCGCGGTGGGCCGGCTCACCGCCGCACTGCGGGCTGCGGGCATCGCGACCAGCGCCGCGGAGGACCTCGACGGCGGCCGGGTCACCGTGCTGCCCGCGACGGTGGCCAAGGGCCTGGAGTACGACCATGTCGTCGTCACGGAGCCGGCACAGATCGTCGAAGCTGAGCCACGGGGGCTGCACCGGCTCTACGTGGTGCTCACCAGAGCAGTGTCCCGTCTCGACGTGTTGTACGCCCGGCCCCTGCCACCGGCACTTACCATGCAGTGATGCGCGTCAGAGGGTACGCCGCCGGCACCCCGTGCTGGGTCGATGTGTCGAGCCCGGATCCCGTTGCCACACAACGGTTCTACGGCACGTTGTTCGGGTGGAGCACGGCGGAGTCCTCGGCCCGGCGCACGCCGTTCCGGTTGGGTGACCTGGCGGTGGCTGGGATGCGGCGCAACGAGCCGGCGCAGTGGCTGACGTATTTCGCCACCGACGACCTGGCGACGACCGCCAAGGCGGTGGCGGCCGCCGGCGGCGCGGTGCTGCAGGGCCCGACGGTGGTCGGCGTGGAGGGCCAGGCGGCGCTGTTCGCCGACCCGGCCGGCGCGGCGTTCGCCGGGTGGGAGCGCGGCGCGTTCTGCGGCGCGCAGGTAACCAACGAGCCCAACGCGGTCTGCTGGCACGAGCTGGCCACCCCGGATATCGAGGGCGCCCGGGCGTTCTACGGTCAGGTGTTCGGCTGGGCGGAAGGGCCCGGCGAGTGGCAGACCGAGCACGGCAGCGTGGCCGGGATCGTCACGATGGACAACCAGCACGTCCGTGCTATGTGGACGGTCTGCTTCATGGTCTCGGACTGTGCGGCCGCGGCGGCGCGGGCGGTCGAGCTCGGCGGCCGGGTGGTGGCCGGTCCCCGCGACGAGCCGGGCGGGCGGGTGGCACAGCTGGCCGACCAGTGCGGTGCGCGGTTCACGGTGATCGAGCTGCCGCCGGAGATCGCGGCGACCCTGCGGTAGGTCACGACCGGGTGATCTCGTTCAGCTCGTCGAGGTCGGCGGGGGAAGGCTGCCAGCGGACGGCGGCGGCGTTGGCGCGTACCTGGTCGGCACTGGTGGCCCCGGCGATGACCGAGGCGACCGCGGGCTGGGCGGCCAAGCCGCCGATGGCGACGTCGAGCAGGGTCAGGCCGCGCTTGTCGGCGTACGCTTCGAGCTTTTCGATGACGTCCCAGGGCGCGTTGGCCAGCCTGGCGGTGAAGTTGGGGCGCGCCAACCGGCTGCCGGCGGGCGGCACCTGGTCGCGCCGGTACTTGCCGGTGAGCAGGCCGCTGGCCAGCGGGAAGTACGGCAGCAGGCCCACCCCGAACCGCAGGCACGCCGGCACCAGCTCGGCCTCAACAGACCGGTCGAGCAGGCTGTACTCGTTCTGCGCGCTGACGAACCGGGTCCGGTGCCGGCTCTGCGCGGTCCATGCCGCGTCGGCGAGCTGCCAGGCGGTGAAGTTCGAGTGGCCGATGTAGCGCACCTTGCCGGCGCGCACCAGGTCGTCGAGCGCGTCGAGGGTCTCCTCGATGGGGGTGGCCGGGTCAGGTACGTGCATCTGGTAGAGGTCGATGTGGTCCGTGCCCAGCCGGCGCAGTGACGCCTCCGCGGCCCGGTGGATGTACCGGCGAGAGCCGCGCGCGTTCCAGTCAGGGCCGTTGCTGCCGCCGATGTCCGAGCCGAACTTCGTGGCGACGATCGCCTCATCGCGCCGGGTGCCCAAGGCGGCCCCGAGCAGCTCCTCGGACCGGCCGTGCGGGTCGCCGTACGAGTCGGCGGTGTCGAACAGGTTGATCCCCACCTCCAGCGCGGTGTGGACAGCCTCGTCGACCTTGCTGTCGTCCATCCGGCGGCCGAAGTTGTTGCAGCCGACCCCGACGACCGAGACGGCAAGGCCGGAGCCGCCCAGCCGGCGGAAGCGCATGTCGGTCACGACCTGTGATCCTATGCGCCGGCCGGCTGCGGCGCGGTCACTGGCGCGTACGCTCGCTGTTGTGGAGACCGGGGAGATCCTGCAGCGGGCAGCCGACGGAGGCCGGATCAGCGCGGAGGAGGCGCTGATCCTCTATACGGACGCGCCGTTCCATGCGCTCGGTGAGGCGGCCGATGCCGTCCGGCGTCGCCGCTACCCGGACAACATCGTGACCTACCTGATCGACCGCAACATCAACTACACCAACGTCTGCGTGACGGCATGCAAGTTCTGCGCGTTCTACCGCGCGCCAAAGCACGAAGAGGGCTGGTCGCACTCGACCGAGGAGATCCTGCGCCGCTGCTCCGAGGCGGTCGAGCTGGGCGCGACCCAGGTGATGCTGCAGGGCGGCCACCACCCGGACTACGGCGTGGAGTATTACGAGGCGTTGTTCTCGGCGGTCAGGGGTGCCTTCCCCCAGCTGGTGATCCACTCGATCGGACCCAGCGAGATCATCCACATGTCCCGGGTCTCGGGCGTCTCGGTCGAGGAGGCGATCCGCCGCATCCACGCCGCTGGGCTGGACTCGATCGCGGGCGCGGGCGCGGAGATGCTGCCGGACCGTCCGCGTACGGCCATCGCGCCGCTCAAGGAGTCGGGCGCGCGGTGGCTGGAGGTCATGGAGACCGCGCACCGGCTCGGCGTGGAGTCCACGGCGACCATGATGATGGGTACCGGCGAGACCAACGCCGAGCGCATCGAGCACCTGCGGATGATCCGCGACGTGCAGGATCGCACCGGCGGCTTCCGGGCGTTCATCCCCTGGACCTACCAGCCGGAGAACAACCATCTGAAAGGCCGTACCCAGGCGACGTCGATCGAGTACCTGCGGCTGATCGCGGTGGCTCGGCTGTTCTTCGACAACGTGGCGCACCTGCAGTCCTCGTGGCTGACGACCGGCAAGGACGTCGGCCAGCTGTCGCTGCACATGGGCGTCGACGACCTCGGCTCGATCATGCTGGAGGAGAACGTCATCTCCTCGGCGGGTGCCCGGCACCGGTCGCGGCTGACCGAGCTGGTCTGGATGATCCGCACGGCGGGGCGCATCCCGGCGCAGCGCGACACGCTCTACCGCCACCTTCGCGTGCACCGGACGCCTGCGGACGACCCGACCGACGAGCGGGTGGTGTCGCACTTCTCGTCGATTGCCCTGCCGGGTGGTGGCGCCGGCCGGTCGCTGCCCTTGCTGCCGCTGGTCGACGCGCACTGAGCCGATGACCCGGCCCGGCCTAACTGCCGTAGCCGGATTGTTGCCGGAGATTGAGGATCTTTTATCCGAAGTGTCGAGTACGGGCGATTTGTTGATCTAGCGGGGGAACCCGCTGCTTCGATAGCGTGCCGCGGTCGTCTTTCCGTTCCCAGCCCCCGGGGGATCGATGAGCATGCCCACTGGCCGCTTCGCATCCAGACGACTGCTTGCCGGCATCGCCGCGGTGTTCGCCGCGTCGGCCTTCGCCGCGGCCTTTGCCGCGCTGGCCACGCCCGCGCTCGCGGAGGAACCGACGCTGCCCGGAGCTGACCTGTCGGTCAACGTGCCCGGGCCGAAGATCTCGTTGAAGACCGCGGCGAAGACCGTGCGCGTCGACATCACGAACGTCGGTCCGGACACCGCCAGCGACGCCAGGGTCACCATCCAGGTCGCCGACGTCTCCGACGCGGTCGAGGTCGTCCTTCCCGGAAACGCGAACTGCACCGAGAGTCCGGGCACGGTCAGCTGCCCGCTTGGTGACCTGCCGGCACGGGCCCACGAGTACAGCCTGCCTGTCACGGTCCTGCCGGCCGACGACGCCAAGGCCGGCGCGGTCGCGAAGCTGACCGTTACGGTTTCCTCCGGCATCGACGACCCGGACCCCGCCAACAACACCCAGACCGTCCAGCTCGAGCTCGTCGACGAGGTCGTCGACCTGTTGGCGTTCGGCGCCGGGGACGTCACGCTGAACCCGGGCCAGACGAAGCCGCTGGCGTACACCGTGAGCAACGACGGCGGCGTGGACGCCGAGGCGGTCGATGTCGCGGTCCGCCTGCCGAGGTACGTGACATTCGCCGACGCGCTCGGCAACGATCCCGATGTCGAATGCGAGGTTGTCGATCACCGCCGCCTTGGCGGCGCAACACCCGGACAACAACGGTCCCAGCGTTCGCGCTCCCAGAGGGTTCACCGACAAGGACTCGAAGCCCGGCGACGACACGTTCGAGTTCACCGTGTTCACCACGGCAAACCCAGCTGACCTGGCGATCACCGCCGGGACGGCCAGTGGCCACGTCGGCGACACCGTCACGGTGTCCGGCACGGTGGAGAACCACGGGCCCGCCGACTCGCCAAGCATCACGGTGATCATTACGGCACCGACGGGTACGGAGATCGTCGACGCACCCCACTGCGACCCGGTCGCGCCCGGCAGGATCGTCAAGTGCGAGGCTCCGTTGGCCGCCGGTGACGGGTTCGCCGAGGATGTCAAATTCAAGATCACCTCGTCGACGGTGGGCAACGACGGGACGGCTGTAGTCAGCGGCCCGCTCGCCGACCCGAACCTGGACAACAACACGGCTGCCATCAAGATCACTGTGCTGCCCAGCGGCGAGCCAGGCGGCCTGCCGGTGACCGGCGTGAAGGTCGCGGTGATCGGTGCCGTCGGTCTGGCCGGGGTCGTCGTCGGCTGGCTGCTCTTCGCGGCGACCCGGCGCCGCCGGGTGGTCATGGTGACACCCGGGGACGAGACCACCGAGAAGTAGGCGCAAGGCGTGCGGGAAGGTTGCCCGCCGCGGCAACCCTTCCCGCTTCAAGCCGGGAGGGGAGCCTTCGTCCGCGGCTCCGCGCCGCTCTGCAAGAGTGGTACCCCGTGACCCGCGCTCACCTGGACAAGCAGCCGCACGAGGTCGCCGCGATGTTCGACGGCGTGGCTTCGCGGTACGACCGGACGAACACGATCTTGTCCCTGGCGCAGGACCGGCGCTGGCGGCGCGCCACCCGGCTGGCCCTGGACCTGCGCCCTGGCGAGCTGGTGCTGGACCTCGCCGCCGGTACCGGCGTGTCGACGGAGGAGCTCGCCCGATCGGGTGCCACCGCCATCGGGGTCGACATCTCGCTCGGCATGCTGGCGGCCGGCCGCCGGGTCCGGCCCGACGTCGCGCTGGTCGCCGGTGACGCGCTGGCCCTACCCTTCGCCGACGCGACGTTGGATGCGGTGACGATCTCCTTCGGCTTGCGCAACGTGGTCGACATCGACGCGGCGCTGCGCGAGTTGGCGCGGGTGACCCGGCCAGGTGGACGGCTGGTGGTGTGCGAGTTCAGCCACCCGACCTGGGCGCCGTTCCGGGTGGCGTACCTCGGGTACCTCATGCGGGCGCTGCCCTGGATGGCGCGACGGGTCGCCAGCAACCCGGACGCCTACGTCTACCTGGCTGAGTCGATCCGGGCGTGGCCGGACCAGGCCGGGCTGGCGGCCCGGATCGTTGACGCCGGCTGGCGGAAGGTCGCGTGGCGCAACCTTTCCGGCGGGATCGTCGCGCTCCACCACGGCATCCGTCCCTGAACCCCTGAACCAGCGTTCGGTTAGGGTCACCTAAATCTGCGGGGGGCCGCCGGCCGTTTTAGACTGCTCGCCGGACGCTTGTGAAGACTTTCACGAGCCGGTCATGCGGCCGGAGGTGGTAGTGGACGCGGATGTGATCGTTGTCGGTGCCGGGCCGGGCGGCTCCTCGACCGCCTTCCACCTGGCGCGGCACGGCATCAAGGTCCTGCTGGTGGAGAAGTCCGAGTTCCCGCGCGAAAAGGTCTGCGGGGACGGGCTCACGCCCCGGGCGGTCAAGCAGCTGGTGAAGATGGGCGTCGACACCGGCGAAGGCTGGCTGCGCAACAAAGGGCTGCGGGTCATCGGCGGGGGCGTACGGCTGGAGCTGGACTGGCCGGAGCTCGCCAGCTTCCCGAGCTACGGCCTGACCCGTACCCGGCTCGACTTCGACCACCTGCTCGCCAAGCGGGCCACCGAGGTCGGCGCGGAGCTGCGGACCAGCACCAAGGTCACCGGGCCGGTCCTCGACAAGGGCGGGCGGGTCGTCGGCGTCAAGGCGACCAGCGGCGGTGACACCAGAGAGCTCCGGGCGCCGCTGGTGGTGGCCTCCGACGGGGTGTCGAGCCGGCTCCCGCTCTCGCTCGGGCTCAACAAGCGGCCCGACCGGCCGATCGGGGTCGCGGTCCGGCGGTACTACCGCAGCAGCGCGCGCCACGACGACGAGTACCTGGAGTCGTGGCTGGAGCTGCGCAGCAAGGAGGCGGGCGACGACCTGCTTCCGGGGTACGGCTGGATCTTCGGCATGGGCGACGGCCGGGTCAACGTCGGGCTGGGCGTACTCAACAGCAGCAGCGGCTTCGGCGACACCGACTACCGCCGGATGCTCACCGACTGGCTCGCAGGGACCCCGGCCGACTGGGAGATGAACGACGAGGCCAACGCCGACGGGCCGATCCTCGGCGCGGCGCTGCCGATGGGCTTCAACCGGGTGCCGCATTACGCCCGGGGCGTCCTGCTCGTCGGCGACTGCGGCGGGATGGTGAACCCGTTCAACGGCGAAGGCATCGCGTACGCCATGGAGTCGGGCGAGCTGGCCGCGGAGATCGCCGTGCAGGCGCTGGCCCGGCCGGCCGGACCGGAACGGGAGCGGGCTCTGGCCTACTACCCGGCCGAGCTGAAAGCGCGCTACGGCGGGTACTTCCGGCTCGGCGGCTGGTTCGTCAAGCTCATCGGCCACCCGCAGCTGATGAGGTTCGCCACCTTGCACGGCATCCCGCACCCGACGCTGATGCGGTTCGTCTTCAAGCTGCTGGCCAACCTGACTGACCCGCGCGGCGGGGACGCGATGGACCGGGTCATCAACGCGATGGCAAAGCTGGCGCCGGCGGTGTAGCGCCCCCCGAACGCCGGTTCCCGCAACGGCACTAATAGTGTTCGGCTGACGGTCATTGGAAAGGAACGGAGCAGCAGGGTCATGTCGCTCGCGCCGTACATCCCCATCATCGGGCTCTTCGCGCTCGCGGCCGCGTTCGCGCTGTTTTCAGTGGCGATCGCGCCGATCGTCGGTCCGCGCCGGTACAACAAGGCGAAGCTCGACGCGTACGAGTGCGGCATCGAGCCGACCCCGCAGCCGATCGGCGGGGGCCGCTTCCCGGTGAAGTTCTACCTGACCGCGATGCTCTTCATCATTTTCGACATCGAGATCATCTTCCTGTACCCCTGGGCGGTCGCGTTCGGCTCGCTGGCCCTCTTCGGGTTCGTGGAGATGGTGCTGTTCATCGTGACGGTCTTCGTGGCGTACGCCTACGTGTGGCGCCGCGGCGGGCTGGACTGGGACTAACGCCATGGGAATCGAAGAAAAGGTGCCGACCGGCGTCCTGCTGACCACAGTGGAGAAGCTGGTCAACTGGTCGCGCAAGTCCAGCTTCTGGCCGGCCACGTTCGGCCTGGCCTGTTGCGCCATCGAGATGATGGCCACCGGCGCGGCCCGCTACGACCTGGCCCGCTTCGGCATGGAGGTCTTCCGGGCCAGCCCGCGGCAGGCGGACCTGATGATCGTGGCCGGCCGGGTGAGCCAGAAGATGGCCCCGGTGCTGCGCCAGATCTACGACCAGATGCCCGAGCCCAAGTGGGTGCTGTCGATGGGCGTCTGCGCGAGCAGCGGTGGCATGTTCAACAACTACGCGATCGTCCAGGGCGTGGACCACATCGTGCCGGTCGACATGTACCTGCCCGGGTGCCCGCCCCGCCCCGAGATGCTCATCGACGCGATCCTGCGGCTGCACGAGAAGATCATGCACGAGCCGCTCGGGGACCGGCGCCGCAAGGCCATCGAGGCGCGCGACGAGCATCCGGTGGTGCGGCCGGGCGCGATGCCGTCGAGCTACCGCTTTGACAAGACCCGCCGCGCCGAGTGGGAGAAGGCCGCCGCGCACGGGCGCGAGGAGCAGCTGCGGATCCAGAACTGGATGGAGGACCGCGCCCGCGTGACCGGCGCCGTGCCGCCGAAGGGAGGCAACCGGTGACCGAGAACGTGTCGGCGCCGCCGGAGGGCGCCTACGTCGGTGCTCCGGCAGACTATCCACCGTCCACATTGGCCGGTCGAGGCATGTTCGGGGTCGCCGGCACCGGCGACACATCGGGCTTTGGCGGGCTCGTCCGCAGCCGCTCGGTCGCCCTGGACTCGCCGCGCCCGTTTGGGGAGTACTTCGACGAGGTGGTCGACGCCCTCGAAGAGGCGTACCTGCACGTGGTCTACCAGCTCACCTCGATGACGTACCGGCGGCGCATCCGCCTGGAGTGTGCGGTCACCGCCGAGGACCCGCATCTGCCGAGCGTCACCAGCGTCTACCCGACCGCCGACTGGCAGGAGCGGGAGGCATACGACTTCTTCGGCGTCATCTTCGACGGGCACCCGAACCTGACCCGGATCCTGATGCCCGACGACTGGGAGGGCTTCCCGCAGCGCAAGGACTACCCGCTCGGTGGGGTACCGGTCGAGTACAAGGGCGCCGAGATCCCGCCGCCCGACGAGCGGAGGTCATACCAGTGACCGATTACGCGAGCACCCGCGAAACCACCGAGGGCAAGGTCTTCACGGTCACCGGTGGCGACTGGGACACCGTGGTCGGCGGCGTGGACCCGCTCGCCGAAGAGCGGATCGTGGTGAACATGGGGCCGCAGCACCCGTCCACCCACGGCGTGCTCCGGCTGATCCTCGAGCTGGAAGGCGAGACGGTCACCGAGGCGCGGGCCGTCGTGGGGTACCTGCACACCGGGATCGAGAAGAACCTGGAGTACCGCAACTGGACCCAGGGCACCACGTTCGTGACCCGCATGGACTACCTGGCGCCGATATTCAACGAGTACGCCTACTGCGTTGGCGTCGAGCGGCTGCTGGGCATCGAGGACCAGATCCCCGACCGGGCGCGCACCGTGCGCGTACTGATGATGGAGCTGAACCGGATCTCCTCGCACCTGGTGTGGCTCGCCACCGCGGGCATGGAGCTTGGCGCGCTGTCGATGATGATCTACGGCTTCCGGGAGCGGGAGTACATCCTCGACATCTTCGAGCTGGCGTCGGGCCTGCGGATGAACCACGCGTACATCCGGCCCGGCGGCCTGGCGCAGGACCTTCCCGACGAGGCGGTGCAGCGCATCCGGGAGTTCCTGACGTTCATGCCGGCGCGCATCGACTCCTACGAGAACCTGTTGTCCGGCAACCCCATCTGGCAGCAGCGCACCAAGGGTGTGGCGGTGCTCGACGTCACCGGTTGCGTCGCGCTGGGCATCACCGGCCCGGTGCTGCGGGCCGC
>WNGB01003085.1_pt1 | contig 26473 bp, 22 predicted proteins | sample 5400681 | NCBI WGS metagenome assembly WNGB01 (sample SAMN13153367, study PRJNA577476) | soil metagenome | isolation source: 115 cm soil or saprolite under grassland replicate 2 | place: USA:California | collected 2016-06-15
CGCGTTCCACCCTGCGATCGCGGTCACGCCCGCCAAGGCGGCGGCGTTCTTCCTGGCGATCTGGGGCGCGTACCTGATCCGCTCGATGTTCATGTGGGTGCTCGGCATGATCACCTTCTGGACCACCCGGGTGAGCGCGATCTACATGACGTACTTCACCCTCGAGCTGCTGCTGTCCGGCAGGATCGTGCCGCTTGGGCTGATGCCGCCGTGGGCGCGGACGCTGGCCAGCTTCCTGCCGTACAAATGGACCTTCGGCTTCCCGATCGAGACGCTGGCGGCCGACCTTGGCGGCGCGGAGCTTCTCACCGGGCTCGGCGCGCAGGCGCTGTGGACCGCCGCCGGCGTGGCGCTGGTGGCGGTGGTCTGGCGTTTCGGGGTGCGGCGCTACGCGGCGGTGGGCAACTGATGAGCCGCCTGCTCCAGGCGCTCGTGCTGGCCCGGACCTTCCTGCGGATCAGCGCCCTGAACGAGCTGCAGTACCGCGTCAACTTCTTCATGGAGCTGGTCCAGTCGTTGCTCGCGCTGGGCACCGGCCTGGCGGTGCTCGCGCTGGTCTTCTCCCACACCCGCGAGCTGGCCGGCTGGTCGCAGGCAGAGCTGCTGGCGGTGATGGGCGTGCACATCCTCGTCGGTGGGGTCGTGCGCACCGCGATCCAGCCGAACATGCTGCGCCTGATCGAGGACGTGCGCGACGGCAAGCTCGACTACCTGCTGACCAAGCCGCGGGACGGCCAGCTGCTGGTCAGCGTCCGGCAGCTCAACGTCTGGCAGAGCGTCGACTGCCTGGTCGGCGCGATCGTGCTCGGCATCGCGGTGGTCCGCCTGCAGCGCCAGCTCGGCGTGGGGCAGGCGCTCGGGTTCGCGGCGGCGCTGCCGCTCGGCGTGCTGGTGCTCTACTGCTTCTGGCTCTGCCTGGCCACCGGGGCGTTCTGGGTCGTGCGGCTGGAGTTCATCGTCGAGCTGTTCGACGGGATCTACCAGGCGGGGCGCTGGCCGGTCGGGGTCTACCCTCTGGGGCTGCGGCTGGTGTTCACCTTCCTGGTACCGCTCGGCATCGCGGTGACCGTGCCCGCCGAGGCGATCGTCGGTCTTGCCGGCGGCAGGACCCTGCTGCTCGCCGCCGGGTTCGCCGCCGTGCTGGTCGCCATCACCCGCTGGGTGTGGCGGCGCGGCCTGCGGCGCTACTCCGGCGCGTCCGCATGAGCGCCTGCCCGATCACCGTGATGGGTTGCTTTCCAGCGGACAGGGCGCGTAGCGGCGGCTATTCGTCTCGCTGCTGCTCCCAGTCCGCCTTGCGCAGCGCATACTCGACGTCACCGTGCTCGGCGCCATCGATGTGATCCGGCCACGGTTGATGGAAGGTCCGCACCAGCCGCAGGCCCGCCTTCTCCATCACGCGCCGGGAGGCGACGTTGACCGCCATCGTCCTCGCGAACACGCGCTGCACGTCGAGTTCGGTGAAGCCCTTGCGGATCAGCGCGCGCGACCCTTCGGTGGCGTAGCCCTTGCCCCAGGCCGATTTGCGCAGCCGGTAGCCAAGCTCGACGTCGTCGAGGCTGGCGCCTTGGGGTGGCCGGAAGTGGAACCAGCCCAGAAACTCCCTGGTGGACTTCTCGATGGCCGCCCAAAAGCCATAGCCCGCGAAGCGCTCGTAGTAGTTGAGAAAGGCCGGCAGGAAGTCGTTCTGGATCTCCTCGCGAGGGGTCGGTCGTCCTCCGTTGATGAAGTGCATGACGTCTGGGTCGCTGTCGAGATCTACCAGATTATCCACATCGGCCTCGGTGAACCGGCGCAACAGCAACCGACCGGTCTCCAGGAAGATCCGCATCGTCCAATCCTCCAGGGTGGGATTCGCCTCAGTGAGGCTGTGGGAATGCGACGATCGTTACCGTGAATTGGCTTTGGCCGGAGCGGTTCCCGCTGTCGTCGATCGCCGTGCACGTCACCGTGGTCGTCTCGCCAGGGTCCAGGTCAGCGGGGAACTGGCTGCCAGAGGGTGGATCGCAGGTGACGCTGACGTTCTGGTCAACCACGTCCCAGGCAGGCGGGGGATCGAAACTGACGGCCATGGTCACGCGGTACAACTTCGGATCGATTCTGTCATCGATCGGCATAGATTCCAGGATGTCTTCTCGGGTGCCGATCTTGGGTGGTGTGGTGTCGCGGACGACGACGTTGAAGCTGGCCCTGCCCTCGTTGCCGTGGCTGTCGACCGCGGAGCAGGTGACCGTGGTGGTGCCCAGCGGGAACGTCCCGCCAGGGAGGGGCGCACACCTCGCCTCGGCCGGGCCGGAGACCTGGTCGCTGGCGGTCGGCTGCGGGAACTCCACCATGGCACCATCTGGGCCGGCCGCCTCGACCGTCACGTCGTCTGGCACCGTCATCGCCGGCGGCCTGGAGTCGCGGACAGTGACCGAGAAGCCGCCGCTTGCTGTCTTGCCGCTCTTGTCGGCCGCAGTGCAGCTGACGTGCGTGGTGCCGAACGGGAACATGGTGCCTGAGGCCGGCTGGCACAGGACCGGCACGTCGCCGTCCACATCGTCGATCGCGGTCACTGAGTAGCCGACGATCGCGCCCTCCCTGGATGTGGCCTCCATGACGAGGTCATGCGTTTTCAGGATCGGGGGGCGCAGGTCGCTACCGGGCTGCCCGGTACCGGTGAGCAGGACGTGGGTTGGCGGGCCGGGGAGGTTCTGGTGGATGGTGAGGGTGGCGCTGCGGCTGCCTTGCGCGGTGGGCGTGAACGTCACGGTGGGCTGGCACGACTGGCCGGGCTCCAGGGTGTGATGGCGGCAGTGGTCGTTGACGGCGAAGTCGGCGCTGTCCTCGCTGAGCTCGAAGCTGCCCAGACGCAGTTGGCCAGCGCCGATGCTGCCGATCGCGAACGGCTGAGTGGTTGCGGCGCCGATCGCGGTCGGGGGGAACTGGATGGTGCCGGGCGCGGCGATGCCGGGCCCACTGTGGCTGACGTTCGTGGTGGGCGGCGAGGTTCGGATGGTGGTCGGCTTGGTCGATGTCGTGGTCGTGCTGGTGGTCGGGGGCGGGGGCTGCGCGTGCACGATGACGCGCAAGCCCAGCACCAGCAGGAAGACAAAGAGTCCCAGCAGGGAGGCGAGCGCGGGCAGCCGCTTGCGCCAGCGCTCCCACCGACGGCCTGGCTGGGCCGGTGGGGGCGCTGGGGGCGCTGGGGGCGTCATGATCTCGAGGTTGTGGCGGGTCAGGGCGGCGCCCTGGTGGTCGCCGAGCTGCTCGCGCAGCGCCAGCGCGTGGTGGAGCAGCTCGTCGGCCTGTTGCAGCTGGTCGTTGCACAGGGCCATGGAGCCCAGGTCGTGGGCGAAGCGCGCCTGGGCGGCCAGATCGCCCAGCTGCTGCGCGGCGTGCAGGCCCTGCAGCAGGACCTGGCGGCACAGGTCCCACCTGCCGGCCAGGGTGAGCACCCGCGCGGTGACCTCGGCCAGGCGGGCCAGCTCTGGCCAGTCCCCGCGTTCGGCCAGCCTGCCCACCAGCTGGACCGCGGCGCTGGCCGCCGCCAGGGCGTCGGCGCTGCCGGGGTCGCGCTGGGCCAGCCAGGTCGTGAGCGGGCGCACCGCGGCGCCGATGTCGAGGTTGGCGACCAGCAGCTTGCGGTAGCCCGCCCCCAGGCAGCGGGGCAGGCCGAAGCGGTCGTGGTCCTGCTCGACCAGGCCCTGGCGGCGGAGCTTGTCGAGCTGGGCGGCGAGGTCGTCGACGCCGCTGACGACCTCGACCAGCTCGCCCGGCAGCACCGCCCCGGCGGCCAGGGCGAGCACGGCCAGCACGCGGCGCTCGGTTTGGGCGAGGGCGTGGACGCTGAGGCGGTCAAGCGCCGCGGGGTCGCGTTCGGCTCGGTCGGCCAGGCGCTGCAGGGTGTGCTGCCCGGTCGCGGCCAGCGCGGCGGCCTGGCGCAGCCGCAGCGGCTGGCCGCGGACCGCCGCGCACAGCCGTGCGGCGTCGTCGGCTTCGTCCTGGCCGAGCGGCCGGCCCAGGTCGCGGACGAGGAGCTGCAGGCCGGCCGGTCCGGCCAGCCCCGCCAGCGCGACTGAGACGCCGTCGGCGTCCAGGACCGGTTGGTCGCTGCCGGTCAGCACCAGGCACTGCGGCAGGGCGGCGGTCAGCTCGGTGAGCTGGTGGGGCTCCTGGGTGACGTCGTCGAGGACGACGACCGCGCGGACGTTGCTGAGCAGGCTGGCGCGCTGCTGGGGGGTTGGCCTACAGGGCTGGTCGGCGGTGAACAGCGCGCCGATGAGTTGGTCGAGGATGTCGTCTGGGGGCTGTGCGCCGACCCGTAGGTGGACCGCTGGCGCGGCCGCGTGGTCGGCCAGGCGGGCCGCCAGGGCGGCCAGCAGGCTGGATTTGCCGAACCCGCAGGCTGCGCGCAGTTCGACGGCCCAGCCGGGATGCGACAGCGCGGCCAGGTGGTCGAGCAGGTCGGCGCGCCCGACCAGCGGGGTGCCGGCCGGTGCCGCGGCCTGTCCCGGGCCGCTCAGGCGCAGCCGCGGGGCTGGGGTGTCCAGCTGGACGCGGTCCAGGCGGGTGCCGTGGGTGACCAGCAGCTGGACCTGGAGGTTGCCGTAGCGGATCGTGGTCATGGCGGGCCCTCCGCGCCTGGACCGGCCGGCGCACCACAATTTCCTTTGCGAAGTGAGCGAGAATCTGGGCAAGCTGGGAACTGGGAGACCTCTCAGCTTGCGTTTACCTGTCCCGGTAGTTTAGCTGGGTTGGATGTGGCTGCTCTGTGCCGCTGCTGGTTACCGGCGGGTGCCAGGGTGCCGGGGTCGAGGTACGGCCCTTGGGGCGGCCGCAGCCACAGCGAGACCGAGGTGGGCTCCATCGTCTGGGTGACCACGGCAAGCAGTTGCGCGGTCAGCGTGTCAAGGTCCACCTGCTCGCGCAGCCGGACGCTGAACGCCTGGATGGTCTTGGCCGCGTCGTAGCGGCGGCGGTTGAAGCGCCGGTCGACCACCTGCTGGATCTGGCGCCGGGCCGGCTGGAACAGCGCCGCCATGGCGAGGGTCGCCACGGCCACGGCCAGGCTGGACCGGCCCCGCCCCAGCGCCTGCCCCAACAGCAGTACCGCACCGGTGTAGCCGAGCCCGAGGATGGCGCTGAGCAGGCCATAGACGATGGTGCGGTTGATGATGCGGTCGATGGCGTACAGCCGGTACTTGAAGATGGCGATTGCCATGGCCACCGGCATCGCGACCGCCGCCACGACCAGTACGGCCATCGCGATCTGGTCGGTGGGGAGGTCCGGGTCGAAGCCGAAGAACAACAGGCCGAAGCCGACCGGCACCAGGGCGGTCGCGTAGGCGAACCATTTGAGCTGCTGGCGCGCCTCCCCGCGGGCCCGGCGCAGGCGCAGCACCACCGACACCACCGACGCCAGCAGCACCGCGAACAGCACCAAGAACGCCACCATGAACAGCGGGGCCAGGATGGCCCGCAGGGCGGCGCCGACCTGCAGGGGGCTGCGGACGCCGAGGTAGCCGATGGGGCGGGGATCCGTGATCCCCCCCGGCACCAGGCCCGCGGTGGCCACCAGGCCCGCCCACAGGACCGGCCGCCAGCGGGCCGACGGCAGCCGGCCGTCGGGGAACAGCAGGAACAGCAGGGCAACCCCCAGCTCGAAGAGCAGCACCATCGTCACGTACAGCAACGCCATGGAGGTTGCGGCGGGCAGCGACCCCGGATGGGCGAGCAGCCCGTAGGCGGCGTAGCCGAAGCAGAACTGCTGGAGCGCCCAGACCAGCGCGGTCGCGCTCATGATCCAGCCGATCGGGTTGGCCGGGCGGTGGGCGGCCAGCAGGCCGCCCGCCAGCGACCACACCCCGATGGCCGCCGACAGCGCCGCCTCGCCGGCCAGGCCCGTGACAGGGTCCTCGGGTCGGCCGGCAAGTCGCTGCAGGACCAATCCCGAGACCGTGAGCGCCACGTACAGGCCCGGGAGCAGCCAGGCGAGCGGGCAGCCGCGATGCACCGTGGTGACGCCCCTGGCCGCCACCGGTACGGGAACGGACCGCTTCCGGCTCACCGAGGTTCCTTCCATGTCCGTCATCGACGTCGACATGGTGCATGCCGGCCGTTCCCAGAGCGTTACGGACTCCGTTACGGAGGGCCACACACAGCGGTAACGTGGTCGAGCCGACCGGACGTTCCCGCAACCTCGAGGTCAACAGGAGTCGCCGATGACCAGCGCTGATCTGTTCGTCGATGCGTTCAGCAGGATCCGTGAGGTGGTCCACGACATCGCTGACGGTCTGACGCCGGAGCAGTTGGCGTTCCGCGTCGACAGTCGGGCCAACTCGATTGCCTGGCTGGTGTGGCATCTGACCCGGATCCAGGACGACCACGTCGCGGACGCCGCGCAGGCCGAGCAGGTGTGGATCTCGCACGGCTGGATGGAGCGGTTCGGGTTCCCCTTTCACCCGCGGGCGACGGGATACGGGCACGGCCCCGATGACGTCGCGGCGGTCCAGGTGAAGTCCGCGGACTTGCTGGTGGGCTATTACGACGCGGTCCACGAGCAGACGACCCGGTATGTGGAACGGCTCACCGACGCCGATCTCGCCCGCATCGTCGACAGGTCATGGGACCCGCCGGTCTCGCTGGGCGTGCGGCTGGTGAGCGTGATCGCCGACGATCTCCAGCACGCCGGGCAGGCAGCCTTTGTTCGCGGAGTGGTGCAGCGCAGGTAGATACCGCGGCAGCGCATCTGTCACCGCCCCGGATCGCTGGCGCTCATGGCGCGACGGGGGTCAGGTAGACCTCGGCGACGCCTGCCTGACCGCGCAGGCGGTCCCGGAGCTCCGCGACCAGTCGCGTGACCTGCTCCCCGGTGACCGAGTCGTTCAGGCCGACCTCTGCGGTGACCAGCACGGTGCGCGGGCCGATGACCAGCACCTCCAGGCGCGGCACGACCGAGACGCCCGGCGCGGCCTCCAGCAGCTTGCGGATCGTGGAGACCACGGATGGCGGGGCGGACTGGTTGGTCAGCAGCTCGCGCTCGCGACTCGCGAGCCGGACCGCGACCACGACCAGCAGCAGACCGATGGCGATACTGGCGAGCGCGTCGGGGACGGCCGAGCCGGTCACCTGGTGCAGCGCAAGCCCGGCCAGCGCGAGGCAGACACCGATGATGGCGGCGGTGTCCTCCCAGAAGACAGTGGTCGGGGTGGGATCGGTGGTCCGGCGCAGGTACGCGCCGAGCGGCAGCCCGCGCCCACGCGACTCTCCCTGGAGCTGGCGGTACGCCGTTGACCAGGACGTCGCCTCGAGCGCCAGCGACACCACCAGTACCGCGTAGCCCACCAGGGGCTGGTCGAGCGGCTCGGGGTGCTGCAGGTGGAGCACGCCTTCGCGGATGGCCGCGACACCGCCAGCCACGAAGATCCCGATGGCTGCCAGAAGGGACCAGTAGAAGCGCTCCGCCCCATATCCGAACGGATGGGTCTCGTCGGCCGGGCGGCTGCTGCGCCGCAGCGCGATCAGCAGCAGCACCTCGTTGCCGGTGTCCGCGACCGAATGGGCCGCCTCGGCCACCAGCGAGCTGGAGCCGGTGACCAGCGCCGCCGCCGCCTTCGCCATGGCGATCAGCAGGTTGATGCCCAGCGCCACCAGCACGGTCGCGCGGCTCTCTCCGGCGACGGCATCCGTCTTCATCGGGCGGCTCCCGATCCGCTCAGCGCGCTCTGTCCTCCAGCCCCCGCCAGCGGCGCAGCCACCGGGTCAGATCCGATGAGGTGATGATCCCCACCACCTCACCATCCTCGACCACGAGCACCCGCCCGGCCCCGCTGTCCTCGAGCTTGCCCATCACCTGGTCCATCCGGGCATCCGGCGCCACCACCACCTGGTCGCCGAGCGGGACCATGTGATCCCGCACCCGACCGGTGGGCCACTGATTTCTCGGCACCCGCCGGACTCCCCGCAGCGTCAGCAGGCCGATCGTTCGTTCCCGCTCGTCCACCGGGAACGCGCCGTGGTCGTAGCGCATGAAATAGTCGTCCACGGCGTCCTGCAGGCTGAGGTCCGGCGGGATCCGCAACAGGTTGCCGGCCATCACGTCCTGCGCTTGGACGCCGCGCAGCATGTGCCGGACCTGGAGCTCCTGGTAGGAGGCCCGGGCGGCCTGGACCAGGAACCAGCCGATGAACGCCAACCAGATGCCGCCGGCGAGGTTGCCGGCCAGGAGCATGGCCACGCCGCCGGCCACCAGCAGCCACCCCACCGCCTGGCCGGCCAGGGAGGCGATCCGGGTGGCCCGGCCAAAGCTGCCGGTGGCCTTCCAGATGGCCGAGCGCAGCAGCCGCCCACCGTCCAGCGGGAATCCGGGGACCAGGTTGAACCCGGCCAGCAGCAGATTCACCCAGGCGAGGTAGCCGAACATGCCGGTCAGCGGTCTGGACAGGGCGCCACGGCCGGCGACGTCGACGACCCAGAACAGCACCGCCAGGAGCCCGCTGGTGAGCGGGCCCACCACCGCGATCAGGAACTCGTCGTTTGGTCCGCGGGACTCCACCCTGGCCCGTGTCGCCCCGCCGAACAGGAACAGGGTGATGTCCTGGACGGGGATCCTCCGGGCCTGGGAGACCAGCGCATGGGCCAGCTCGTGGGTGAGGACCGAGCCGAAGAACAGCACCGCCGCCAGGATCGCGATCCCGACCGCGCCCCCGGTTGACAGGCTCGGGTAGACCAGCGAGAACCGCAGGTACAGGCTGTAGGTGATGAGCAGGGCGATCACCACCCACGAGCTGTCGACGCGGACCTCGATGCCGGCGATCCTGCCCACACGCCAGGCTGTTCCGAACATCGCCGTCAGCTCCTCTCAGCCGGTCATCTCCCACGCAGCGCTGCCGCCTTGATTCTGGCCCCAACGCATCATCTCCTCCACCAGCCGGGTCGTGGACCGGCCGGCGACGTAGGGCAGCAACACGGCCTGGCCGCCCCACGCGGCCACCAGTCGGGACTCGGCGATGTCGCGGCCCGCATAGTCGCCCCCCTTGGCGAACACGTGCGGGCGCAGGCCCTCCAGGGCCCGTGCGGGCGTGTCGTCATCGAACACCAGCACGCCGTCCACTGCGCCAAGGGCCTGCAGCACCCGGGCACGGTCGCGGACGGGTACCAGCGGGCGCCCAGGTCCCTTCAGCCGCCGCACCGAGGGGTCCGAGCAGCTGGTGCACCAGGCGGGCAAACGACATCGAGAGAATTACCCGAAGGTGATCCGGACGGAGCGAGCGTGCGGCACCCGCGGAGTGCGGAAATGGAGCTGCGCGGATGAGGGCAGCCTGTATCATCCGACGGTTAGCCCGAACTTCCCTCCCAGGAGGCATCCGTGCCCGAGTTCCAGGTCAAGCTCCCCGACGGCTCCGTGCGGCAGGTTCCCGCCGGCACGACCCCGGCTGAGCTGCTGGACACCACGGACGCGGTGGCCGCGCTGGTCGACGGGGAGCCGTGGGATCTCGGCCGCGGCCTGGACCGTGACGCCACCATCGTCGCCCTGCCCGCCGCGAGCGAGCGGGGCCGGGCTGTGATTCGCCACTCCGCTGCCCATGTGCTTGCCCAGGCCGTCACTGACCTGTATCCGGGAGCGAAGTACGCCATCGGGCCACCGACCGAGGACGGCTTCTACTACGACTTCGACGTGCCCGAGCCGTTCGCCCCCGACGACCTCGAGCGTATCGAGGCGCGCATGCGCCAGATCGTCGCCGAGGGCCAGCCATTCCGGCGCCAGGAGCTGTCCCGCGACGAGTCCCTGCGCCTGTTTGCGGACCAGCCGTACAAGCGCGAGATCATCGAGGCGACCGACGAGTCGGAGGGGGCCGGTCCGGCCATCTCGGTGTACGCAAACGATGGCTTCGCCGACCTCTGCCGAGGACCCCACGTTCCCAGCACCGCTGCCATCCCGGCGTTCAAGCTGCTGCGGGCGGCAGGGGCGTACTGGCGCGGCGACGAGTCCCGCCAGCAACTTCAGCGGATCTACGGCACCGCCTGGGAGTCCGAGGAGGCGCTGGCCAACCACCTGCACCGGCTGGAGGAGGCAGACCGGCGCGATCACCGCCGGCTGGGCCTCGAGCTGGACCTGTTCCACTTCCCGCCTGAGATCGGCAGTGGCCTGCCCGTCTTCCATGCCAAGGGCGGACTGGTCCGCAAGCTCATGGAGGACTACTCCCGGGCTGAGCATGAGGCAGCCGGCTACTCCTTTGTGTGGACCCCGCACCTGACCAAGTCCACCCTGCTCGAGATCTCGGGGCATCTCGATTGGTATGGCGACAGCATGTACCCGCCGATGGAGCTTGAGGGGGCGCGGTACTACCCCAAGCCGATGAACTGCCCCATGCATATCTTGATCTACCGCTCGCGCGGACGGTCGTACCGTGAGCTGCCCATGCGGCTGTTCGAATTCGGCACCGTCTATCGCTACGAGCGGTCGGGCGTAATCCACGGACTGGCCCGGGTGCGGGGCATCACCCAGGACGATGCCCACATTTTCTGCACCCGCGAGCAGCTCGCCGGCGAGCTGGCCAGCCTGCTCGAGTTTGTCCTGCGCCTGCTGCGCACTTTCGGGCTGACCGAGTTCGAGGCTGAGTTCGCGACCCGTCCGGAGAAGTTCGTCGGCAATGTAGAGGAGTGGGATGAGGCCGAGGCCGCGCTGAAGGAGGTCCTCGACGCCTCGGGCCTCAAGTACGTCGTGGCTGAAGGTGAGGGCGCCTTCTACGCGCCCAAGATCGACGTGCACATCCGTGACGCGATCGGACGCCGCTGGCAGATGTCGACGTTGCAGGTCGACTTCCAGCTCCCGCAGCGCTTCGGCCTCGAGTACACCGGGGCTGACAATGCTCGCCACCGGCCGTTCATGATCCATCGGGCCCTCTTTGGCTCCGTGGAGCGGTTCCTGGCCGTCGTGCTCGAGCATTATGCCGGCGCGATGCCTCCATGGCTGGCACCGGTCCAGGCGCGGCTGATCCCGATCGCCGACCGGCATTTGGCGTACGCGGCGGTGGTAGCCGACGCCCTCAGGGCCGCTGGCCTGCGCCCGGAGGTCGACAGCTCAAGCGGCCGGATGCAGGCGAAGGTTCGGGACGCCCAGCTGGCCAAGGTTCCTTACATCTTGGTGCTCGGCGACCGCGACGAGCAAGCCGAGGCTGTGAGCGTCCGACTGCTCGACGGCTCGGAGCGGCGCGCGGTGCCGCTGGCCGACTTCGTCCAGCACCTGGCTGCGACGGTAGCGGCCAAGGATCATGCGAGCCTTCCACGTCCATAAGGTTCCTGAGGAACCTTATGCGTCGGCCATGGGTCCCAGTTCGCGTGAACCGTGCCGGTCGGGCTAGCATCATCTGCCGTGCCGATCAAACGGATGAACCGCGAGCAGTTCTACGGCCAGCTGGCCACTCTCGACGAGCAGCGCCTGAAGAAAGCCCTCTGGAACCTGTACTGGCGAGGCTCAGCGGCCACGCGGGAACGCATCGAAGCCGAGATCGGCCCTGACCAGCAGAATCGTGGCAAGCGCCTCGCGAAGGAACCCGCTGATCCGCAACGGCTGCTGGACGAGGTGGGTGACTTCGTCGCGCTGGCGCGTCGGGTGCGTATATGGCCGGTGACCGGCGCGTGTCGCCACGAGAACGCACGCGCTGGCGATTCACGTTTCAGCGTCTGGTCACCGATGCGCAGGATGGCCTCCGCGCCGAGGACGCCGGTGCCGCAGCAACCGCAGTGGAGCAGCTCATCGATCTGGCCTGCGAGACGCGTGACTACGACTACTTCCGCTCCGGAGTCCCACTACGGCTGGACCCGCAGCGGGTGGGGTCGGGTCAGCGAGAAGGAAGCCTCGCTTGCCAGCGTGCTCGCGCAGATGTTGCCAGCTCCCGACATGTGGGCCGGGTTCGCCGACCGCTACCTTGACGCGCTCGACCAGGTCGCTCGCGATGACCCGGCCAGACCGAACCGCGCCTGGCGACCCACCGGCCGCGACCGTGACCGACGAACCGCGGATCTGGCCGAATGGCACCGCTTGCTGCTTGACCGGCTCATCGACTCCGAGGCCGAGGACCGCCTCGACCGGCTGGCCCACCACCCCGCGCTCGGCGGGCCGGAACTTGGGTTCCTGCAGGCCCAGCTGGCGCACCGGCATGGCGATGTCGGCAGCGCCCGCAGCCTGGTGCAGGCGGCCTTGCAGCAACTCCCCGGCCACCAGGGCTTCCTCGACTTCGCGACCGAGATCGGCGCGCCCCTCCCGCCTCGCGCCCAGCAGATCATCAAGGAACGCTCGCGCTGACCCACTGCCAAGGGCCCACCCCACCCATCAAGACAGCCTCCCTTACCCCCAACCTGTTGGGCCGCGATCGACGTCGAGCGGGTCGAGGTCCTGGGCGACTGCGAGGCCGCCCCACGCGACCAGCGCAGCCGCCACCCTCAGCGAAGGTAGGCCCCAGCGGCGACCTGGAAGGCCTCCTCGGGCGGGCCGAGGAACTCCCCCGAGGGGAACACCGACAGCTCGTAGCGCTCGCCCGAGTAGGTGTAGAACGCAAACCCCCAGCGCTCCTGGTCGCCGAAGTAGCGCAGGCGACACAGGTGCGTCGGGGTGTTGCGCAGCCGCTCCAGGTACTCCTCACGCGTCTCCGGCCAGTCCGCGGGCGGCCAGCCGGCCGGGGGCGGCGCCGGTTCGGTGTAGGCGTCGAGGTAACAGAACTGCCCGTGGAAGCGGATCTCGAGCCGGGTGTAGCAGCCGGCGAAGTGCTGCTCGGCATAGCGGCGCAGCCGCTCCGCGGTGCGGCGCCTGACCGGCTCGGGGATCGGCGTGCCGCCGCGGTCAGGCGTGAACACCCAGCCCTTCGTTCGTGGCACCAGTGACCTCGCTGCTCGCTCTTGTCACGCCCCAATGCTGCATGCCACGCTTGGCATAATCCCCGCCACGAACGCGGTCAAGCCCTCCGTCCCCGAGCACGGCCGTCCTCGACGTCCGCGGTCTCAATTGGGCCAGTGAGAAGGCGGTGGTGGAAGCGGTGCTTGGCCGCCGGCCGGGCTGACCCTGGTGGTGTGGCTGCTGGCGGGCCGGCCGTTCAGCGACGCGATGCTGTTTGCCATCACCGTGGTGGTGATCACCTGCCCGGACGCGCTGGGGCTGGCCACCCCGACCGCGATCATGGTCGGCACGGGGCTGGGCGCCAAACGCGGCATTCTGTTCAAGCACGCGATGGCGCCCAACCCGGACCGCTCGGCCAGCTCCTGCTGCGAAAGCAGCTCCGCTCTCGGCGGTGTGCGAGCTACGGGGTTGTCGTCACCGCTGCGGTGGTGCCGGTCGCCGTGACTTGGAACAGGGTGCCTCGCCAGCGGACCCGGAAGCGGAGCGATCCCCACGAGGCCGGCACGTGTGGGGCGAAGCGAGGTTCGCCGCCCGCCACGGTCATGCCGCCAAACCCCAGCACCAGCGCCTGCCAGATACCGCCCAAGGTGGCGATGTGGACCCCGCCCGCGGCTGTCACGCCCTGCTCGAAGTCCAGGTCGAGCCTGGCGGCGTCCTGCAGGTAGCGCTCGGCGGTGTCCAGGTCGCCGAGCCGGGCGGCCACCAGCGAATGCACGGGCGGACTGAGGGAGCTGTCGTGCACGGTGAGCGGCTCGTAGTAGCCGAAGTTGGTCTCGTGGACCGCGCGGGGCCAGCGCTCGCCCAGCAGGGCCAGCAGCATCACGACATCGGCCTGCTTGACGAGCTTGAGCTGGCCGAGCCGACCCCAGCCCAGCAGCACCTCCATCGTGGTCGTGCGCGTCTGGAACGGCGCCAGGTCCACCTCCTCGAGCTGCTGGAAGCCACGATGCTGCTCGATCAGCCCGCTCTGCGGGTCCAGGCCGTCGGCCAGCCCAGCGGCCGCCGCACGCCAGCCCGCCGGCTCGGTGGCGTCCAGGCCGAGCGCCGCCCCCACAGAGCGCCAGCGGTCCGGGTGACGCTCACGCAGCCAGGCGGCCAGCTCCCAGGCCCGATCCAGCAGCCAGGCGGCCAGCTGGTTGGTGTAGGCGTTGTCGTCGACGCCCTCGTGGTACTCGTCTGGGCCGATCACCCTACGAACGTGCCAGCGGCCGTCCGGCCCGTGCTCGGCTCGCGACGCCCAGAAGCGGGCCAGCTCGAACAGGATCTCCGCGCCCTCCGCCAGCAAGTAGTCCTCGTCGCCGGTGGCCCGCCAGTACTGCCAGACGGCAAAGCCAACGTCGGCGTTGAGGTGGTGCTCCTGCTCGCCGGTGCGCGTGTCCTTGCGCTCACCCGATGCCGTGAAGTAGTAGGCCGGGGTGACATCTTCCCCGCTGTCTGCCGACTCCCAGGCGTAGGCGGCGCCGCGCCAGCCGCGGCTGCGAGCGTTCTCCCGTGCGGCCGGCAGCGTGTGATACCGGTAGCCCAGCACGGCCCGGGCCGTCGGCGGATCCGTGGAGACCAGGAACGGAACCACGAACATCTCGTTGTCCCAGAACACGTGGCCCTTGTAGCGCTCGCCGGTGAGCGACCGCGCCCCAGGCGCGCTACGCCGGTCGCCGGGGTCGGCGCAGCCGATCAGGTGGTACAGCGCGAACCGGACGCGACGCTGCAACTCGTCGTCGCCGGTCACCTCGATGTCGGCGGTCGCCCACCGCTTGGCCCAGGCGGCCGCGCTTTGCCCGAGCAGGGCGGGCAGGCCGGCCCCGGTCGCCTCGGCCAGTCGCTGGACCGCACGGGCGGCCGGGTCGGGGTCGTCGCGGCCGCTGAACACCGTGACCAGCTTGTCCAGCCGCCATGCCCGGCCCGGGGACACGGCAAAGCGGCAGCGCCAGACAAGCGCCCGCTCCCCGGGCTCCTCCTCGCTCACCGCCTCGCGGCCAGCACCGCTGGCGAGCGCGGTCGAGGTGGCCAGGCAGAGGTCGATGTGCCCCTGGGCGGTCGTGGTCCCCAGCAGCATGCCGCCCCCGACGCGCTCCGCCCGATGCCCCCCAAGATGGCGGACGCCGCCCTCGTTGGCCACGTCCCCATCGACGATCGCCTCGACCGTCACCTGCCCAGACCAGTCCTCCGCCATGATCTCAATGGCCTGACCCAAGACATGGCGGTCCTCCAGGGAGGCGAACCGCAGCGAACGCAGCCGGGTGGTGCGGCCGCCGGCGCGCAGCCGCCACTCCCGCACCAGCACGCCCCGCCGCAGGTCCAGGGTGCGCCGGTGGGCGAGGACCTCGGCCGTGTCCATCGTCAGGGCAATGCCGTCGCTGACGATACGCAGCTTCGACCAGTCCGGAGCGACCACCAGCTCGGCGGTTGGGGCGGCGATGACCTGGCGGTCTGGGGTGGCAGCGGCCTGTGCCACCGCCTGCGTGGCGGTGTCGAAGACCCCGGCCAGAAACGTCGCCGGGGCCGAGGCGTCGCTGCCCTCATCGACCGCGGCCCGAGTGCCGAGATGGCCGTTGACGAGCGCGCACGCCCCCTCGATGGCCGGCTCTCGCTTGGCGGCCCAGCCGTCCACCACCAGCAGCCAGCGCGGGTCCGTGTCCAGGTCGAACAGGTCCTCGAGCTGAGGCGCCGCTTCGGCGGGGCGCATCCTCTGGGGCTCCATCCCGCTCACGCGCTCTCCCACCGCCGGCCGCTGTTCAGCCCCTCGTAGCCAGCACGGGCGACATCTGTGTTCTTCATCTACTGCTCCTGTTCTCCAGCCCGCATGGATGCGACCGACGATACCGGGAAGGCCGCAAGGCCGGAGCGGGCAGCCGCACCTGAGGCCGAAGGGGCGACGGCAGTTGTACCGGGTCAGGTCGCTCTGGTCGCGAGGACGTCGGCGAGGTCGTAGCTGACGGTCTCCTCGAGCTGGGCGTAGGTGCACGAGCGGGGGTCGCGGTCGGGGCGCCAGCGGACGAACTGGGCGGTGTGGCGGAAGCGGCGGCCCTCCAGATGGTCGTAGCGGACCTCCACCACCCGCTCAGGCCGCAGCGGCACAAACGACAGCGTCTTGCCAGGGTTCCAGCGGCTGCTGTCTGACCCCCGCCAGGTGCGGCCGGCGGCCTCCAGGTGCCGGGCCCAGTCCCACGGGTGCCCCTCGAAGCTGGTCACCAGCGGCTGCAGCTCGACCAGCAGCTCCCGGCGCCGGGCCAGCGGGAACGCGCCGACGACCCCGACGCTGGCCAGCTCCCCAGCGTCGGTGAACAACCCGAGCAGCAGCGAGCCGATCGCGTCCGGGCCGCTCTTGTGCAGCCGGTAGCCGGCGACCACGCAGTCGGCGGTGCGCTGCCGCTTGACCTTGAACCACGCCCGCCGGTCCGGCTGGTAGACCCCATCCAGCAGCTTGGCGACCAGGCCGTCCAACCCGGCACCCTCGAACCGTCCCAGCCAGTCCAGGGCCCGGTCGCGGTCGGTGGTGGCGGGGGTCAGGTGGACCGGCGGCCCCGCGTGCGCGAGGGCGCGCTCCAGCGCCGCGCGGCGCCGGCTGAACGGCTCGCCGGTCCAGTCAACCTCGCCGAGGGCGAGCAGGTCGAAGGCGACCAGGCGGGCGGGGGTCTGGGTGGCCAGCAGCCGGACCCGGCTGGCGGCGGGGTGGATGCGCAGCAGCAGCGCGTCGAAGTCCAGCCGCCGGCCGTCCCGGTCGGGGACCACGATCTCGCCGTCGACGACGCACCGGGTGGGCAGGTGGGTCTTGACCGCCTGGACCAGCTCGGGGAAGTAGCGGGTCAGCGGCCGCTCGTTGCGGCTGCCGAGCTCGACCTCGTCGCCGTCGCGGAACACGATCGTGCGGAACCCGTCCCACTTGGGCTCGAAGCCATAAGGCCCCCCGGGCAGCTGGGCGACCGGCTTGGCCAGCATCGGGGCGACCGGCGGCATCACCGGCAGGTCCATGCACCCAGTATCGGGGACCTGACCACCTCTGGCAGGCCAACAGTCCCGATCGCCTCGGTCAGCGTGAGATCCTGTGCGCCCGATCGTCGGGAGCGGTGGGCTGGTGGGCTGCTTGCGGCCGGGTCGTGTGGGCTGAGAGCATGGCGGCATGGCTGAGCGACCGCTGCGGGTGGTGCTGGTGGACGACCACGAGGTCGTCCGCGACGGCATCAAGGCGCTGCTGGCCGGCGCCGACGACGTCGTGGTCGCCGGTGAGGCGGGCTCGGTCCGCGAGGCGGTCGCGGTCTGCGAGCGGGCCCAGCCGGACGTGGTGGTGATGGACGTGCGCCTGCCCGATGGCAGCGGGATCGAGGCGACCCGTGACATCCGCGCCGAGCGTCCGGCCACGCAGGTGCTGATGTTGACCTCGTTCGCCGACGATGAGGCGTTGTTCGCGTCGATCATGGCTGGTGCGGCGGGGTATGTCCTCAAGCAGATCAGGGGTGGGGAGCTGGTGCGGGCGATCCGTACGGTGGGGCAGGGGCAGAGTCTGTTGGACCCGGCGGTTACCAGGGGGGTGCTGGAGCGGTTGCGGCGGGGCAAGCATCTGTTCCGGGATGAGCGGTTGGCGCGGTTGTCGCCGCAGGAGGAGCGGATCTTGGGGTTGGTGGCGGATGGGGGGACCAACCGGGAGATCGGTGGGGAGCTGGGGTTGGCGGAGAAGACGGTCAAGAATTACGTGTCCAGCATCCTGTCGAAGTTGGAGGTGGCCCGCCGCGCCGAGGCGGCCGCCTACCTTGCCCGCCACACCACGCCGCCTGGTACCTGACCGCCGCGGGCGGGAGGACTCTGCTCGAGTGGGCCGTTCGCCCCTGGCTGGCACCTCGCACTGCCGCCACCCTCGCTCTTGGACGAAAAGCTGGCAAGGCGGATAGATCCAACCCGAGCATGCCGGAGCGTGATGGGAGGAGGATGCGAGGTGGCCACACAAGCGGCTTCCCAGGCACCAACCACCGAACAGTTTCGCGGCGCCTTCCACAAGGAGCTGGACGCGCTGGTGGAGCAGGTCCGCGACATGGGCGCCGGCACCCACGGCGCCTTGGAGCGCGCCATGGAGGCCTTCGCCGCGGAGGACGTCGCCCTGTGTGACACGGTCATCGCCGGCGACGACGCGCTCGACGGGCGGTTCGCGGGCATCCAGCGTGAGGTGCTGCGTCTGATCGCGCGGCAGGCGCCGGTCGCCTCCGACGCTCGCCTGCTCACCGCCGCTATGCAGATCGCGCTGCATCTGGAGCGGATCGGGGACTTGGCGGTGAACGTGGCCGAGCTGACCAAGCGGGCGGCGGGCCTGCCACGGTACCCCAAGGTGCTGCGGGACCTGGAGGAGATGGGCGCGACGACGCTGGGCATGGTCGACGAGGCGATGCGGGCGTTCAGCGACCGTGACGCCGATGCCTGCCTGCGGCTGCCGCTGACCGACGACCGGGTCGACGCGCTCAACCTCGCGCGTCAGCTGGAGCGGGCGGGCGATCATGCGGTCGACATCGGCGAGCAGGTCTGGTTCATGGTCACCGGCGAGCTGCGCGAGCTCACCAGCCCCGCCCGCGTCCGCGGCGAGTAGCCGCCGCCGCTCGGCCACGAACTGCTTGCGTCGCGAGCTGGGCGCTGGCGTCGGAGCCTGCCTCGACCTGTTCACCGTCTAGCGCGGGTCCAGTCGGTCGAGGTTCCAGTGCCTGGCGACGAGCAGCAGGGTAGCGCCCGCTGTGGCCAGCGACGAGATCGTTGCCCAGTCGGGCATGCCACAGAGCCTGCCGGAGCCCGGTGATCGTCACCGATCAGCCGCCGGTGTATCCGGCATCGAACCGACCAGTACGCCAACAACCGCGGGTCGCCATGGCCGGATCCACCGAGGCCGACCAGTTCTGACTGCACCAATGCAAATGCCGCGGACAGCGGCCAGCCACGCCAACTCCGCAACAGTAATACTGCCGATGAGTGATGGATTTCGGGCGATTCCTGGTTAACTTCTCGCTCAGCGGGTCTATCACGCAGTCCGCAGATGGTACGCGGCTGGTGAACCAGTCTCGCAAGGACGCACGCTGGATCGTTGCGACGTTTCGTGAGCTGGCGCCGCAGGTCCGAAATCTGGGCGGGAAGATCTTCGGCGGAAGGGTGCAGTGGATCCGGCCGGAGTCGGACGGCGTGTTTGCGGGCGTCGACGTCGAGCCGGACTTCGCGGTGAACGCCTTCTTCCCGGCGGCGCGCGGCTACAAGGCGCGCAACGAGGGCATCGGCTACACCCTCAAGCTGGCGGTGTGGGACGAGGGCGAGCGTCGCCGGGTCGTCATCAGCTCGCGGGCCAGCCGGCAGGCCGACCGTCCGCAGGCGAGCGGCGCGCGGCGGAAGCTGATGCGCATGCTTGCCGAGCTCGACGACACGCTGGTCGTCGACATGGTTGAGGAAGGACGGTAGACACGACGCCGAGGCCCGGGGAGTCCGTGAAGGTCAAGTGCCAGAACAAGTACTGCGGCAGGGACACGTGGGTGAAGTGGAGCTATCCCAGCAGGGTGGCGGCAACGTCTGGGCCGACGCCGGGTCGAGCCAGCAGCAAGGGGCGGTGGTGCGAACCACCGGCTATCGGCATTGCAGCTGACCTCGGCTTTGTCTCACAGTCTCCATGCCAGCGAGGGCGCTGAGTGCGCGCTTGGCGCGAGGTCCCCCGCATGGCAAACTCCTTTACGCTTCTCGAGGAGGACCCTGCAAGCCACTCGCGATGGAGCTGGAAGCTGGTGGAAAAGGCAACGAGCGAGCGAACGCTCGGCCACGCCTGCATCGTCGATCTCAATAGCGGCCTGGCCTTGGTGCCGGAGGGGCGATGAATCGTTTTCTGCAGGTCAGAGAGATCCTCGACAACGCGGTTGGAGGACCGACGGTCCCGGTCTTCGTAGAGCATGGAGCGTTCTGGCGCGATGTGACCCGTGACCAGTTCGTGCAGCTGATAGTCTTCGAGCACCCGATCATTACGCTGGGCGACGGTGACGGCTCCATCCTGGTCAAGGCGCTGCGGGGGGAGAGACCATTCGGCCAGGACCTCGGCGTTCCTGATGCGGATTTCCCACGCATGCCGGCCGGAGGACTGGATCCGGTTCCATCCGAGCAGATCGCATTCATCGCTCGGTGGATCGACGATGGCTGCCCTGAGGAGGTGGAACCGGTCGGTCAGCTGGAGGTCCGCCTCAACGGCGCGGCGTCGGGCGCGACCTTCGTAATCGTTTCGAGCCCTGCTCAACCATTTCCGGCCACGCTGACCCTTCGGACAACTGATGGCAGTGACGGTGACGTGAGCTGCCGGACAGGCCAGGGCAGCGTCGCGACGCTTTCGATCTCGCCGGGCACGGTTCACGTCTCGGGAGCGCCGGTCGAGGTCCAGGTGCTGGCGACCTCGCCCAGCAGTGACCGAGACGACACGACGATCGAGGTGGTCCAGGGAACCGAGGTGCTGGCTCGGTTCAACCTGACCGCGATCCAGGCGCCGGCGGTTCGGTTCAGCGGACGGTTTCAGTGCCGTCTCCCTACCGACCAGGACGCCTTCAACGACCCGTGGGGGACCGAGGCCTCGAGCTTCGGAGTCTACGCGGTCCAGGGACCCGACCCGGCCAACCCGGATGAGCCCCCGCTCGATCGGATTGTCCGCTTCCAGGACGCCGTGGCCCTACGACCGTTCTGCGCTCCAATCGGGGTCGAGGTCATCGCCATCGAGGCTGAGGTCGGCGGCGCTACGATCCGTTTCACCGGCGGTGACCCGTTGATCAAGCAGCCCGTCCGCCTGGGACCGGACTGCAAGTTCGACAGCCGCAATCGGACCTTCGCGCCGGACGGCTTTGAACCGATCTCTGACTTCCGCCTTCGGGTCGGGTCGCTGTTCGCCGGTGCATCGGCGCCGGCGGTTGAGCGCCGCCGTAAAGAGGACCCGCCAGGCTCGACCGCACCATACGCGGATGGCATCTTCAGACTCGACGTGGATCCGACGCCCTGGGCCCCCTCCGAGTTTGGCTACCAAGAGGCGACCTGGTCCGAGCGGTCGTGGGCGGTCGTGGCGAGAAAGCTCGCCCGACTCGTCGCGCAACAGCCCGCAGACGACCGGGCCGCCCGGATTCGGGGCCGGCGCCTCAAGGAGCATGTTGAACTACGAACGACACCCAGTGGGCAGCGTGTCCTCGGATTGCAATTCATCAAGGCTCCGATCCAGCTCATGGACGGTCACCGGGACACTGGGGGCACCGACGGCCCCTGAGCCCTCCCCACCGGATGTTCGAGCCAAGTCCTCGCTGCGGCGAACTGCTCCTCTCGATGAGTAGCGGGAGAGGTTGACATGAGAATGCGGCAAGTTCGCCTGCTCTCGATGCCGGACGTCGTGCGTGTCGACCGGGATGCCGGGCCAGTCTCCGCCAGGTCGCCCGCCGCCGCTCGGCCGGTGGGCGGGGAACCCGGCGCGGCCTCGCTGGCCGCGGCTGACTTGCGGATCGACAAGCCGGACGAGCTCACATGGTGGGACTGGACAGTGTTCCTGCTGCACACCGCGGCGGAGATCGAGCATGCCCTGATGGTGCAATACCTCTACGCGGCCTACTCGCTCGCCGACGGCGGGTTCTCGGGGCCTGCTGTACCGCCGGACGCCAGCACCCTGGTCAAGGGATGGCAGCGGACGATCGTCGGGATCGCCAGAGAGGAGATGGCCCATTTCCTCACCGTCCAGAACCTCCTGCGATTCATCGGTGGTCCACTGAACCTCGAACGTGAGGACTTTCCGTTCCTGGCGTTGCTCTACCCCTTCCCGTTGCAACTCGAGCCGCTGACGAAGACATCACTGGCCAAATACGTCGCTGCGGAGATGCCCGCGGCGCCGTCGCAGCCCGCCGAGCTCATCCAGGAGATCGTCGAGCGAGCCACAACGGCGAGTGGCGGGCTGCCGATCAACCGGGTCGGCGTCTTGTACGATGAGCTGACCAGGATCTTCGACGACCAGACCAAGCTGGTCGAGGCTGACCTCCGGCCTGAGACGGCGGAGGTCTTCCAGGCAAGTCGAAAGGACTGGCGCGGGTCCGACACCCTGCTCGTCCGCGCCGTCAGCTCGCGGCACGAAGCCGCCGATGCCCTGCGGGTGATTGGAGCGCAGGGCGAAGGCAACGCCAACCCCCCGCCCCCGGCCCTGCCCTCCCACTTCGACCGTTTCCTGCAGATCTACAGGGCCTTCCCCGAGATCGAAGGCCCGCCCGGATCGGCCCCGTGGATGCCGACCGCCTCGGTTCCCAGAAACCCGAACACGCTACCCCTTCCGAGCACCGACGCCGCGTTGGAGCGGGGTCGAATCACTCACCCGACGACCAGACTGTGGGGCCAGCTCTTCAACGTCCGCTATCGGATGCTGCTCGTGGACCTGGCGCACGCGCTGCACATGTCCGGCCCGCTGACGACCAAGGACAGCGCGCTCACGGTCCGCGGTCGCCTCCGCGACTGGACATTCCTCGAGATGCGGGGACAAGGTCAGGCGGGGCTCCGGGGTCTGGCGAAGACCCTCACAGCGCTTCCGCTGAAGGAGACGCCCAGTCCCGCAGATCCCACCCACGCTGGCCCGCCGTTCGAGCTGCCCTACACCCTTGCGCTGCCGGATGACGAACGTGACCGCTGGCGCCTCCATCTGGCCCTGCTGGACAGCGCAGGCAAGCTGATCGACAGGATCCAGGCGGTGAGTGGGAGCAACGCGGTTCTCGACGAGCTGATCACGATCGACCAAGCCGCCAGGGCGGTGGTGGCTGCCCAGCTCGCTGTGGCATGACCCTGTCGGGCAGTCGGCATGCGCGTTGGCCAGGCGGCCAGGACCAGGCGCGTGATCGTCGGGGCGCTGTGCCACAGCGCCCAGCCGGTCGGGTGCCGCCGAGACGGCAACGGGCCGGTTGGGCGCTGCGGGGGATGGTTAGCCTGCTGCTTGGATAGCGCCGAACAGGCCGTGGGCCTCGTCGTCGATGCCGGCGGTGAACAACAGCGTGGTCGGGTCGCCGGTGACGCCGTTGCCAAAGCGCAACGCCCACAGCCCCTCGATCTCAATCGGGCTGCCGTCCTCGTGCCGCAGGCGCCCGAGGAACTCGCCGGTCGTTGGGTCGTAGGCGTTGATGCGGCCGTTGCCGAAGTTACCGACCAGCAGCGCGCCGCTGAAGCGACCGAAGCCCGCAGGGGCCAGCACAAGCCCCCACGGAGCGTTCAGCTGGCCCCGCTCGATCAAGTGGCGCAGGAGGTGGCCGCTGGTGCTGTAGACGTCGACGAACCCGAGACTCGGGCCGGCGACCTCGTCCTCGGCGTCGGCGTCCTGCTTGGCGTAGGCGACATACAGCCGGCCGCCGAGCTCCTGGACGTTGAAGGGCGCAAAGCCCGGCGGGATCTCGGGGTCTGAGAAGCTGCCTGACAGGTGGACCAGGTTGAAGCCCTGGTCGAAGACGTCGATGCGGCCCTGGTGGAAGTTGGCCGCGTACAGGAAGGTTCCGGCTGTGGTGCTGGCGATCGCCAGGCCCTTGTAGATGGCGTCGGGCACGCTGGCACCCACCTGCGCCTGGGTGGAGGGCGGCGGTGGGGGCACGCCGGGGTTCCAGCCGGTGACCAACCCCACCTCGGAGTCGAAGATGAACCGCGCCGGGCCGCTGGAGGTGCCGGACTGGACCACGAACCCGGGGGTGGGGTTGAAGACCTGCCCGGTCGGGGCGCCGCCGGGGATGCTTACCACCAGCCCGGCCTTCTGGATCGGGCTGCCGTTGACGAAGCCCGGGTAGATGGTGGCCTTGCCGGTGCCGTTGTCGGCCACCCACGCCGGGGTCGCCGGGCCGGCCGCCAGACCCCAGGGGTTGACCAGATCGGGGTCGGTGAGCTGGGCCATGCCGGGCAGGTCGGAGACGAGGTTGGTCTGGTGGTAGGCGCTGCCCGGTTGGTTCGCGGTGGCCGGCGCCACCGGGGCCAGGGCGACCAGCCCAGCCACCATACCGAGGACGAGCGCACCCCGGACGCGCCCGAGCCGGCGCGGAACGGGACGGGACGATGGTCCTGCTGCGTCAGGCATGCTGCCCCCTTGCAGGGTCGAGAAATCCCTCCAACCTCATAACCACAAACCGGGACACCTGATTCACAAGACAAGCCTTGCCCAATGCCGACAGGTAGGCCCTGTTCGTGCGCTATATCCGCGGCGGGTCCCCCGGTCCAGGCGCCGCCGTCAATGACGGCCGACGTGGGCTCATTGGGTGCAGACAGCCACGAAGCGATTAGGACGGCGATAGACCCACTTCACCCCGGAATGCGATTATTGCCGACCAAGGCGGCGGCGCCTCTGCGTCCGTCGACGAAGCCGGTGGTGTGGGAGGGAGCGACCCGGGATGCGAAGGCCAGCTGGCTGGCCGATCACGCTGGCGATCGCGGCCGTGCTGGCGTTGGCGTGTGTGCTGGTGGTCCCGCCGGTGCTGCACCCGCCGCTGTCCTCGGCTGACCTGGAGGGCGTTGCAAGCGCCGAGAAGCGGATCGAGCTGCAGCAAGCGCAGGACAAGCTGCGAGACGACGTCCGCGCCACCTTGCTGCAGGGCATCGCCGGGCTGCTGCTGCTTCTCGGCGCGTTCGCGACTTGGCGGCAGGTGCAGATCAGCCGGGAGGGCCAGATCACCGAGCGGTTCAGCCGCGCGATCGAGCAGCGACGAACCGTCCAGTCCGTGCTCGGCGCCTATGTCCGCACGCACGCACAGTGGCTGGTAGGCTCGCCCGGCGGGCCGCAGCACCCGACACCGACGGTCGATCGGCAGCTGGCTTGGCTGCTGAACCGGGCGCCCGATGTGCAGACGGCAGCGGGGGTGCTTGGCCGCCGTCTGAGATCGCCGGATGAACCGCAGCTGAACCTGTCGCGGGTCGACCTGCGCGGAGCCTTCCTCCACGACGCCCGGCTGTCCAATGCGCAGTTTCGGCACAGCAACCTTGCCCGGGCTCACCTGCCCGGGGCGCAGCTGCAGAACGCGGATCTTAAGGACGTCGACCTGCGTGAGGCCAACCTGCGGGGCGCACGCCTGACCGGCGCGAATCTCCACGAGGCCCATCTGCAGGGTGCCGACCTGCGGGGGGCGGATCTGCGCGATGCCAACCTGCAGGCCGCCGATCTTGCCGGCGCCAACCTCACCGACGCCCACGTCGATGCCACCACAGTATGGCCCGAGGGCTTCCAGCCAGGATGACCGCGGGACCCCGGTCAGCCTGGTGCTCCTTCGGGGTACACCCCAAGTGCGGACTGGATCCGTCGCGCTCGCCCCGTGAGCGGGGAGCGCTCAGAGCCGCTCATGCGATCGAGTGTGTCACGAAGCCGTCGGCGAGCGCTGCCTACCACCATCCCTGCCGCCTTGCCCACCGCAGCAGCGCCGCCGACATGGCCGCCATCACCACCAGCACCGCCGCCAGGTGCAGCAAGTCGGTGTGGGCGTTGACGATGATGTTCATCCCATAAATGGACGACAGGGCGGTGATTGGCAGCGTGACCGCGGCGATGACGGCCAGCCGCTCGGCAGCGATCGTCATCTTGGTGTCGGTGCGGGTCTGGTAGAACTCGATCACTCCTTGGAGGAACTCCCGTTGGCCGTCGGCCACGCCGCGGACCCGCTCGAACTGGTCGACGAGGTCGGCCACCAATGGCTGCCCTTCGGCGGGTAGGAAGCGGATCAGGGTGGCCATCCGCCCGTAGATCTCGCGGCTCAGCGCGGCCATGGTGCGCACCGCGATCAGCCCATGGCGGGCGCGGAACAGCTCCTCGAGGAAGTGCTCGGGATCGCCGACGTCGCTGGCCATGACCCGCTGCTCGAGCAGGCCGACCTCGCGGGCGATCGTTGCCACGAAGCCCTCCTGGTGGCGAGCGACGGCGGAGACGATGGTGTAGGACAGCTCCAACGACGAGGCGGGGCGCAGGCGTCCTTTCTGGATCCGCTCGAGCACCGCGTGGGTCTCGCGCAGCGCGACCTCGGGGTTGACCGCGGGGTTGAGTGGCCCGTGCACGGTGACGAGGTAGCGGGGCCCGATGAACTGGTCGAGCTCGATGTAGTGGACGTGGCCGCCTTCCCCGCGCTCGGGGGCGTGCAGGATGACGAACAGGTGGTCGGGGTAAGCGTGCACCTTTGGAACATGGTTACGCTCGATACAGTCACGGATGGCGAGGGGGTGGAAGCCGAACACTCGCGACAGCACGCCGGTGGTCTCCTCGTCGCAGGCGGGGATGTCCACCCAGACGAGCCCGTCATCGCGACGGAGCAGGGTCTTGAGCTCTTCGACAGGGCGTTGTTCAACGCCCGCAGCGGTCACCAAGCGAACGTCCATTCCGCTGGCATCCTTTCAGGCCGCAGTGATCCTGGTCCCAGGCGCCGCACCCAGCGTTTGGAGGTGGGAAACTCAGCGAAGTTCCCGATCGTTGTGCCTCCCCTCCCCGGTTCCAACGGCCTGGCGCTGGCCTGGAAGCGGGCTGGCCAGGCACGCGACCGCTGGCACGCGCCGGTCGGGGACCGGCGCACCAAGGATCGGCTCATCGCCGCCCAGCGCCGTCGGCAACATATCCGGCGCCGAATCTGCCGGTCTTCTGCC
>WNGB01003703.1_pt1 | contig 26453 bp, 31 predicted proteins | sample 5400681 | NCBI WGS metagenome assembly WNGB01 (sample SAMN13153367, study PRJNA577476) | soil metagenome | isolation source: 115 cm soil or saprolite under grassland replicate 2 | place: USA:California | collected 2016-06-15
AGGATCAGCCGGAGCCGGTGTCAAGGATCAGCCGGAACTCCGTCAAGGAGCAGGTGACGCCGTTCCGTCCAGCATCACCACGATACCCAGTGGTGGGCCCCCCGGGACTCGAACCCGGAACCTGCGGATTAAGAGTCTGGTACGAACGTGCAGGTCAGAGCGCCGCATGGCGTCTGAAGTGCGCGTTTGCGTCTCAGTGCTACCTATCGTTTCCCATCGTTTCCCGTTCCTTCACGGGGATGAGACGGGGACAGCTCATCGTCCGGCGCTGCCGCCAGCAGGAGCGCGACCAAGGGCCCGCCACAGGCAGCCGCCAACTCCGCTGGCCCTGCCCGCCAGACACTGTCTGCTCACTCGGACCATCCTCTCTCAGGCGGCGCAGCACGAGAGCATCTCCACGTCGGTCGTGAAGCTCTGCGCTGTGAGCTTGATCCCCTCCGACATCGTGAGATACGGCGCCCACGTGTCCGCCAGATCGTCGACCGTGAGCCCGAACTTCACTGCGTGCACGCCGGCCAGGATCACGTCTCCGGCGTTTGCGGCGAGCGCATGGATGCCGAGCACCTTCCCGCTCGACGCCTCGGCCACGATCTTGAAGAGGCCTCGCGTGTCGAGGTTGACCCGCGCCCGAGGGACGTGGCGGAGCTCAACGACGCGGCACTCGCAGCGATAGCCGGCCGCGAACGCCTGCTCGTCGGTGAGCCCCACCGCCGCGATGTTGGGCGTCGTGAACGTCACCCGCGGCAGGGCCGTGTAGTCCATCTTTCGACCCGCGCCGCCGATGGCGTTGTCGGCGGCGAGCGTCCCTTGGGCGGCCGCGACGTAGACGAACTGAGGTGCACCGGTCACGTCGCCGGCCGCGAAGACGGCGGGGTTGGTGGTTCGAAGGGTCTCGTCCAAGATGAGGCCGCCGCGGTCGTCGAGCTCGACGCCGGCCTTCTCGAGGTCGAGCCCGTCGAGGACGGGCCTGCGGCCCGTGGCCACGAGAATCTCCGCGCCGGTCAACCGAACCTCGCCACCGTCCGCCTCGGCCACGACGGTCTTGGGAGCACCCGCCTCCACGCCCTTCACCTTCGCCGAGGTCACGACCTGAACGCCCTGTTCCTGCAGGATCTCCGTCATGACCTCCGAGATCTCCGGCTCCTCCAGCGGCGCTATGCGATCCAGGGCCTCCACGATCGTGACCTTCGACCCGAGATTCGCGAAGACCTGCCCGAGCTCAAGCCCGATGTAGTTGCCTCCGATCACGACGAGAGACTCCGGCAGCTTCGAGAGCTCCATCGCGGTCGTGGACGTGAGGTAGCCAGCCGCGCTGAGTCCGACGATCGGTGGAGCCCACGGCGCTGAGCCGGTCGCGATCACGGAACGGCGAGATGCGATCTCGCGGCCGTCGACGTCGATGCGGTCGGGCCCGGCAAACCCAGCATGGCCTCGGATGATCTCGAAGCCGTAATGCTCGGCGAGGTCCACGTACTTCTCTTCCCTGAGCTGGTCGACGACATCGGTCTTTTTGACGATCAGTGCCTGGAGGTCGACGCCTATCTGCCGCGTCTCTACGCCCTTGAAGGGGTGATCGCCGGCCGTCCGGTAAGCGTAGGAGGCCGCCAACAGGTGCTTCGACGGGATGCATCCGACGTTTACGCACGTCCCCCCGATGGTGCCCCGCTCGATGAGCACGACGCGAGCCCCGAGCGAGGTCGCCCGGATCGCGGCGGCGAACGCGGCGCTCCCCGCGCCGATCACGGCGAGGTCGTATCCGTTGCGCTCGGCCATGGTTGTCCCTTCCTCAGATCCAGTCCGGCCCGATCCGCTTGCACGACGCGAGGTGGTCACAGTTCGGCTCTGCGAGCGAGGCGGCGAGCCGAAGGATTCGGGAGATGCGCTCGTCGGCCACGCGGTAGACGATCGTGCGCCCGCGCCGCTCCGACTCGACGAACCGGCACCACCTGAGGCACGCCAGGTGGTTCGACACCCGGCTCTGGGGCGCCCCGACGACCTCGACGAGCTCGGAGACCGTCCGCTCCCGCTCGAGGAGCGCCTCGATGATGCGAAGCCTGGTCGCGTCGCCGAGGACCCGGAAGAATCGCGAGAGTGCTGCCGGGCCCAGTGCCGGGACCATCGCTCCTGCCTTCGCGCTCATCGCCCGCCTCCGAGCGCGTACGGGAAGTTGAGGGCGTTGACCAGCCGGCCGAGCTCGAACGCGTCCTCGAGCGACAGCAGGAACGTTCCGGGGTGCTCCGCCGTCCAGGCCTCTCCCGCCTCGGGGGAGGCGAAGAAGTGCACGAAGTGGCAGAAGCTCTGGATCACATCGGCGTCGAAGTCCCGTTCGGGCAGGAGGAACGACACGACAGCCTCAGGATGCGAGGTCTCGACGACTCCATCCGGGGAGACCACGAGCGAGATCGTCTCCGACGTGGTCGGGCAGGTGGAATGGACGCGGGCGGTGGCGCCGAGGATGCCGGGAAGGAACAGCGTGTCCCAGGCACACCAGGCGAACAGCTCCAGTCCCTCGACTTCCAGGCGGTGCGTCGGCGCGAGCCGACGAATCGTCAGCCCCCAGAACCCGATGACGCCTCCGTCCTCGTCGCGGTACACACTAGGCCAGGCGCGGAGGAGCTCTTCCACTCGCTCCGGCGCGACGCTGACGCGGCTTGCCACGTCTGACGTGGGCGCTGGTGACCCCTCCGCGAGCCGGCGATAGAGCCCGATGGCGATCCGCTGCTGCTCCTGGTCGAACTCCGGGGCGGCTTTCGAAACGGCCGTCGCCAGAGCCTCGAGCCGGTCTGATTCCGTCCTCATTCAGTCCCTCCCCGGGAGTTGATTCAAGGATATTAACAGGCTTTCCTGTTTTCTTTGCCTGGAGACGTCGCGACGATTGCCCAGGACCAGATGGAGGATTGAACACCGCTGGGGCGGCCATTACCGGATCTTCAGCACGAGCTTGCCCTCGCCATGGCCGGAATCAAGCCGTTCGTGCGCCCGGGCGGCGAACTCCAGGGGTAGCACCTCATCGATGATCGGACGCAGTGCCCCCGAATCGATCATCCTGGTTAGCTTCTCCAGCCGTTCCCGATCGGGCCGGACAAGCGCGCCGTGCAGCGTGAGGTTCCGATCGATCGCGAGCTCGAGGTCCGAGTCGCGCTCTAGGAGAATTCAGCCTTCCGTAATCACTCGGAAAGACTCTCGCAACCGTCCACGCCCTAGGGTTGAGTCGTCGAGCACGACGGCGACGGTCGCCGCCTCACGGCTCGACTCGGAGGTGGACCCATGAGGGCTCGAACCAGAACGACGGTTCTCGCAGCCGCGGCATCGTTGGTGGTGCTCGGTGTCGTCGGCGGGCCGGCGCAGGCCGCGAGCACGGCGACGTACCGGGTGACCATCACCGCGTTGATCCCCGGTCAGCCGCTGACGCCGCCGGTGGTGGCAACGCACACGAGGGCGATCACGGTCTTCCGGATCGGCACACCCGCGAGCTTCGAGGTCAAGGAGATCGCCGAGAACGGCAACACTGGACCGCTCGCGTCCGCGCTCGACGCGGAAACGGGTGTCGCCGACGTGTTCTCAGGGAGCGCGCCGCTCGTGGCTCCGGGCGTGCCCGGCGCATCAAGCTTCCCCGACACCGTGACGTTCACGCTCCAGACCGGACTCGGTGCCCGGTTCCTGAGCTGGGAGTCGATGCTGATCTGCACGAACGACGGCTTCACCGGCGTGAGCGGCCTCCGGCTCCCCCCGCTCGTCGGGACCCCGGTTACGCTCGGGACGCTCGGGTACGATGCCGGGACCGAGATCAATACCGAGGACTTCGCTGATATCGTGCCACCCTGTCAGGGGCTCGTGGGCGTCTCCTCTGGTGAGCCGGGCACGGCGACCAGCGATCCTGCTCTCGCCGAGGGCGGCGTGATCCATCACCACGAGGGCATCGCGGGCATCGCGGATCTCGTCCCGTCGATCCACGGTTGGGACACGGACGCGCCCGTCGCGACAATCACCGTGGAGCGAGTGGGCTGAGAGGTGCAGGGCGGCCTCGACTTCACGGGAGATGCGCGCCGCGTGATGGCGTTCGGGGCTTGAAGCGTGGGCCGGAGTCCGAAAAGGACTCCGGCCCACCAGTGCAGTCGATGCGTTATCGCTTCAGGATGTCTCGACGAATAGCGTCTCGCCAGAGACCTCCTTGTTGAAATTGAGGATGTCCTTGACGTTTAGCGTGACTCCCTCCCCGGCTCCAGCGGGTGGGCTTCCAAGCAGGCAGTCGACCGTCAACGTACCGTCGGCTTCGACGTGAGCGCCCGTCGCGGTGGTGGCAGCGATATGCACGGCGATCAACGCCCGGCCGCCGCAGAAATCTGGCGGGATCGGCTGGCCGCCGGCCGTACCACACCCGTAGAACTGGAAGGAGTACAGCCTCGTGGCCGTCAGCGTGCCGGTGGCGACGGTCGTGCCGGTGCTGCTTACGTGGACGAAGCTACCGGTCCCCGTCGCCGTCCTGGCGGCAACGTCGAGACTGCCGCCCGCCATGATCGCGATCGAGTCCCCGTTCGCGGCCATCGCGACGTCGGGACTCTCGAGGAAGCCTCCGAAGTTGTCGCCCGCGTGCCAGTCAAAGCTCGCCCTGGCAGTGGCCGCGGAGGCGCTTGTCATCCCACTGAGAGCGGACATCAGCAGAGCCGCCACGGTCAAGCTCAACAGCCTCTTCATGAGAACCCCCATTCTTTCGATCCTCGCTTCGAAAGGCGATGGAGCGAGCAGGTATGGGGGGGCTCGGGTTGTCGGGGAAGACATCATCGGGGAGTGACCTCACGATCACCCTATCCCTTCTGAGGACTACAGCACAAGCTGTACCTGCGACCCGAACGGATGCTGGCGTATGGTCTCGGAACCGAGCCACGATGTCGTTCGCACGGGGCGCTCGCGAGGGATGAGACTGGACGCATCCCGTTGTCGCCGCCGGAGGCGCTGCGCCGTCGCCTTGAGCGGACCTCCCGGCGCGATAGGCGCAAGAGCCCGAAGCGATTCCTGATCAGGTTGAGGCGACGAGCTTGTCGGCCCGTCTACCGGGTGGAACCCGTGCGGCCCGATACCGTCGGGGCTGCTACGGTCAACCGGGCACCTACGGGCGCTCGTCCCTCAGGACCCAGGAGAACCCCTCGTAGGCGGAGATGTGTTTCCTTCGCCGTCCAGCGAGCTCGAGCCGAAGCTCGGTAGGCGGCTCCAGACCCTCGTCGCTGAAGAAGAGCTCGAAATCCCCTCCGCCGAACCGTCGGAACTGGTGAGGCTCGGTGGGAGGCTCTGCCGAGCACGTGAAGAACGTGCATGTTGGCCCGGTGCACCGCATGAGGTCGGCCCAGACGTAGAGGCTGCCCCCACGCTCGAGGATGAACTCGACGGCGTCCTTGCTCGTCACGACCCGCATGTCTGTCCCATCTCCCGCTCGCTCGCGTTGCCATGATGGCACCGGAGTGAGTGGCACACGCGGTTCGGGCCTCAAGCAGCCCCCTGGATTCTTCTCGAAGAGCGTCCGACCGCTGACACTCCCGCCATATCCGACCTCCTTGGGCGGTAGGAACGGGCGTAGACCGTCCACGGCGGGCTGGTGCTGATGGTCCTGCGGATGGCGCTCGAGCTCATGCACCGCTCGTCCGCCGAGGGGAGATGGAGCGCCCGGGTGTCGCCCTAACGGGATTCGGTGCGATGACGCCGATTGACTCGCTCATGGCTCACCTGGCCTTCGGGGTAGTCACCGGGGCGCTCTACGCGACGATCGTGCTGTGAGGAGCGCGGGGCGATGAAGTTAACCATCCGCTTTTTCTCTCTCTCGATCGATACGATGATCGCCTCGCCATTGGTCGCGCATGGGACGAGTGGGTTCCTCGTGCCGGCGACCGGGGAAGGGATCTGACGTGTTTAGTTGGGGACGCTCGTACCACCGGCTGGGTCCGCTCTCGGTGTCGATCGAGGCGGCACGGGAGCTGGTGTTCGACGTGATCCAGGCGCCGTACCTGGGCCGGCAGCCGCGCGCGTCGCGTGAGGAGATCGAGGTGCTCGAGCGCGGCAGCGACATGGTGCTCGCGGCACACCGCACTCGCGTGCGCGGCATCGCCGTCGTCACGGTCGAGACGGTTCGGTTCACGCGCCCCGAGCGCGTCGACTTCCGGCTCGTCCGTGGGCCGGTCGCGTTCGTGGTCGAACGGTTCGAGCTCCGCGACCGTCAGGGCGGAGGGACCGAGCTCTCCTACCAAGGCCGGCTTGGCTCGGACATGTGGTGGCTCGGTCGCTGGTGGGGGAGGCGCGTCGCCAGGACCTGGGAGGCGGTGGTGGCCGGCAGCCTCGAGAAGATCCGAGCTGCCGCCGAGGAACGTGCCGCGGGGCGTTCGCGACGGGCTTAGCGGGTCAGCTCGACGATCGTGCTCTCGCCGAACAACGGCGGGACCGCGACGCCGATCCGCTCATACAAGGAGTGTGGGATCGAGATGTCCGCGAGGAAGAGTCGGCCGACTATCTCTGCCGCAGTCTCGAGGCCACTCTTCGGGAGGCCCAGGGTCATCGTGGCGGTTGCTCGCACGCAGGGCTTCGTAATGTCCCCCGTCGTCGCATCGAGCCCGCTCGGGACATCGAGCGAGAGCACCGGGGCACCCGAGCCATTCGCCCATCGGATGAGCTCGGCGGTTCGGCCCCTGGGCGGTCCGTGGAGCGAGTAACCGATCAGCGCATCGATGACCAGGTCGGCGCTCGGAGGTTCGTTGTCAATCGCCACGCCCATGCGGCGCACGATGGCGAGTTGCTGCGCCGGGACCGGCGCCTGCCGGTCCTCCGCATGCGACAGAACCACCCTGACGCCGGTGCCGCGGTTGGCGAGGTGGCGGGCGGTCGTCAGCCCTCCGCCGCCGTTGCCACCAGGACCGACCAGAACCCCGACCGTGCCCGGCGCGAAGAGGTCGATCGCGAGGGCCGCCAGGTGGCTGCCCGCGTTCTCCATCATGCGGGCGAGATCGATGCCCAGGTCCTCGACCATCAGCCGATCCACCTCGCGCATCTGCTCAACGGTGAGGGCGGGAACAGACGTGAGCGGGATGGCCTGGAAGGAGACCACCGGTCGATGATGCCACCAAGCTGGGGATCCAGCCGACGAATTGACATGGCGTGATGACTCGTCCCGGCGGGTCGGAATCGTGAACCGCGTTCCGGCGTCCGAACTACCGGAGGCGGGAACGTGGCGAAGAACGTGGCGAACCGGAAGGGCGACAGGTCGAGGGCTCGCTCGAGGTCCAGCCACCCTCGCGAAAGCATCGGGGCGTCGAGGCCCGAGTTGTGCGGCAGCGACGTATGGAACGCCGAGCCAGTCAGCAGCGATGGCGCGTCGCCGTGACCACGGTCATCGTGCTTGCCTTAGGAGGGGTCGCCTTCGCGGTCACCGCGGGAGGCTCAGGCTCGAGCTCCCCCAGTGCGGCATCGTTCGGAACTAGCCGGGAGATCTTCACCTGGGACTTCAGGGCGGGGGGGAAGGTGCAGAGCCTCTCCCTGCCGGCGCTGGGAAGCGGCGGGTCGATCAACTACAGCCAGTTCCGCAACGAGCCGCTCGTGTTGAACTTCTTCGCGTCGTGGTGCCTGTTCTGCATCCACGAGATGCCCGCCTTCCAGAAGGTCTACGCCTCGTTGGGTGGAAGGGTGGGGTTCCTGGGGATCTCGCAGAGGGACCAGCCCATCGCGAGTCTCGACCTGATGCGCCAGACTGGGGTCACATACCCTGCGGCCATCGACGAGCGGGGACGGTTCTTCGACGCGATCGGGACGGCGGCATGCCGACCACCCTCTTCATCGAGCCGGGTGGCCGGATCGTCTATGTGCAGGTGGGGCCCCTGGACGAGGGCACGCTCAGGCAATACATCCGGACGTACTTCGGCGTAACGGGGTGACCAGTTGTGATCGCCGTCGCCGTTCAGCAGCATCTCCAGGCGTAGTGGGCTCCCGCCCTGGCCTTCGCAGCGGGGACCGTGTCGTGCGCCTCCCCATGCGTGTTGCCGCTCGTCCCCGGCTACGTTGCGTTCGTCTCCGGCGGGCAGGCGCCGGAACGAGGGAGCAAGACCATCACGCCGATCCTGTTCTTCATCCTGGGGTTCACGGTGGTGTTCACGTTCGTGTTCGGCTTCGCCGCGGGCTCGGTGAGCCGCTGGCTGCGCTTGCCGATCGGTCAGCGCCTGGCCGGGTCGTTCGTGTTTGGGTTCGGCCTGTTCATGCTGCTGTACGCGTTGCGGGCCCGCGTGCCGTGGCTGTACCGAGAGGGACGGCCGCTCCTGTCGAGGATCCAGCCCGGCACGGCCGGGGCATTCCCGCTCGGCATGGCCTTCGCCATCGGGTGGACGCCGTGCATCGGCCCGGTGCTGGGCGCGATCCTCACCCTGGCCGCGGCGCAGGGAGGGACGCTCCGGGCGCTTCTCCTCCTCTTCTTCTACTCGCTTGGGCTGGGCCTTCCCATCCTGCTGCTCGGAGTCGGGATGCGCTGGGCCATGGGGGCGTCGCGGTTCATCAGCCGTAACTACCACTGGATCGCGGGTACAGGAGGCGCAGCGATGATGACGATCGGCGTTCTCCTGATCAGCGGGCTGTGGGTTCGGCTGCTTGTTCCGATCCTGCGGCTCGTCAACCGGTTCAGCCCGGCGATATGAGTGAGTCGGAGAACCTCAAACACTTACGCGACAACCCCGTAGATTCGGGTGTCGGGATGGAACGCCGCCCAGTCGAACCAGAAGCTCTCGGTGGAGACGACGGGGCGGAGCTTTGTGCCCGCGAGCGGCCCTGACACCGCTCGGCCGAAGATGTCCCAGCCGCTCCCGGTCTGCTCATCGACGATGCCGCCCGAGGTGGCCCGGAACGTGAGGGTCCGGCCCGCGACGCGCAGGTCGAACACACCGGTGGACCCAACGCTGCGAGAGTCCGCGATGACCGGGGCATCCACCGCGGAGACCGTTCCCTCCTTCCAGAACACGACCACGATCCGCCCTCCGACCCGATCGGTCACGGCGCTCCACCCCCCGAGCGCGCGGACCGAAAGCACGTCGTACGGGAAAGCCTCGACATCGTCTCCCACCTGCACACCGACGACCCGGGCCTTCGGGGGCAACCTGGGATCGATCGCGGCCCCGCCGAACGCGAACGGGGAGGAGTTGGGCCTGTCGTAGCCGCCGTAGGGGTTCTCGCCATAGGGGCGGGAGGCGCCCGTATTTCGGGAGAGGACGCCGCCGTCCGGATGCTCGGCCTTCCAGTCCCCCCACGAGACCATCTGTACCGGCACGAGCCTCAGCTTCGTCCCGGTAAGAGGGCCGATCACCGCCTCCCCTAGGGCCTGGGGCCAGAGCGACTGGGTCTGGCGGTCGTACATCACCAGGTTGGATTGGTAGAGCTTGCCCGACGTCCCGAAGTCCAGGAGTTGCCCGTCGATCGTAGGCCGCCCGAAGGCGATCCCCGTGTTGCAGAGAGGGCAGTACGTGAGGGCGACCGGCATTCCGCCGACCACATCGTTCACGATCTCGTGCCAGATCAAGATCTGGACGGGGTAGGCCTTCGCGTCCCCCCCCACGTCGATGGCGAGTATCGGCTCTCGAGGGTCGAGGAAGTCCACCCTGGAGACGGAGAGGAACTTCGGGTGGTCGATGGAGGGGATGCTGTCCGGGGCGAGGAGGGACACGATCTCCCCCGGGTCCACGAGCGGAGCCGGGGTCGGCCCACCTGCGGTGGCCGTCGACGAGGACGTGGACGGACCTCGGCCTCCCCCGGATCCGCCGCAGGAAACGAGCACCAGCCCGGTCACGAGCAGCGATGCGAGGAACGCGAACCGCGTCGCATGACGGGCCCGCATCGCCGTCTCCTCCATGACTTCTACGACGCCTGCGCCCGGCCGTGGATTCCGTCCCCCGGAATCGTCGGGTCGCGTTCGGCGTCCGTCGAGGTGAGCCCCAAACTCGGGAGGGGCGCGAGGGGAGCGGGTAAAAGGAGCGGGGAGCCGTGTTCCACCGGTCGAGGACCCACGACCCGGAACGCCACGCCGCCGAATACTTATGCGGCGAGGTCCCCCGCCGAGTCTGTCGGTGGTTCGAGGAACATCTCCTTGAATGCGACGACTGCTGGAAGGAGGTGTGGATGGGCCGGGAAGGCCGTCGGATGTCTGAGGGCCGCTAGGGAGATGGCCCCGCCGGGCCTGCGGGATGCCGTGCGCGCTTCGGTCATGCTCTCGGGCGACGGGTGACAGGAGCGGGTCCGGTGGATCGGGAGGAGCGAGCTTGAGAGCGCTGCTTGGTCCCGTCATTCGGTGGATCGCGGTGGCGTTGTTGATCGCTGGAGTCGCGCTCGCCGGATCCCTCCGAAAGGGCACGCCCCCCGTTCCGGGAGGGGCAGGCGCTCAGATCGCTCCACCGGGGGTCGTCGCGGCGGGAGCCCTGCATGCTCCTCCTGGGTCCAAGCCCGGGTACGACCCCACGCTCGGAGCGTGCTCGGGCCCCCGGGTTGCGCAGGCGGTCCTGTACGGCGTTCGGTGTGCGCCCCATGGGACTCGATCCCTGCCATCGACCACCCCCGGTTCCTCCGCGCCTCGAAGGTTCGGTTCGTTAGCCCCGACGAGCCCTTGATCGCGCTTGATCGGCGTGGCTCCGACCGCGCCTACCCGGTCCAGATCCTCGCGTACCACGAGATCGTGAACGACGTGGTGGGGGGCAGGCCGATCGCGGTGACCTTCTGTCCCCTGTGCAACAGCGCCGTGGCCTTCTCCCGACGGGTGGACGGGCGCACGCTGACGTTCGCCGTCACCGGCCAGCTGAACTTCGCGAACCTCGTGATGTTCGACCGGGAGACGGTGAGCCAGTGGCGACAGCTGGAGGGCGTGGCCATATCCGGTTCGTTCAAGGGGACGCGGCTGAAGCTGGTGCCCGTTCAGATGGTCTCCTTCGGCGAGTGGCGCGCCGCCCATCCGAACGGGCTCGTGATGCGACGGCCCCCGGCCTCCCCGTTCCACTACGGCGTCGACCCCTACCACGGCTACGACCTCGATCCGGCCCGGCCCAGCGTGGTGGTCCGCGACGAGCCCACCGACCCGCGCCTGCCACCGAAGTGGCGCGTGGTCGGGGTCGCGATGAACCGGGGCTCCGTGGCGTTCCCGGCCCCGAGTAGCTCGGGTGCGGCGGTCGAGGCCGCGCGGCTGGGCCACATGCAGCTCGTGGCCTTCTTCCGCTATGGCGTGGCCCAGCCGGAGATGAACTACGAGCTGTCCACCTCCCCGAAGGGGTGGGCGGGCTCCGTGTGGATCTCCCGCCTCGGCGGCCGTGACCTCCGGTTCATCGCTCGGGACGGACGTTCGTGGAGACGACCACCGGCTCGGTGTTCGACATCTTCGGCCGGGGGATCACCGTGCCCCTGGGAGGGGAGCAGCTCCGGGCGCCTCCGCAGGCCACGGCATTCTGGTTCGCCTGGTCCGCCTTTCACCCACACACCCAGGTCGCGAAGGCACCCTGAGGACGCGATCTCTGAACGAACGCGGTCGCCTGGAACAACTACCCCAAGCCCGGGACGAACGCGCCTTGCATCCCCGAGGCCACGTGGTACTTGCAGAAGAACGGAAGCGGCGCTGATCCGTGGAACCCGACGATCACGGTGACCGACTCGCCGGCCGGCACGTCCTCGTCGATCCCCAGGCTGGTGATGCTCAGGTTGTGGAGGGCCTGGGCGTCGTTCTTCACTGTGACGGTGAGCTTCCCTCCCGTCACGGCCACACACGTGGGCGCGAAGAAGAAATCACCCGCCTCGAGCTGGACGGCCGACCCCTGGACCTCAGCCGTCCCATGGTCGCTCACCTTCCCCGTCAGCCCGGCCTGAGCCTGGCACGGCGCGGGGGGAGCGGTCCCCGCCGGCGGGGAGGTCGCCGCAGCCGTGCCACCCGAGCCGCACGCCGTAAGCGTGAGCCCGAGCGCGAAGAACAGAGCCGGGGCGGGCCGGCGGTGGACCCTCTCCATCGTCCGTCTCAGGAACCGACGGTGAACTGGATCTGGTCGAACACATCGAGCGGAGCGTGACCGTTGTCGGTCAGCAGCGCGAACAGCGTGTGAGTGGTGCCCGGCTGCAACCCGACGGTGGTCCCGCTGAATGTCTCCGTGCAGCTCATGCCCAGCATCGTGCCCATGCCCATCATCGGCCCGGTCATCGAGTCGATGTTCGCGTGCCAGTGCCCATACCCCGGCACGTCCGGCTTACCCATCAGGTTGCAAGCCGGCTTGAAGTTCGTGAACGCCACTTTCACCGTGAACGTCCCCGACAGCGTGACGCCGTCCTTCGGCGAAAGGATCGTGACGCCCGGCTGCCCGGTGGCCCCGGGCTGGGTGATCTGCGGGAGCGGGTTCGACGGCTGGTAGGTGAACGGCATCTCCTCGGCGTTGTCCATGATCTCGGTGTGGTCGTCCTGGGTCGGGACCACCTCGATCATGTGGGAGCCGGGGGAGACGTTTTGCATGCTCACGTCGGCCGTCGGCGTGCAGAACATGTCGACCAGCGAGCCGTCGAGCAGCACGTGGTAATGACCGATGCCTTGCTTGTCCTCCTTCCCGGCCCAGGCACAGCTCGCCTTGAACCCGGAGGTCTTGACCGTGAGGTCGAGCGTGTTGCCGGTGAGGACGAACCCGCGAGCGGGGGAGACGATCTTCACGTGCATCTTGTCGGCCCCTGGCTGCATCATCATCTCGCCCTCGCTCATCGACGGGCTGGGCTTGCCGCCGGCGGCCGTGGTGGTCCCCCTGCTGCAGGCCGCCGCGACCAAAGCCAGTGTGGCGATAGCGGCAAGGCACCGCAGGACTTTGGGCGGGGTCGCGAACATGCGTCACCTCCCCACGACGTCCGCTCGGACGTCCAATGAGAAGGAAGGAAGCGCCACTGGCCGAGCGATTCCCTCATGCCGCCGAGCGATCCCGTCGTGCGTGCGAACGCTCCGAACCCGTCAGCCGGTCGAGGCGACCGAGAGGCCGATGACCGGGTAGCCGCTCGCCCCGTCCGGGTGCGGCTGCGCCCAGGTCGAGGGCTGTGGCGTCCCATCCCCGTCGAAGGCGCGGGCCCACACGGAGTAGTCGCCGGGGACCGAGGGAACCCACCGGTACAGCCACCGGACCCACGTGTACGGGGAGAGGGCGGTCTCCAGCACGGCGTCCTCCCAGGTCCGACCGGCGTCGGTCGACGCCTGGACCTTGGAGATCCCTCGGGCGCCGCCGAACGCGATGCCGGCGATCGTGGTGGGTCCGGCGATCCGTGAGCCTGAGCGGGGGACATCGAACCTAGCCTCGGTCTTGACGATGGCCGGCTTGGACCACCCCCGCTCCTCCCAGAAGCCTGTGTACCGTCGGTCCACCACCTCGATTGAGGTGAGCCACTTTGGGTTCTTCATGCCGTAGGTGCCCACCGAGAGCAGCCGGGCGGGATACCCGTGGGCCCGGGTGAGCTCGTACCCGTTCATCCCCAGGGCGATGAGGGTCCGCTCATCCGTGGCCGTGTCGATCGGGAGGCCGTCCGAGTACCCGTCTGCGGAGCGGAAGACGACCTCGACCGCCCGAGGGTCCACCCCCGCCCGGTCCAGGATCTCGGGAAGGGGGATCCCCTCCCAACGGGCGTTCGAGATGAGCTGGCCGCCGACCGGGTTGCTGATGCACTCGAGAGTCTGGAACCGTTCTACCGCGGGCAGCCGTCCCAGCTCGCCGTACGAGAGCCGAAGCGGTCGGCGAACCAAACCCATCACCGAGAGTCGCCACGTCTCGGCGTCGATGATCGGGTCGATGATCGCCTGGTCGACCACGTAGAACTGCCCCGCCGAGGTCACTTCGGGGGTCAGGCCGGGAAGGGTCCGAAACGAAGCGTCGGAGGCCGACCCGGGCGGACCGAACGCGGGAGAGAGGTACGGCAGGTTGAGGCGGTGGGTGGCGGCTTGCACGCCGAACAGGCGCGAGACGACGTCGGTACTCCCCAGGACCAGCCCCACCGCCCCCACGCCGAGCGAGGTCAACACCCACCTTCGAGCTTGATCGGGAGGGGCGGAGGGCGCGAGGCCGTCCCCACCGGGCTCGAGACCTCGCGAGACCCAGGCCGCGGCGACCGCGCCGAGCAGCACCGGCGGCAGTATTACCAGCGCGGAGACCCATCGGGGGGGCGAGGACGGCTCCGTCGACAGCAACGCCACGGGTGCAGCCCACACTGGCAGCATGAGCAGGACCCAGGCGGGAAGATGCCGATTGCCGAGCCTGCGGGAGATCGGAGGGTACAGGAAGCCGAGCAGCGCCCCCGTAGCCAGGAACGCCGCCCCGGTGGCCGCGGCAGCCAGGGGCAGCGCGAGGTGATGCAAGAGGTCGATGAAGAAAGTGGCCACGCCTCCCGGCGTGACCTTCACGACCCATTGGGCGGTGGCGATCGGAGGGTAGGGGATCCGCGGCGCCACCGCATGCACGACGGCGAGTGCAAGAAGGACGGCAGACGATCCCGCCAGCCCCCCTGCGGGGCCGATCGCTCGAGGGCGCGCTGGAACTGGCACCTGGGTAAACGGTTGGACGCCACCGTGGCAAGATGGATTCCCGGGGCGTCGGAATCGGGTGGAGGGAACCGGCGTCCAAGCAGGGTGGAGCCATGGCTGAGTCCGAGGAGTTCCTACGCGCGACCCTCGGGTCGATCGACCTCGTCTACAACATCGCCCGGAGGATGGTGCCCCGGCCGGAGGACGCCGAGGATCTCCTGCAGGAGACGTACCTCGCCGCCTTCCGGGCCTGGATGGACCACCGCAGGCCCCGTAAGGTCGAGCCCTGGCTGGCCACGATCTGCCTGAATCTGGGACGATCCGGGTTCCGCCATCGCGCCCGGCGGCCCCTCGAGGTGGGCCTGATCGAGGACGCGCCCATCGACCCGGCCGCAAGCTCCGAGCAGGCCGCTCTGTCGGCCATGGATCGCGAGGCCATGCACGGGGCGATGTGGTCGCTCCCCGAACAGCAGCGGATCGCGATCGCCCTGGTGGATCTGGGGGGCTTCAGCACCTCGGAGGCAGCGCGGATGATGGATTCCCCCCGGGGGACCGTGCTGTCCCGCCTATTCCGGGGGAGACGGGCGCTCGCCACACTCCTCGAGTCCGAAGTACGGGAGCGCGACCCATGATCCGCCGGCCCGCCGAGCACAATCCCGAGCGCGACGTCGCTGCGTACGTGTCGGGCGACCTCACACGGCGAGACCTTCACCGCTTCGAAGCCCACTTGCTGGAGTGCGAGGACTGCTGGCGAGAGGTGCGGCTCAACCGGGAGGGCCGGCGCCTGGCCGAGCGCGCTCGGGAGGCCGCCCCGGCCCGCCTGCGCGAGGATGTTCGCGCGGCCGTAGCGCTGTTCGGCCACGGTCCCAGGCGCCGCCCTCGGCATCTCGTGGTCGCAGCGTTCGCGGCAGCCGCCGTCGGCGTTGCGATCACGCTGACGGTGGTCTCGCTCGGGCCATCGACTGCACAGCCGCCCCAGATCGCGGCGGCCCTCACCTCGTACCGCTCTCAAGAGGTGCCCCAGACGCCCCCGGAGCGGGTAGCGCCCGACCTCACCGCCACCGGGCTCGAGCTCGTGTGGGGCGGTGCCATGCGCCTGGGCTCCACACCGGCCGATGTGTTCGCCTACCGCGAACCGTCCGGCGCCCGGGTGCTCCTGTTCTTGTCGTCCTTCGCGTTCCCGGAGGCCATCGGCGCGACGCAGCGCGGCGGGATGGCCCAGGGATGGACGGCCAGGGCAGACGGCCTGTCCCTGTTCTGCGGATCCCGGCCCGTGTCGTTCCTGGTCGTGGGGACCAACCCGGCGCTCCTCCACCGGGTCGAGCGTGCGCTGACGATCCTCGCCCCGTGAGCGGCTCTCAGGGAGACGAGGGTGGCTGACAAAGGGCGGGGTCGCCATGCGGCAGTTCCTTGGCAGAAAATCACCGACCTTCTTAGCGTCAAAGGATCGCGCCGAGTCCGACAACGACATGCGTAACGACCATGTCCTGGGCTGGACTACGTTGCATGCGAAGGGCATGAAGGCGGGAGGCAGATGCTCGACGCGGACGTGATCGTGCTCGGGGCCGGTGAGGCGGGCGCGCTCGTGGCCAGCACCGCCGTCGACGACGGACGTCGCGTCGCTCTCGCATACCTTTCTCCGTGGGGCAGCACCTGCCTGAACCACGGCTGCGTTCCGAGCAAGTTCCTGATCCATCGAGCCAGGGTGGCTGCCACGGCGAGAGACGGCGATCGGTTCCGTGTCACGACTGGCGACGTCCGAGTCGACCTCGACGGGATCGTGGACGACAAGGTTGCGATGCTCGACGCCCACCGAGAACAGTCGTGGACCGCAGCGAAGGGGGCGGACTCCCTGACGATGCTCGAGGGCCGCGCGGAGTTCCTGTCCTCGAGAGAGGTTCGGGTGGGAGGGGAGATCGTTCATGCGGACCGGATCTTCATCGCGACTGGCATGCGGCCGTCGGTCCCCTCGATCCCGGGGCTCGAGGAAGGGCCCTGGTTCACCAACGAGACCGTCATGGACCTACGGGACGTGCCCGGGCACCTCCTCGTGCTCGGGGGCGGCTACGTCGGGTGCGAGCTCGGACAGGCGTTTCGGCGGTTCGGCGCCGAGGTCACGTTGATCCAGCGCCCCGTGCGGCTCCTCCCAAGAGAGGAGCCCGATGCGAGCGCCGTCCTCGAGCGGGCGTTCACAGCCGAGGGTATCCGAGTGCTCACCCGGCACGAGGTCCTCGCCATCCGCTGGGAGGGCGACCGGCCGATCCTAGAGGCACGTTCCTCGGACGGATCGAGCGTAGAGATCGAGGGAACGCATCTGCTCGTCGCGACGGGCCGCACGCCGAACACTGCCGGTCTGGCGCTGGAGCGAGCGGGCGTCGAGAGTGACGGGCGAGGGTTCGTCCGTGTCGACGACAGGCTGAGGACCACGGCGCCGCGGATTTGGGCGGTGGGAGACGTCAACGGCCTCCAGCCGTTCACCAGGGTCTGCCAGGAGGAGGCGAAGCTCGCGTACGCGGACGCATTCAGCGATGACCACACGGCGATGCGTCGGGACGCGCTTGCCCACGCGATCTTCACCGATCCCGAGGTCGGCAGCGTCGGGCTGACCGAGCGCGCGGCGCGTGAGCGGGGCGACGACGTCGTCGCGGGTCTGGTCCCGGTTGATCGGTTCGAGAAGGCTGAATTGATGGGGGAGACCCGGGGGTTCGTGAAGTTCGTCGCCGACGCCGCGTCACACCGGTTACTCGGCTGTCACGTCGTCGGGCCGTTCGGCGCCGATCTCGTCTACGGCGCGGCGATCGTGATGCGCTCCGGCGGCCGTCTGGACGACCTCGCGATGGCTGTCGGGGTCTTTCCCACGCTGCAGGAAGGCATTGAGGGGACGGCGCGCGCCGTCCTGAGAAAGGTGGCTCCCGAGGAGGTCTCGGGGCCGCTCGTCACGGCGAGTCACAAAGGAGGTGGGATCTGATGGCGTTCACGTGTCCCGCGTGCGGTGCCGAGTTCGACACGCAGGCGGCGCTCGACGAGCACACCAGGACCGAGCACGGCTCGGAGCAGGGCTCGTTCCGGTGCCCTGCCTGCGGTGCTGAGTTCGAGTCACAGGAGGCACTCGACGAGCACACCAGGACCGAGCACCCCATGTAACGCAACGAACAGCCGAGGCGCGATGGCGGCACAGCGTCCGAACAGCATCGAGACGCGATCGCCAGGATCCGGCGGGGCCACGCCGGAGGGACACCGACGGGTGCCGACGGATCATGTGGCAGGCGATCACCGATTTTGGCGATACGCCACGGCATGCAGATAGCAGGGACGGCCGAGGATCCGGGCTCCGAGCCCTCCTCGGCCATGCTCGGTCGATCTTCGGCGGTGGGCTCTTCGAGCTTTCTTGGTTCTTCAGTCCTGCCCATTCACCAGGCTAGGGGAGTGGGGTGGGCGCCGCCTATGCCCGCGCCCTGATGGTTGCTTGGGATGTGAGCGACGCCCTGCCCCGGATATGCCGGAGGGTCGACAATCCAGACCGGGATACGACCGCATCAAGAACGCTCGGGATATCGTCCCCATTCGGCCGGGATCGCGCTGGGGGTGAGGATGCCGCTCCAGCTTGCCGGCAACCATGCTGCGATTCGGTCGCAGGCCGAATCACCCAACTGGGCTTTCTGCCTGCTGACGGATCAGCAGGATTCAGGTCACAACGATCTTGCCACGCATCAACGTGGGATGGATCGTGCAGTGGTACTTGAACGTCCCGACCTTCCTGAACAGACGGCCGAAGGTGGCACCGGGAGCGAGCACGCCCGAGTCCCACAAGCCCTTGTTCGACGTCGTGGTGTGGCTGACACTCCCGTCGTTCCTCCACCTGACCTTCGTGCCCTTCGCGATCGTGATCGTCTTGGGCTTGAAGGCGAAGTTGATGATCTTCACCCGCTTGACCGTGGTTACCGCTACCAGTGAAGTCCTGTTCCCTTGAGATCGCTCGGACGCCAAACTGGGCACCGCCAGTGAGCCTGCGAGCGTGGCCGCAAGCAGTGTGATCCCCAACCGGATCGGCGCTCTTCGCATCCCACTCCCATTCATGTTCTGACTGCGGATCGAGCGGCCTCTGCCCAGAGGCTCGCCCGCGCAGCGCGAACCCGTGCTCACGAGCACCACAAGGAGCCAGCCGTGACCGCGAGCCGGTGCTGCGTGCTCGTCTCCCGTCTCCACCCCGTGCCCGAACCGGCACCCTCGGGCGTTGTACTACGTCCCGGTGGGCGGCGGGGATTGGCGTGGTATGTCCTGAGGACGAGGCGATTTCGCCTTCGCCAGAGCGACAGCGGTTCGAGCAGCGGATCGTCGGCGTCGAGGCCATCCAGATCATGGCCGGCGGACATGGCCATGAAAACCGAGCTCCACCGCACGATGGTCTTATTCAAGGCCCTCGTCGGCGTTCGCCGGGGGCGATCCGCGGACCGGCGAATCCGGGAGTGCCGGATCAGGGTCTGAGCTCGCCGGTACTCTCCTGGAGCCGTTCGCAAAATGCCGTTGGACCGAGCCGTCCGAGTGTCGTTTCGGCGCAGGCGCCGCTCTCCTGACCGCGGGGCGACCTACTGACCCGCTTGCGGTCACGTGCGCGGTGATGGAGGGCCTAGGAAATCGGGACACTTGCTCAGCCCGATGCTGTATGACTGACGCTGGGAGGCCGCATCACGAGGGGCGAGGGCCGATCCGCGTGTGGGAGATGTCGGCCCTTTTGTCCGGTTCGTCCAGGGGCACTCGTCCACCAATCTGGCTTCCGGCTGAGGTAAGAAGGGGTGCCCCGGTCCGGGGAGGGCTCGAACCGGGGCTGGGGGTCCTCGCCGCGCGCCCTAGGTTCCTCGCAGCGCGAGGACAACGTCGCTGTCGACGAAGGGCGCCTGGACCTCGCCCCTGCGCCGGTCCACCAAGATCGTCGCGGTGTGGGGCTCGCCCGGCCGCAACGTCGAGCGGTCGTCGATCACGCCTTGGATGCGAAGCTTGGTCGCGTCTCCTTCGACCGAGGTCACCCGGAACATCCGGGACAGCTCGGGGAACAGGATCGAGCTCATCGCGTCGGGCGCGCCGGCGTAGATCGTCTTGGAGATCGTGCCGGTGCCCGTCAAGAGATCGACCCGCCCGTCCAGCACGAACGACGCATACGCGGGAAGCGGCTTCCCCGGCACCCCCGTTACCGCCCGAAACGTCACCGTATCGCCGCTCGCGTTCGAGGAGAGCAGCTTCATCTTGGCGAGCATGCCACCACCGACGGCGGCTGCGGCCGCGGCCGCGGCCGACCCGGCGCTCGCGAACTTCAGGAAATCCCTACGACTGAGATCGCTCATCCGGTGTCACCTCCCTAGGGGTGCGGGTTCCCGACGTACGGGAAGCTGCCCAGCAGATCCGTATGCACGCCGACGCCGTCGCCGGTCACCTGCCCGTTGGTCACGAGGTTGAGCTCGATGTCGATGACGTCGTCCGTGAGCTTCCGGCCGTTCAGGAAGCCGCCCGAGCTCGAGGAATCGTAGGCCAGGATGTCGGGGAGCAGGATGTCCGCGATGCCGTCGGCCTGCGCCGTCGTGTACCCGAATGAGGTGAGCACCGCGACGACCTCGTCGGTGAATCTGGCCCGGTCCTGGGTGGGCTCGGCCCGGTTGAACATCAGCTTCTCGTTGCCGTGCATGAACACCGTGTTGATCGCCGGGCGACCCATCCGGTCGATCTGGAGCATGCTGCCGTCGCTCTGCGGTAAGAGCACTCGCCCCCACACCCCGACCTGCGGGCTCGAGCCAAGCGCGGAGTTCGGCACCTCGAGCGCGATGCCAAAGACGTTCTTATCGGCGAAGAAGTCGCTGCCGGTGAACGCGAAGTTGTTCAGGAACCCGAGCAGGTCGAAGAAGAACGGATCGCTTCGGATCCCGGCGAAGAAGACGTAGGGCCCTTGGGTCGTGACTTGCGGCGTGGCCCCGAAGGACACGGGCGCCCCGCTGATGATCACGGTACCGGTACCGCTCCTCCCCACGGCCTGCGACCCCGAGGCCTGCCGGACGGTAGCCGTCTGACTGCCGGCGCTCTTGGGCGAGAACGTGATCCGAAAGGCCACGTTCGCGAGCGCATCGCCGTCGTTGTCGACCTTGAGCTCATAGATCGCATCGGAATTGAACTCCGACGCGAAAGTGAGCGGGTTCACGTTCATGATCAAGATGGACTTCGTCGCGTCCCCCGGCTTCTGGAACGCGTAGATGTCCGTGATGTCGACCCGGGGGTCCCCGCCGGGGGGCATGAGGCCCGGAGCATCAAGGTGATCCGCCATCTCGTCACCTCCTCTTGGGACGGGAACGAAGAAGCCGCGGGCGCGGGCACAAGGTGGTCCACTTCAACCCGAGAGCGTCCTTGCCATGACATCCCCCCTCGTGGGCCGAAGCCGACCGATCGTACTCTTGCTCAGTAAGACGTCGAGTGATTCGTTGCTCGGGCCCGGCCGGATTGCTCGGCTGGTCGATAGTCGGTGGTCGAGTTACTCGTGAACATCTGGACCTATCTCCCATGCCCCGCTCTACCTGGGCTGCCTAGCGAGTCGGCGTCTGGCCTGGGCGCGTCGATGCCAGGAGGCCGATGCCACCCGCGACGAAGAGCATCGCCGCGGTCGTCACCGCGGTCGCGGCCCTTCCCACGGCTTTCATCCGTCGATCGACGCGGCCGTCACAAGCATCCGCGTCCGGGTGTCGACGCCGGTTGAAAACTGGACACCTCTCGCCGGTTGAAACCTGGACGCTCTTCCGGAGCGAAGCCCAGGTTCCGGCCGATGCTCGGGTCGATCCGGCGACCCGAGGAGGAAGAGGTGTTTGGAGTGCAGGACTGGGCTGAGGTCCACCGTCTCGACCGGCAGGGCGTCCCGAAGCGGGCGATCGCTCGGCGCCTCGGCATGAGCCACACGACCGTGCACCGACTGCTGGGGCTTTCAGAGCCACCACGCTACGAGCGGCGCGGGACCTTCTCGCTCGTGGATGCGTTCGGGGAGCAGATCGCGGCCATGCTGGATGAAGATCCCAAGGTCCCGGCGACCGTGGTCCTCCAGCACCTTCGCCGGGACGGCTACGTGGGCGGGATCACGATCCTGAAGGAGCACCTGGCCAGGGTGCGTCCTTCCTTCCTTGCCGCCCGGACCTTCCAGCGCACGAGCTACATGCCCGGAGAGATCTCCCAGATCGACTGGTGGCACACGGGTCGGAAGGTCCCGGTCGGCAAGGGGGCTTCGCGGGAGGCCTTCGGCCTGGTGGCCACGCTGCCGGCATCGGCCGCCCATGCGGTTGTGTTCACGTTCGGTCGCACGATCGGCGACCTGCTGCCGGCTGCCCTCGGGTGCTTCGAGCGTCTCGGCGGCGTGCCGGACAAGGTCATCTGCGACAACGACTCTGCGATCGTTGCCGAGCGTCGAGGCGGCATGGCGGTCCTGCACGAGGAGGTCGCCGCGTTCTTCGGGCAGCTCGGGACCAAGGTGGTGCCGCTTCGACCCGGCGATCCACAGGCCAAGGGCCGGGTGGAGCGGACCAACGGCTACCTGGACCGCTCGTTTCTGTCGCTGCGCACCTTCTCGGACATCTCCGACCTGCAGACCCAGCACGACGACTGGGCCGAGACCGTGGCCTACCGGCGCCACCACCGGCGGGTCGGTGCGGTCGTCGCCGACGCCTGGCGCGTCGAGCGTGGGTTCCTGCGGGCGCTGCCGGACCCCGTTCCCGACACCATCCGACACGGAGAGGCGCGGATCGCCCGAGACGGCTTCTGCCGCGTCGGAGGCGTCGACTACTCGGTGCAGCCTGGGCTTTCGGGCCGCAAGGTTGCGGTCCGGTGCTCGCCCACCGAGGTGGTGGTCTTCCTCGAGGGCCGGGAGATCGCCCGGCACCGCCGCAGCTTCGTGCCGGCCGACGTGGTGATCGCACCCGAACACGCCCGGGGGCTGCGTCTGGCCCGGGAGGCCCGAGCTCGGCTGCAAGACGCTGTGGTCGAGCTGCCAGAGGTCGATCTGTCCCGCTACGACGCGCTCGTCGGGACGGCGTCGTGAGCCGTCCGGCCTCCGACGTCGCCTTCTTGTCCCGGGCGCTGAAGGCGCCAAGGATCCGTGCGGTCGCCGCCACCCTTGCCGAGCGAGCCCGCTCCGAGTCCTGGGACTACGAGGTGTACCTGGCGGCGGTGCTTTCGGAGGAGGTCGCCTCGCGTGAGGACCACGGCGGTGAGAACCGTGTGAAGGCCGCGCGGTTTCCCCAGACGAAGACGCTTGACGACTTCGACTTCTCCTTCCAGCGTTCGGTCAAGCGCGCTCAGGTCGCCCACCTGGCGCAGCTGGACTTCCTCGCCGAGGCGCACAACGTCGTGTTCCTCGGACCGCCTGGTACCGGCAAGACCCACCTGTCGATCGCGCTGGGAGTCCAGGCCGCCCGCCGGGGCTACCGGGTCGCCTTCGCCACGGCCCACGAGTGGGTGCTGCGCCTCGGGGCGGCCAAGCGCGCCGGCAAGCTCGAGTCCGAGCTCGAGCGGCTCGGACACATCCAGCTCGTGATCGTCGACGAGGTCGGCTACATCCCCTTCGACCCGGAGGCCGGAGCGCTGTTCTTCGCCCTGATCTCATCGCGCTACGAGCGTCGATCGCTCGTCGTGAACTCCAACAAGACCTTCTCCGCGTGGGCGGAGATCTTCGGGGACCCCGTCGCGGTCGCGGCCATGGTCGACCGGCTGGTCCACCACGCCGAGGTCATCGTGCTTCGGGGCGACAGCTACCGGCTAAAGGGCAAGGGCAAGGAGGTGCTGCAGCCTGAAGGGGGTTCGTGAGGCGTCCAGTTTTCGACCGGCGCGAACCGTCCAGGTTTCGTCCGGCGTTGACATCCGGGACGTCGTTCGAGACAACCAGCCTCCTCGGGTCATCTGCACTTCGCTGCGATCACAGGTGCTTCGCGGCTCGCTCGCGATCATGTCATCGGAGGGCTGGTCGCCCGTACCCCGGTAGGCTTGTGCGTCGTGGCATCCTCGATCCGGCCGGCCTCGTCGCGCGAATGCTTCGGGGCGGAAGAGCGAAGGAGCGATGGGCGTCCTGCTACTCGACGAGCACCGTCGGGGAGGGTCTGGGCGGGGGATCGACGTGGCGATCGACCTCTCTGAAGCCAGGGACCAGGAACTCATCGGTCGGGTGCGACGCGGAGACGAGGACGCCTTCCAACGTCTTTTCCGCCGCTACGCGCCGAGCGCGCTCTCGCTTGCTCGGCGGGTGGTCCAGCAGCCGTTCCTGGCGGAGGAGATCGTGCAGGAGGCGTTCCTCGCGGTGTGGCGGAACCCGGACGGATACGATCCGCGCCTTGGCTCGGTCCGAGCCGTCGCGATTGCGGACGTGGCGGACCGGGTGGTCGAAGAACTTGGGCTGTCCGAGGAGCGCAAGGCGGTCCGCGCCGCGCTCCAGGTCCTTCCAGCCGAGCAGCGTCAGGTGATCGAGCTCATGTACTTCGCGGGGCTCTCGCAGTCGAAGATCGCCGCTCGGCTCGACCTGCCGCTCGGCACCGTCAAGTCCCGGACGCTGCTCGCCATGCGTCGGCTACGGGCAGAGCTCGAGGGGATCTCCCGATGAACGACCACGATCTGATCGAGGAGCTCGCATCGGCGCGGGCCCTCGGCGGACTCGATCCCGAGGACGCGGCCGTGCTCGAGGCCGAGCTGGCCTCGCATGGCGACTGCGGCTTCGAAGACCGGGTGATCGCGGCCACGAGGCCCGAAGGTGTTGCGCCGATGCCGTCCCAACCTCCGCGCAGGTCAGGTCCGGCCGCGGTCCGAACCTTGGCGCGACTGCTCGTCGCGGCGGCGGCCGCCGTTGCGTTGTTCGTCGGCGGATGGGTCACGAGGGACGTTCTCGGACGAACCGCCAGCGAGGTGCCGGCAGGCACCCGCGTGGTGACGTTCGAAGGCGAGGAGCCCGGCACCCTGTCCATCGCCTATGCACCCGGAGAGCCGGGGGTGTACCTGCTGGGCTCAGGCCTGGCGACGCTCCCCGGGGGGAAGGCCTACGAGCTCTGGATGCTGGGGGACGGATCGCCGGTTCCGGCGTCGTGCTTCCGTCCGTCGGCGGACGGGTCGCTCTTCTCGTTCGTCGACGCGGACGTCGGCAGCGCCGACACGATGGCGGTCACGATCGAGCCGTCCGCATGCTCGACCGAGCCGACCACCAGCCCGATCCTCACGGCGGAGATCGCGACCGCCTAGGTTCCGGTCACCGACACTGATCCGAACGCGAGCCATCCATGAATGCCTGTCGTCACGTCGCGTAAGGGGGTGAGGTCGGAGGGCCCGCGCGACCCGTCGGCGGGTCCGAGGCGGACATCGTTTCCGTCCTGGGACTGCTCGCCCTCGGCCGTCAACCCGGAGCACCCCGACCAGGTCGAGGCTTCGCGTCCGACCGAGGCCCCCGACCGGTTCTACATCGGGATCAACGTCGAACGGCGGGCGCTGGAGAAGGTCTCCGAGCAGATCCATCGCCGGCCCGAGAAGGGCGGTCTTTCGAACGTCCTGTTCGTGCATGCGCCGGTCGAGGACCTTCCAGCCGAGCTCGACGGCGCCGCCGGTGAGATCCACATCCACTTCCCGTGGGGAAGCCTGCTTCGCGCCGTTGCGATAGGGGAGGAGTAGGTGCTCGGGAGCCTGCGTCGGATCGCTGCGACCGGTGCCCGGCTGGAGGTGGTCATCGGCCTCGACGAGGAGCCCGACGAAGCCGAGATCCGCCGACTGCAGCTTCCGTCCCTCACCGATGCCCACGTCCGCTCGACGCTGATCCCGCGCTACGAGATAGCCGGATTCCAAGTCGAGGAGAGCGGCATCCTCTCGCGCTCCCAGTGGCCTCACCTCGAAACCAGGTGGGCGAAACGGCTCCGGGGCGGCGACCGGGCCTGCTCTTCCTGGCGGCCAGCGCCTAGCGGAGCGGCGTCCTCCGGGAACTGCATCCTTACTCGTCCGCCGTTGGTCAGCTGCGGCCTTCGGAGATCATCGCGCTCCCGGTCGCCATCGCGACGCGCCTACCGTCCGCATCGTCGATACGAGCGGTCGAGACGGCGATCGTCCGACCTCGTTGCTCGACGCTGGCGCGCGCGACGAGATCGCGCCTGTCCGGGGTCACGGGGCGAAGGAAGTTCACCTTCAGGTCGAGTGTGCAGTAAGGACGTTCGGGCGGCAACGTGGTCACCGCCGTGTTGATCGCCGAGTCCGCGAGGGCCGTGAGGACGCCTCCCTAGAACGTGTCGAGGGCGGTGCAGAACCAGAGCGATGCGGGCATCGCGAGCGTCACGCTCCCATCGGCCACGTCGACGAACCGCTGGCCGGGCAAGAGCAGCTCGTCGAGGCGGGGCGCTCCCGCTTCTACCAGAGCTGGACGAGGTCGAGGCCTGTCGTCTCGTCCCAGACCTTCTGCGGGACGACCTCGCCCTCGCCCGGACGCAGGTACGGATCGGCCGTGCCGTATTACAGAGGGGCGACCGGCGCCAACGCCTCCGGTGGCTCCGGTGGCGCGAACGGCAGCGCTGGAGCACGCACCGGGAGGTCGCGTGCGCGAGGAGCGTCCCCCGCGCGTCCTCGACCCGAGCCGCCGAGAGCCCTTGACGCCGACTGACGTCGATGACTCGTCCGCTTGCTACCGACATCGCGAACCGGGTCAACTCCAGCCACGATCCTCTGTGTCATTTGTATGCGCAAGATCGAACGACTTCCTCGCGACGGAGCCGTGTCCGAGACGGGAGGTAGACGGGAGGAGCGGTGATGGTCGTCGCGGCAAAGTCTCAGAATAGGCCGTCTACCTGCGGGTTTGCGAGTGGGCCCCCCGGGACTCGAACCCGGAACCTGCGGATTAAGAGTCCGTTGCTCTATCCGATTGAGCTAGAGGCCCGCGAGGGCGAATATATCAATCCGA
>WNGB01003092.1_pt1 | contig 26421 bp, 22 predicted proteins | sample 5400681 | NCBI WGS metagenome assembly WNGB01 (sample SAMN13153367, study PRJNA577476) | soil metagenome | isolation source: 115 cm soil or saprolite under grassland replicate 2 | place: USA:California | collected 2016-06-15
GGCTGAACCCGTCGGCGAAGTTCGCGCCAGGTGAACAGATTCAAGTGCCGGCCGTCACCGAGACAGTGGAACCCGTCGGTCCGCCGCGCGGGGGGCAGTCGGATGCCGGCGCCCCTTCCGGAAATCCCGCCGCGACGATCGTGACGGTTCGCAAGAGCACGTCGGATCTCGTCGTCGCGGATGGGACCGGCAAGGTGCTGATGTACGCGCCGGTGACCACGGGCAGCGTGCACGATCCACTGCCGATCGGTGACTGGAAGGTCACGGGAGTCCAGCGCGATCCGAAGTTCAACTACAACCCGGCGCTCTTCTGGGATGCGGAGCCGGGCCACTCCAAAGCCACGATTCCTCCAGGACCGAACAATCCCGTCGGCGTCGTGTGGATCGACATCTCGCGGCCGCATTACGGACTGCACGGCACGCCCGAGCCGCAGAGCGTCGGCAAGACCGCGTCGCATGGATGCGTGCGCCTGACGAACTGGGACGCCCGGAAACTTGCGTCACTCGTACGGCCGGGCACAAAGGTGGTGTTCGCAGAATGAACCTGGGAATCCGGCACCTGGTCGCGGCGGGGCTGCTCGGCTTCGTGATGGGCGCGTTCGTCGTCGCGTCGCTGGGCAGCGTGCGCCCGCGCGGAGTAGCGACCAAACCGATTGCCTTAATCGTGTCCAAAGACGGCGGAGTGGACGAACCGGCGAGCGCCGTTGTCGAAACTCCGGCGCCAACCAGCGGCCACTCGGGCGTCATCCCAACGAGCGCGCCGGAATCGAAGGAGCTCGTCTCGAGGCATCTCACGATTCCGGTCTCTCGAATCCCTCCGGAAAAGCTGGTCCGCTCGTACCACGACGCGCGCAGCGGCGGCCGCGAACACGAAGCGCTCGATATCCTCGCCCCTGTCGGCACGCCGGTCGTTGCCGTGGAGGACGGCAGTGTCGCCAAGTTGTTCAACAGCAAGGCTGGTGGTATCACCCTCTACCAGTTCGATCCGGGGAAGGAGTTCGCCTATTACTATGCGCACCTGGACAGGTACGCCGACGGCATAAAAGAAGGAGACCAGGTCCACCGCGGGCAGGTGATCGGCTACGTCGGCACGACGGGTAACGCCCCGAAAAACACGCCCCATCTGCACTTTGCGGTCTTCCGGCTGACGCCCGAGAAGCACTGGTGGGAAGGCACCCCAATAGACCCTTACGACATTCTTCGATAACTCCTTTTCAAACCTTTAAGGCGCCCGGAACCGTCCAAGCTGATGTAAGGATGGAGCTTGGAGGCATTAGCGCTGCGTTCCCCGGTCGAATCCGTCCCGGGATCTGAACAGGTCGCGCTGTCCGACGTGGCACGCGCCGCGGCAGGAGACGCCCGCGCGTTCGAGGCGCTCTATCGCACGCACCTGCCGCGGGTGCACAGCCTCGTGCGGCGGATGACGGCCGGGCGTGATGCCGACGAGCTGACGCAGGACGTGTTCGTGCGTCTGTGGCAGAAGCTCGGGACGTTCCGCGGGGATTCGTCCTTCTCGACATGGCTGCATCGCCTCGCGGTCAACGTCGTAATCGAGCGGTTCCGGACGGACCAGACACGGCGTTCGCGGCTGCACGACGGCGAGGACATCTTCGAGATGCTGCCCGCGCCGGCGCAGACGCGCGACATCGGGATGGACTTCGAGGCGGCGCTCGAGCGCCTGCCCGACGGCGCCCGTGAAATCTTCGTGCTGCACGACGTGGAAGGCTACAAGCACCACGAGATCGCAACGATGCTCGAGATATCCGCGGGCACGTCGAAGGCGCAGCTGCATCGCGCGCGCATGATGCTCAGGAAGCACTTGAAATGAGTGACAACTTCACCGGCCAACTCTCGGACTACATCGACGACGAGCTGTCGCCGGCCGATCGCACGGCGCTCGAAGCGCACCTGGCGACCTGCCGGGAATGCGTCTCCACGCTCGACGAGCTGCGTAGCGTCGTGGCGCGCGCCGCGACCCTGCCGGCACGGCCGCCGGCCAGGGACCTCTGGGCCGGCATCGAGCCGCGGCTGTCGCGCAACACGCTCGAGGGGCACGTCACGCCGTTCCGCGCGCGGACGTCCCGCCGGATTTCGTTCACGCTCCCGCAACTCGCGGCCGCGGGTATCGCGTTGATGGTGATGTCGGGCGGCGGCGTGTGGGTGCTGCAGCACGGTGGCCGCGCCACGTCGATGCCGCCCGTGGTCGCGACGAACGAAGTCGTGCCCGCATCGCTCGCAGATCCCCGGTACGACGAAGCGATCGCGGATCTCGAGCAGGCGCTGAACGCCGGCCGCGCGGACCTCGATCCCGCCACGATCAAAGTCCTCGAAACGAACCTGGCGGCTATCGACACGGCCATCAGCGAGTCGCGCCAGGCGCTCGCGGCGGACCCGGCCAACGTCTATTTGAACAATCACCTCGCCGACGAGCGCCAGCGGAAACTAGCGCTGCTCCGTCGCGCGGCGGCGCTGGTCGGAGGCAAAACATAAATGGTCCTGACAGGCATCGCGCTGGCCCTCACGCTCGCACAGGCGCCCGTACCGCGGCAGACCGCGCCGCAGACAGATGAAACCGTTGCGGTGCAGCGCGGCGCCCGGCTCAACGTCAACAACTTCGCCGGCGAAGTCATCGTCCACACGTGGGACAAGGATTCGGTGCACATCGTGGCCCGCCATCAGCCGCGGACGCGCGTCAGCGTCCGTCCGCTCAGCAGCAGCGTCGCCATCTCGTCGAGCGGCTACATGGGCGCGCCGGGATCCGTGGACTACGACATCACCGCACCCGCCTGGATGCCGATCCGCATCGAAGGCACGTACAACTTCGTGACCATCGAGGGGGCGCAGGCTGAGGTCTACGCGAGTACGGTTCGCGGCGACGTGATCGTAAAAGGGGGCAGCGGCGTCGTGACGGCGAAATCCGTTGAAGGGGAAGTCGACGTCGACGGCGCGCGCGGCAAGATCAACGTCAGCTCGGTGAACGAAAAGATCAAGATCACGAACACGAGCGGCGACATCAACGCGGAGTCGGTCAACGGCGGCATCACGATGACCGGCATCGATTCAAAGAGCGTCGATGCGAGCACGGTGAACGGGACGATCACGTTCGAGGGCAAGCTCGCCGACGGCGGGCACTACGCGTTCGGGACGCACAACGGGGATCTGGCGCTCGGCATTCCGGAGAATTCGAATGCCACGTTCACCATCCGGACCTACCATGGGAGCGTATCGACGGATTTCACGCTCGACGGCTATAACCGCGGGGAGGCCCAGCGTGGACGGCGCATCGTTGCCACGCTCGGCAACGGCAGCGCGGACGTGAGCCTGGAGACGTTCGGCGGGGGGATCAGGCTGCGGAAGGGGTCCGTGGCGCGTTCGCACGGGCGGTAGACGGCGGCTCCCAGCCCTGCGCGCGGAGCGACTCCTGGAGGCGCTGCGACCGCTCGATCAGGGCATGCGGGTCGGCGAAGTGCTCGACCTCCTGCCGGCCGTCGGGAAATGTAACGACAAGTTCGTAATCGTCACCGTCCGCCTGACGCCGGATCTCGTAGAGCAACCTCGAGTCGTGACGCTCAAAAAACCAAATCATCGCTGCACTTATCGGCCTGTCGCCGCGGCGTCTTTAGTGAGTTTAGCGCCCCAATGCGACCATCGGCTCGATCCTCGACGCCCGATACGCAGGCAAGTATGCTGCCACAGCGGCGACCGCGAGTAAAACGAAGGCTCCGATCGCGAATGCCGCCGGATCTGCGGCGCCAACGTTGTACAGCAGGCTTCGCATGCTGCGCCCCGCGATCCAGGCCAGCGGCAAGCCAATTCCGGTGCCGATTACCACGAGCGTAAGCGCCTCGCGCAGTACCATCCACAACACCGTCTCGCGATCGGCGCCGAGCGCCATCCGCAGCCCAAGCTCTGCTACTCGCCTGCTGATCCCATAGGAGATCGTGCCGTAGAGTCCGAGGCTCGCAAGGAGCAACGCGAGCACACCGAACAGCGACGTCAGTCGCGCCACCATGCGGTCCTGCAGCATGCCACGGGCGATCCGATCGCCAAGCGGGACGAGCTCCATGATCGGCAGCCGCGGTTCCATCTGCGTGAGTGTCTCGCGAACGGTCTGCGCGAGCGTGGCCGGCGCGCCTGTCGTGCGCAATTCGAGGTCGCTCAACACGTCGTCCGGCGACGCCTGGACGAGGTGATAAGCCATGTTCGGGGGCGTCGCGCGCAGCTGCACGTAGCGCGCGTCTTCGACGACGCCGACGATCACATTCGCGTCCTTGTCTATCGGTCCGCCGTACGACCAGCGCTTCCCCACCGCGCTCTGGCCCGGGAAGAACCGCTTCGCCATCGTCTGGTTGATGATCGTGCTATGCGCCTCCGGACGCCGGTCTTGCGGAACGAAATTGCGCCCCTCGATCACGCGCAACCCTACCGTTTCGAAATAATTGTCCGTCACGACTTCTTCGTTCGTGCGCAGCCGATCTTCGCGCCGCGGCGTATGTCCCTCGACTTCCATGCTGCTGATGCGCGACGAGTTCGCGAGCGGCCCGTTCGCGGACAGACTGACGGACCGTACGCCCGGCAGCATCTGCAGCTTTTCGATCAGCCTCTGATACAACGCGAGGCGCTCTTCGGCCGTGTACCCCGCACCGCGGATGTCGAGGCGCGCGGTGAGCACGTGATCGCGATCGAATCCCACGTCGGTCTGCGTCAGGGTTCGCAGGCTGCGCGCGAACAACCCGGCGACGACGAGGAGCAGAAGGCAGAATGCCATCTGCGCCGCGACGAGCGCCTTGCCCACCAGCAGCCCGCGGCGCCCGCCGTCGGCGCCGACGGCCGATCGCGACTGCTCCTTCAACGATTCGGACACGGGCACGGCCGTTGCGCGAAATGCGGGCAAGACACCGCACGCCACACCGGTGATCGCTGATACCACCAGGGCAAAAGCGAGGACGCGCAGATCGATGCCGGTATTCAGATCGATCGGTCCTCCACCAACGTTGACCATGAGCGCAAGCAGCGCGTCACGCGCCCAGACCGCGAAGGTGATGCCGAGCAGGCCGCCGCCGACGGCGAGCAGCAGGCTTTCGGCCACGAGCTGGCGCACGAGCCGCGATCGACCGGCGCCAATCGACAGCCGGATCGCGATCTCGCGCTGTCGGCCGGCCGCGCGCGACAGCAGCAGGCCCGCAACGTTGCCGCACGCGATCACGAGCAGCACGCCGACCATCGCGAGCAGCACGAAGAGTGGCTGCGCGGCGCTGTTGCGCAGGGCTGACACGCCCGCGGATGCATCCGTCAGCGTGACGCGACGCTGCTTGACGTTGGTCCGGTCTTCCGCTGAAGAATTCGCCGGGAGGATCGCCTCACGCTCCCGCTGGTAAGCAGCGGTCAAGGCGTTGACCGCGGCCTTGACAGGCGTCGTCGACGGCAGGCGCGCGAACACCGTCAACCATTCGATCTCTGCCTGCGGCGTCCACGGCTTTCGCGGGTCCGAGTTGCCGCTGTTGCTCGCGTTCGCGGAGTACCGCACGTCAGACTGCATCGTGAACGGCACCCACACATCGGGGGCGCGTAGAGCCAGCGTGGTTCCGAAGAAACTCGGCCGCGTGATGCCGATGATGGTGAAAGGCGCGCCGTTGATCACGATCCGCCGCCCGACTGCATCGGGAGCGGCATTGAGACGCCGGCGCCAGTACGAGTCACTGATCACGGCGACAGGATGGCCGCTGAGATTCTTGTTGTCAGAGGGGCCGATCAGCCGTCCGGCCTGCGGCTGCTGACGAAGCGCAGTGAAGAACTCACCGGACACGAGCTGGACGGTCCCGCGCGCCGGGTTCGGATCGCCATCCGGCTGCAGTTGCATTCCCTGCGGACTCGTTGCCGCGAACAGCTCCGCGACGTTGCGGGCGCCAAGTTCATTGCGAACGCTGTTGTAGGTGGGGGCGGAGAGGATGTTGCCGTGCTCCTGCCCCGGGTAGACCACCTCTGCGACGAAGATCTGCTGCGGATCCGGCACGGGCAGCGTGCGAAGCACGATCGCGTTCACGAGCGAGAACACCGCGGTCGCGCCGCCGATCCCGAGCGCGAGGGAGACGACGGCCGTGAACGTGAACGCCGGGCTGCGCCGAAGGAGTCGTGCGCCGAACCGGAGGTCGCGAATGAACTCGACGATCATCGGCATCAGTTTAATCCGCTCGGAGCGCGAGCATGGGATCGACAGCGGCCGCCCTGCGCGCCGGCCGCCAGGCAGCGATCGCCGCGGTGAACGCCAGCAGCGCAGCGATCAGCGCGTACGTCGCCGGGTCGGTCGCGCGTATTTCGAAGAGGAGTCCCGCCAGTACACGCATGATGATGACCGCCGCGGCCGAACCGGCCACGACGCCGAGCGCGGCCAGCACCAGCGCCTCGCGAAGCACCATCCGCACGACCGCTGCCGGCCGTGACGCCCGGCAAGGTGCGCGCGCGGCGAAGGATCTCTTCATATGTGGCGACGCGCGGCGCGTGGTTGTAATACGGCCCGGTCGACGGCTCGTTTGGCTGCGGCAGCCACAGCCGCGCCGTCAGCACGTTGTGCGGCTCGAAGCCGAGCTCCACGCGCTGTAGACGCCAGAAGCTCCGCGCCAGCAGCGCGGCACCGACGAGCAGGACGAGGGCGAGCGCGAATTGAGTGACGACGAGCGCGGACCGCACGACGCCCCGTGCACCGGCCGTGCCGCGCGCGCAATCGCAAAGCCTGCGCCACGCGGCGCGCAGAAATCCGTCGAATTCCGCCGGGTTTCGCGGCTGAAACAGGACGACTGCTCCGCTTTCGGGATTCGAGTGTGCGAAAGCGAACAGCTCGATCGCGCCTCACGATCGCATAGGCACGTTTCGCTTGCGGATTCCGTCAAACCCTCTGATGGCACGCGCCTTGGAGTCCTGCTCGGCGGCAACATGTCCGTTTCCTGTGAAATGACACCCCGGATCCTAATCGCGGACGATCAACCAGATCTGCTCGACGCCCTCAAGCTGCTGTTGAAAGGCCAGGGAATCGAGTACGACGCGGTGACGTCCCCCGACGCGGCGCTCAACGCGCTCGCGTCGCGGCCGTTCGATCTCGTGCTCATGGATCTCAATTACACCGGGGACACGACGTCGGGTCGCGAGGGGATTGATCTGCTCGCGCGCGTGCAGGCGGTCGACCGGCTGCTGCCGGTGATCGTGATGACCGGCTGGGGCAGCGTCGATCTTGCGGTCGAGGCGATGCGTCGAGGCGTCCGTGACTTCGTGCAGAAGCCGTGGGACAACGCGCAGCTGCTGACCACGCTCCGCCAGGAAATCGAGGCAGGGCGCGCGCGGCGCGCGCACGCCGCCGCCGAGCGGCGCGAGCTCGCGGAGGCCCTCAAGATCCAGCAGCGGCTGCTGCCGCAGCAGGTCCCGCAGATCGATGGGTGGGAGCTCGCCGCGTCGTGGCAGCCGGCATCCGGCGTCGGCGGCGACTGCTTCGACACGATTCGCTTCAGCGAGTCACGCCTGGCGATCACGATCGCCGACGTCGTCGGCAAGGGCATTCCCGCGGCGCTGTTGATGTCCAACCTCCAGGCGGCCGTTCGCGCGTTTGCGTCCGAGGCGGTTGAGCCGCAGGCGCTCTGCCAGCAGGTCAATCGCATTCTCTGCGGCAACATCGCGGAGGGACGATTCATCAGCTTCTTTTACTGCGTGCTCGACGCGGTGAGCGGCGTGCTGACGTATACGAACGCGGGGCATTACCTGCCGATGCTGGTGCGGGCCGGCGGATCGCACGAACGTCTTGGCATCGGCGGTCCGGTGCTCGGCGTGCTGCCCGAAGCGGAATACGAGCAGGCGACGATCGCGCTCAACGCCGGCGATCGCGTTGTCCTCTTCACCGACGGCCTGACCGAAGCGCGCAACGCCGACGGGGACGAGTTCGGTGAGGAACGGCTGCTCGCGGCGGCGCTTTCGAACCGCGTGTGCAGCGCGCCAGCCATGCAGGCACGGCTCACCGATGCCGTCGCGACATTCACCGGCGGCAACCAGCAGGACGACGCGACGTTGATCGTGCTCGCGTCCGACCTGGGCTGAACCCACACGAGACCGTGATGAACCGCAGCCACCTGGGACCATTGAATAGCTCCTTGACGGAGTTTTCCGCCCCTTCCGATACTGTTCGCATGCGAAAAGCGTGGACTCCCCCCTGGCGATGGGTGTTTGGCGTCGCCATGGCGCTCGGGCTGTTCTCCTTCCTGCAGGCGTACCGGCTCACGTTCATCAACAGCAAGCCAGGCGTGACCATCGAAGCGGGCAAGCTGCTGGTCCTCAACCTGGCGCTGTGGTTCGTGCCGGCCCTGCTGATGCCCGCGATCGTATGGGCGGCGCGGCGCTTCCGCTTCGACACGGGGCACAAGGTCCGCGCGGTTGCCGCGCACAGCGTGGGCGCGCTGACGTTCGCCGCGGTGCATTTCGTCGGATTGATGAGCGTGCGCTTCCTCTTGTGGCCGGACGGCGGCAAGTGGGCGAGCGTGTCGTGGTCGCAGTTCTTCCAGCGGCGCGCCCTCGAGCAGCTCGATTGGAGCCTGATGGTGTACGCGGTGATCGTGGGCGTGAGCCACGCAATCGCGTTCTACCACGAGTCGCAGGAGCGCAAGCTGAAGGCGGCGCTGCTCGAGACGCGGCTCGTCGAGGCGCGGCTGAAAACGCTCGAAGCGGAGCTCCATCCCCATTTCCTGTTCAACACGCTTCATGCGATCTCGACGCTGGTCCACCGCGATCCGGAGTCCGCCGACCGGATGATCAGCCGATTGAGCGACCTGCTGCGCATCACGTTCGATCGCACCGGAGAACCGAAGGTCTCATTGAAGGAAGAGATCGAGTTCCTTCAGAAGTACCTCGACATCGAACAGACGCGCTTCCAGGATCGTCTGGCTGTCAACGTGACGATCGAACCGGAAGCGCTCGACGGCGAAGTGCCGCGCATGATCCTGCAGCCGCTCGTCGAGAACGCGATCAAGCACGGCATCGCCGGGCGCCACGGAGGCAACCAGATCGAGATCGCGGCGGGACGCGATGGCGATCGGCTGTGGATGCAGGTCCGCGACAACGGCGCGGGATTGCAGGTGCGCACGCTGAAGGCGCTGCGCACCGGCGTCGGCCTGTCGAATACGCGCGCGCGGCTCGATTGCCTGTACGGCCGTCACTATCGACTGGAGTTCTCCGACAAGCACGGCGGACTCTCCGTCCTGATCGCAATTCCCTTCCAGCACGTGGCGGCCACGGGACAGCCCGCGACCTTCCGTGTCGCCTAGGACCCTTATGACCACACCCCGCACACGCGTTCTGATCGTCGACGACGAGCCCCTCGCGCGCGAGCGCATCCGCACGCTGCTCGCGGAAGAACCCGGATTCGAAATCGTCGGCGAAGCCATCGACGGCCCGAGCGGCGCCGAAGCAATTCTCGCGCTGCACCCGGATCTCGTGTTCCTCGACGTGCAGATGCCCGGCGCGGACGGCTTCGACGTGATCGATGCTGTCGGGCCCGACAAGATGCCGTTCGTGGTGTTCGTCACGGCGTACGACCGGTATGCGCTGCGCGCGTTCGACGTCCACGCCCTCGATTACCTGCTGAAGCCCTTCGACCGCGAGCGCTTCCGCGAAGCGCTCGAACGCGCGCAGGTACAGATCGAGCGCAGCTCCGGTGGCGACATCGAGCGCCGTCTCGCCGCGATCGTCAAGGACCTGAAGCCGGCAAAGGCGCGGACCGACCGCTTCGTCGTGAAGTCGGGCGGCCGGATCTTCTTCGTGCGCACCGCCGAAATCGACTGGATCGAGGCGGCGGGCAACTACGTCAAGCTGCACGTCGGCACTGACTCGCACCTGATCCGCGAGACGATGAACGCCGTCGAGGCGAAGCTCTCGCCCGACACGTTCGTGCGCATCCATCGCTGCCACATCGTGAACATCGAGCAGGTCCGGGAGCTGCAGCCCTGGTTCAACGGTGAATACGTCGTATTTCTGAAGAACGGGACCCGGCTCACCCTGAGCCGCGGCTACCGCGAGCGCCTCCAGGAACGCATCGGCCGCACCATCTAGTAACCTCTTGGGGTGCGTTTCGGCCCCTTCGAGGTCGACCGGTCGGCGTATCGCGTCACCGAGAATGGGCGTGTCCTCGAGATCACGCCCAAGCTTCTCGATCTGCTTCTGCTGCTGCTCGACAATGCAGGTTCCCTCGTCACCAAAGAAGCGCTCCTCGACGCGCTGTGGCCGGGCGCGAACGTCACCGACAACGCGCTGACGCAGGCGGTCTCGGAGCTGCGCCAGGCGCTCGGCGATTCCGCGACGGCGCCGCGCTACATCAAGACGGTCGCACGCCGCGGCTATCGATTCGTTGCGCCTGTCGAGACGGGGCCAGCCGTCACCGCGGACGCATCCGTGCAGGAACGCGAGGGGGACACGGTCGCGGTCCTCGACTTCGCGAACGTCACGGGAGACGCGGACGCTGCGTGGCTGTCAGCCGGCATCGCGGAGACAGTCAGCAACGATCTCCGCGCGCTGGGACACTTTCGCGTCGTCGATCGCTGGCGAGTCAGCGAGGCGGTGCGCCGCACGGGCGGCGCGCTCCAGGATGTCGCTGCGGCGCTGCGGGTGCGCCTTGTGGCGATCGGCAATTTTCAGGTGAGCGCTGAACGCGTGCGCATTACCGCACGCGTCCTCGATGTCGTCAGCGGCGAAGCGCTCGCGGACGCCAAGGTCGACGGACGCCTCGACGACATCTTTGAGCTCCAGGACCAGGTGGCCGCGCAATTCGCCGCGGAACTCGGCGCGCCGACTGGCGTGGCAACGCCGCGCAATCGCGAGACACCGAGCCTCGAGGCATACCGCGCGGTGATGGAAGGCTGGCTGCGCGTGGAGACGCTCGACATCCGCGAGCTGCCGAAAGCCATCGCTGACTTCGAACACGCCGTGGCCGTCGATCCGCGGTACGCGGTTGCCTACACCGGCCTCGCGAACGCGGAGTTCGCATCGTTCGAATCGACGCGTGCCGATGTTCCCCCTTCACGGGTGCTGCTCGATCGCGCGCTCGCGCACGGACGGCAGGCCGTGGAGCTCGACGAGACGCTGGCGGAAGCCCATGGCACGCTCGCGATGATCCTCGTCAGCGTCCGCGATACCGCGGCAGCCATCCGCGCCGCACGCCGTGCCGTCGCGCTCGAACCAGGGAACTGGCGCCACTTGTTCCGTCTCGGTCACGCGACGTGGGGGGACGAGCGGCTGCGCGCCGGCGCGGCCACGCTTGCGCTCTATCCGGACTTCGCCTTCGCGTACTTCCAGTCCGCGATGGTGCACGTGGCGCGCGGCAATCTCCACGAGGCCGAACGCGTGCTGCGCCACGGCGCCGCGATTCAGGACAGACAGATCGGCCGCGGAGAGCGCTATCCCGCATTGGGACTGCACTGGCTGCTCGGTCTCGTGCGTCTTGCGCAGGACGACGTGTCCGAGGCGATCGACGAGTTCGATCGGGAGCGCGCGCTCGCGCAGCCACACCGGCTTTACGGCCGCGAGTACACGATGCACGCGCACCTGGGCCACGGCGCCGCGCTCTTGCGCGCGGCGCGCCGCGAAGACGCCGCCCGCAGTTTTCGCTCCGCGCTCGCGCTCTATCCCGATCATCCGCTGCCAGGCGCGGGCCTCGCGCTCGCGACCGGCACGTCCTTCGACGCGCGAGTGGTAACCGATCCGCTGATACGCGGCATCGTGCTCGCGGCACTCGGACAGGTCGAGGACGCAGAATCGACGCTGGCCGCGACCATCGGCAGCGCCCCGCCCGGCTTCACCGGGTGGTGGCTGCCGGTCGAGCCGTTCCTGCAGCAACAAACTGACAGCAAAGCGCTTACAGTAGTCCGCCAGCTTCTCGTGGACCGAACGCGATAGCATCGGCAGGATTTTTCAGCGTTTTTCAGGGTTCGCTCAGGACTTGGGGCGGCCACCCCCCGTATCTTGGCTGTCGAGGAGCACCCATGACCGCGCACGGCTATTCGCAGACGCTGAAGCAAAGGGGCCTGCAGCCCTTCCTGTGGACGCAGTTTCTCGGCGCGTTCAACGACAACGTATTCAAGATCGTCGTCTCGATGCTGGCCGTGCACGCGGCGTCGCAGGCGAGCGCGGGGCGACAGCTGTCGCTCGTCGGCGTCGTCTTCATCCTGCCCTTTCTGCTGTTCTCCGGGTACGCCGGCCAGGTGGCGGACGTCTACAGCAAGCGCAGCGTCCTTGTCGTGACGAAGTCGCTCGAGATCGTCGCCGCGGCGCTCGGACTCTTCGCGTTCGTCGCGGGGCGGCTGGAGCTGACCTATGCGGTGCTGTTTCTCATCGCGCTCCAGGCGACGTTCTTCAGCCCCGCGAAGTACGGAATCCTGCCGGAGATTCTGCCCGATCGCGATCTCTCCCGCGCGAACGGTCTGCTCGAGATGAGCACGTTCGTGTCGATTGTCGCCGGCACCGCGATCGGCAGCTTCATGTTCGACGCCTGGCACGACCGGTTGTGGATGATCGGCCTGGTCGTCATCGCGATCGCCGTGATTGGAACGGCATTGAGCTTCCACATTCCTGGTGTTGCCGCCGGCAGGCCGGGCGCACGTATCAACGCGAATCCCTGGCGCGAGATTGGACTCGGCCTGCGCCGCCTGCGCGACAGCCGCGTGCTGTCGCTGACGGTTGCTGGCAACTCATATTTCTGGTTTCTGGGCGCCCTTCTGCAACTCGTCACGATTCTCTTCGGGACGGAAGTGATGCACCTCAGCGACCGCTGGACGGGATTCCTCACCACGTTTGCTGCGATCGGCATCGCGGCGGGAAGTCTCGCGGCCGGACGCCTCTCTGGTGACAAGGTCGAACCGGGACTCGCGCCGATCGGCTCCATCGGAATGGGAATCTTCGCGCTGCTGCTCTCGCAATCCGGACATTCGTTTGCGCTGGCCGCGTTCAACCTGTGCATGGTTGGCTTCTTCGGCGGCCTGTTCGCCGTTCCACTGAACGCGCTGCTGCAGCAGAAAAGCGGCGACCAGGAAAAAGGGCGCCTCATGGCGACCAACAATTTCGTCAACATGCTCGCGATCATGGGCGCATCGGGCGCGCTCTGGCTGACGCGCGACATCATTGGTCTGACTGCGGACCGGATCATCCTCACCTTCGGTCTCGTCACGCTGATTGCCAGTATCTACGTGCTCAGCGTCGTACCGGAGTTCATGGTTCGCTTCAGCCTGTGGCTGATCACCCACACGCTGTATCGCATCCGCATCGAGGGCCAGGAGCACGTCCCCGCGCGCGGGCCTGCCCTGCTCGTCTGCAACCATCTTTCGCATATCGACGGCGCGCTGGTGGGCGCATCGATTCAGCGCTTCGTCAGGTTCCTCGTCTACAAGCCGTATTACGAGCACTGGGCGGTGAATCCGCTGCTGCGCATGCTGCGCGCGATCCCCGTCGGTGGCGGCCGCGAGGCGCTGGCCGCGATCGATTCCGCACGCCACGAGCTCCAGGCCGGCCACGTTGTCTGCATCTTTGCGGAAGGCGCGATCAGCCGGACGGGCAACCTGCTGCCGTTCAAGCGCGGCCTGGAAAAGATCGTCGAAGGACTCGACGTGCCAATCGTGCCCGTGTACCTGGATCGCGTGTGGGGCAGCGTGTTCAGCTTCGAGCGCGGTCGTTTCCTGTGGAAGTGGCCGAAGCGGCTGCCCTATCCCGTCACGGTCGCGTTTGGCGAGCCGCTGCCGGCGACGACATCCGCCGCGGAAGTGCGAGTCGCGTTGATGGCGCTGGGCGCCCGGACGACCGCGATGCGGCGCGGTCCGCGTGAAGTGCTGGGGCGCGAGTTCGTCAAGGCCGCGAAGCGGTCCTGGGGATCCTTCTGCATGGCGGATGCAACCACGCCGCCTCTGACATTCGGACGCGTGCTCGTCGCATCGCTGCTGCTGTCGCGATCGATTCGTCGTCGCGCGGCATCGGAACCGCGGATCGGATTGCTGCTGCCGTCGTCTGTCGGCGGAGCGCTCGCGAATATCGCCGTCGCGCTCGCGGGCAAGAGCTCGGTGAACCTCAATTTCACCGCGGGACGCGAAGGCATGGCCGCGGCCATCGGCCGGTGCGGCCTGAAGACCGTATTGACTTCGCGGAAGTTCCTCGCCAAAGCGGAGATCGAGGCGCCCGAGGGGACCATCTTCCTCGAGGACGTCTTCGCAGAGCTCACGGGATTCGCGAAAGCGCGAATGCTCGTGACCGCTCGGATCCTGCCTGCACGCGTGCTGTCGCGGTTGTACGCCGCGGAGGGTGATGCGGAATCGCTGGCGACGATCGTGTTCTCGAGCGGCAGCACGGGCGTGCCGAAAGGCGTGATGCTCAGTCATCGAAACGTGCTTGCCAACGTCGATGCCGTCTCGCAGGTCTTTCATTTGAACGAAGACGACGTCATGGTCGGCGTGCTCCCCTTCTTCCACTCGTTCGGGTTTACGGTGACGCTGTGGCTGCCCATGGTGTCCGGCTTCGGCGCCGTCTTCCATCCGAATCCGATGGACGGCAAGACAATCGGTGAACTGGCGGAGAAATATCGCGGCACGATCCTGGTCAGCACGCCGACGTTCTACGCCGGCTATGTCCGCAAGTGCCGCCGCGAGCAGTTCGCGACCGTGCGCTACGCGCTGGTCGGCGCCGAGAAACTCCGCGAGCCGATTGCTGCGGCGTTCGAGGAGAAGTTCGGCATCAAGCTGCTCGAGGGATACGGGTGCACGGAGATGGCTCCGGTTGTCGCCGTGAATGCGCCTGACGTCCACGAGAAGGGGGAGCACCAGCGCGGCTCGCAGCCGGGCACGGTCGGCCATCCATTGCCGGGCGTCGTGGCGAAGGTCGTCGATCCGGAAACCGGCGAGGGGCCGCTGATTGGGCGCGAAGGATTGCTGCTCGTCAACGGACCGAACCGGATGCAGGGTTATCTGGGCGAGCCCGAGCGAACGGCGGAAGTGCTGCGCGACGGATGGTACGCGACCGGCGACATCGCCTGCATCGACGAAGCGGGCTTCATCCGGATTACGGATCGCCTGTCGCGCTTCAGCAAGATCGCGGGCGAGATGGTGCCGCACATGAAGGTCGAGGAGCACATCCAGGGCCTGCTCGATCCCCAACACACGTGTGCGGTCACATCAGTGCCGGACGAAGCACGCGGCGAGCGGCTGGTCGCGTTCTACACCGATCCGGACCTCGCCGCGTCGGACTTGTGGGAGCGCCTGTGCCACACCGAGCTGCCGCGGCTGTGGCTGCCCAAGCGGGAAGACATTCGATTCGTCCGCGCCATCCCGTCGCTGGGCACGGGCAAGGTGGATCTGCGCGCCGTCCGCGAGCTCGCCGCCGCGGCGGCAGAAACGGTGGCCTGACATGGGAGAACTCATAAGCCTTATGTTGTTCGTCCTGTCGGTCGTCGTCGGGCTGCCCATCTTGATCGCCGCGCGGTTGTTCGTACGCACGCGGCATCTGCGCGAAGACGTCGAGGAATTGCGCGAGCGGCTGCGCGCGGTCGAGCTGAATCTTCCGGGCAAGATCGCAAGCGAGATTCCTCCGGCGAAAGCAGAAAGTTACTCGGAACACCGTGCGGAGCCGGCTATTCCGATAGAGATACCTCCGCCTGTAGCCGCAAGCTACTCGGAACCGAGTGCGCCCGAATCACCCGCGCCGATCCGCGATCCGGAGCCGGAATCGCTCGAGAGCCGCATCGGCGGACGATGGCTGCTGAATATCGGGATTACGGCGATCGTGATCGGCGTCGCGTACTTCGAGAAGCTCGCCATCGACAACAAGTGGATCGGCGAGACCGCGCGCGTGATCCAGGGAGGCCTCCTCGGCGCGGCGCTGATCTACGCGGGCTCGCGCTTTGCCCGCCGCGGGTACGCGCTGTATGGCCAGATGATGATCGGCGGCGGCGTGGCGATTCTCTACGTGTCGACCTACGCCGCATTCAATTACTACCATCTGATCGATCGTCCCGTCGCCTTCACGCTCATGGTGGGCGTGACCGTGATCGGAGCGCTGCTGGCGGATCGCCACGCGTCGCAGGGACTCGCGGTACTGGCGGTTGGCGGCGGCTTCGTGACGCCGTTTCTCCTGCCGTCGAATACGGACGCGCAGATCGCGCTCTTCACTTATGTGGCGATCATGATCGGCGGCACCGTATTTCTGGCCCGCCGCCGCGACTGGCCGCTGCTCCACGTCGTCAGCTACGTCTTCACGCTGATGCTGGTGGCGGCGTGGGCCGATCGTTTCTACACGTCGGAGAAGTATCTCCGGACCGAGTTGTATCTGACGGCTTTCTGCGCGATGTTCGTCGCCATCGCGCGTTCGTGCCGGAACGCCGACCATGGCGTGGCGGAGTTCGCGGCCTGGCTGGTGTGGACTGCACCCATCGCTTATTACGCGGCATCGCTGAACATCCTCCAGGATCACCCAATGGCGCTGCTCGTCTGGGTCATTGCCGTGGCACTACTCGGCGGCGTGCTCAGTGTGAGAGTCGGCACAGGTACCGGGCTCGCGTTATGGGCGGCCGCGGCGGTTCCCCTGCTCGCCTGGACCCAGCCGCATGCTGTCGAAGCCTGGTTGAGACCCGGCCTCGTGACGATCGCGGCGCTCTACGCAATCGGTCTCGCGGCACAGTTGCGCGCGGCCGGTGAGGATCGCCCCGCGAGCGGACTCGACATCACGTGGATTCACCTCAACGCGCTGCTGATGTTCGCGGGCGCCTATTTCATGCTGGAGACGACGCATCTCGCGATCACCGGTCCGCTCGGCGCGATGTTCGCAGCCTGGAATGGCGTGCTCGCCGCGATGTTCTGGAAGGGAGAACGCGATCGCGCGGTTCACTTTGCGGCGCTTGCGTTCACCTTGCTGTCCATCGCCATCGCGCTGCAATTCGACGGACCGGCAGTGACGGTCGGCTGGGCGGCGGAAGGAGCCGCGATCGTTGCGCTCGGCCTGCTCGAGAAGCGGGAGTGGCTCCGCGCGGGCGGCGCGATTCTCTTCACGATCGCTGTCCTTCGCGCGTTGGGAATGCTGCTGACGCCACCGCCTGTGAACCACGTCGTCTTCCTCAATCCCCGAGCGGCGTGCGCGCTGCTGGTGGTGGCGCTCTGTTACGTGACGGCCTGGCTGCACCGTCGCGACATGCCGGCGCCGGCGCGGGAGTTCGCGATCGGCGCAGGCATCGTCGCCGCGCAAGTCGTCTCGCTCGTCCTCCTGACGACCGAAATCCACGCCTACTTCGCGTCGCGCCCCGGCGTGTTCTCGCGTGAACTGCTCGTGTCCGTCACCTGGGCGGTGTACGCCACGGCGCTGATCGTGATCGGGCTGCAGCGTCGCTATGCCATCGTTCGGTACTTCGCGATCGCGCTGTTCGGGATCACGATCGTGAAGGTGTTCTTCAGCGATCTGGCCGAGCTCCAGCGGATCTACCGCGTGATGAGCGTGATTGGTCTCGGAATCACGCTGCTCCTGAGTTCCTACCTCTATCAGCGGATGAGCTCGTCGAATGCCACCGTTGACGACCTAAACGGCCGGAGATAGACTCGGATATAGGACTTTAAAGGTCCTATATCCTCAAGTCATCAGCGCGGCAGGGTTTCTTCGTGAAAAGACGGCTTCTTTCGGCCCTTTTGACCGCAGGCATTGCGGCAGTGGCGGCCGTCCTGGTGCTGCAAGTCCTTCGGGCCGGCGGCCTTCCCAATCCGCTGGCGCACGGCGATTTCGGCGCCCGCGTCCTCGATATTGCGGTCCTCGTCTTTCGCGAGGGGCTCGAGTGCATCCTGGTCCTCGCGGCCGTGACCGCCAACATGGTCGGCGCCAGAAAGACATATCAGCGACCGGTGGCCGTCGGCGGCGCGGTCGCGCTCGGCGCAACGTTCGTGACGTGGTTCATCGCGATCCGCATCATCGCAAGCCTCGCCGAGAACGTATCCGCGCTGCACCTCCAGGCGGCGACCGGCCTGCTCGCCATCATCGTCCTGCTCCTTGTCATGAACTGGTTCTTCCACAAGGTGTACTGGACCGGCTGGATTTCGATGCACAGCCGGCGGAAGCAGCAGTTGATAAAAGAGACCTCGGCGTCGCGTTTGTGGCTGGGTCTCGCGCTGCTCGGATTCTCGTCGGTGTATCGCGAAGGTTTCGAGATCGTCCTGTTTCTTCAAAGCTACCGGTTGAAGCTCGGAACGGGACCCGTGCTCACCGGCGTTGGAATTGGCGCGGCTCTCACCGTAATCGTCGGCGCGCTGACGTTCGTCGCCCATCGTCGGCTTCCCTATCGCCGGATGCTGGTGCTGACCGGCGTGATGCTTGGCCTCGTGATGCTCGTGATGGTCGGAGAGCAGGCGCAGGAGATGCAGCTCGCGAACTGGCTGCCGACGACGCCGATCGCGTCGTTGTCGCGGTGGATTCCCGACTGGATGGGACTCTGGTTCGCGGTTTTTCCGACCGCCGAGACGCTCGCGGCGCAGGTGCTCGCGGCGGCGCTCGTTGTCGGTTCGTACTATGTCGCGCGCGAGCAGGCGTCGGCGACGCCCGCCGCCGGCTGATCGATCACCGCTGTAATCCAAACGAGAGCGCCGTCCTCCCATCACGGAGACCGCGCGCTACGTCCACTCGAAGCACTCCCGTTCCAGGCAGCGTCAGCCTGAGCCCGATCCCTAAGTCGTATTGCTCGCGCTGATTCGTCGTCGCCAGACCACGCGACGCGCGCGCCGTGTCCAGGAAGATCGCCGGCGCCACGCGCACAAGACCATGCGCGGACGGGCGCAGCCATCGCTGCGCTTCAACCGATCCGAACGTCATTCGCCGCCCGAAGACCCCACCTTCGATCACGCCATCATCCAGCAGCGGATGCGCGCGGAGGAGCACGTTGCGCGCGTGGCCCGTATCGGCGCCTGGCCAGAGCGACGCCGGGCTGGACGCTGACGCACGTTCGTAGCCGGCGTCGGCCACCAGCACGGTTCCGGACAGCGAGGATTTCGATCGCCATCGCGCGCGCGCCTCGGCGATACCGAATCGAGCGCCGGAACCGTGCCATCCTGACGCGCCAGTTTCAATCGATACGCGATCGAGCACTGGCCAGAGCTGCAGGCGACCGGATATCGCGGTGGTGCGTCCACGTCCATGCCAGCGATCCATCGCGAGTCCGCCCGTAACGCGCACGCGCTGATCGAGCCACTTGCTGAGTTCTCCGCCGATACGCGTGCGTGTCTCCTCGAACCGCGTCGTGGCGAACGTCTGCGTCTCCCTGGATGTCTCCAGTCGCCACGTACCCCACGGGCCGGGCGCTGCGTACGAGGCTGCGACACGCGGACGGTTCGCCCACCATCGCCACGCAACGTCCACGGCGTCACCTCCGCCACTGACGTTTGTGAGCGACGCCGCGAGCTCACTGTTCGCCGCGGCGCCCACGCCAATCGTCAGCCATGAGGGGTACGACATCGGCGCACGCTCGCGCTCGACGATGGTCGCATCCACCTGCGCGTCACCGCGTTCGAGCGGATGGAATGTGATGCGCGCGGCGGAGATGGCCGGAATGTCGCGCACGCGTGCCTGCGCGACGCGCACGGCGTCCGGCGTGAGGACGGCGCGCGGCTTCACGCCAATCGCGTCCGCGACGACGAGGTAGCGCGTGTGGACGAGCCCCTTGATGTCGATGAGATCGACGCGTGGCTGGTCGACGTGATTCCACGCGGCAAGCGCCGCGAGGTCATGGTGGCGGAGGTATTCGGCCGTCGCGAGCAGGCGCCACGCGTAGTCGTCATTCGGGTCGCGCTCGACGGCCGTGCGCGCGTGCCGCGCCGCTTCATCCCAGCGCTGATCGAGGGCATCGATCCCGGCCAGCTCGCGCCATGCCGCCGCATTATCCGGGCACTGCCCCGCCGCCGCATTCAGCACGCGGCGCGCGCTATCCGTATCACCGCGCTGCGCCAGCGCAACCCCCTGGTTCACCGTTGTTGCGCAAGGATGTGGCGATTCTGGGCGTTCTGAGCGTTCTCGGGGTTCTGGGCGTTCTCGAGGTTCTGCAGCTCCTGGCAGAAGGACGAGCATCCACCGATCCGATCGCTGCCACTTGCGATCGAACTCGTTCGCGTCGATCGCGCGGGAGGGGGCGCGGGCGGGATCGTGGATGACAATCGGACCGGCGTCGGAGGCGGACACGACGACGACGTAATGAAAGCGGCCGGGGCGGTCCTCGATCAGCGCGATCACGGGTCGACCGAGGCGAACCTCGTTCGACAGCCGAGACAAATCACCGCCGCCGGATTGCGCGCGCCAGCCGCGCGATTCGAGCGCGGCGCTGAGCGCGGATGTGTGGATTCCGCCGGCCTTCTTGTCCACCAGTGAAGCGAAGGCGTCGGCGTACACACCACGCGCGCCCCAGAAGCGCATCACCATCGCGGCGGCGGCCCCGCCGCACAGCGCCTCGGTTTGTGGAAGGTAAGGGACCGGCAGCGGCGCCTGCGCGTACGCAGGCGCCATCGAGGCCGTCACGCTGAACGCGACGGCTGCCACGAACACCCTCACGCCGTCAGTCGATGGCTACGATGATGAGGATGACGAGGAGAATGATGATGATCGTCGTCGTCGTGATGACGACGGTAGCGCCGCCGGCGAGGTCCTGGTTGACGGCGCGCGCCTGGCTCGCCGCCTGACGCAGTTCGTCTCCCTGAAGCGTCGAGACCGCGACGTTGGCGCGATCGATCGAGAGGCCGGACTTCGCAGCGACGTTCTTCACCGCGGGATTCTGCAGGAACGTGCGAAGTGCCTCGCGATCCGCCTGGTCATGGCTGACGCGCTGCTGGACCGCCTGGTCGAGCGCCGACTGGTTGATGACGTGGGTCTGTTGCTGCGCCCACGCGCCAGCGGGTGCGCAGAGCGTCACCACGAGCGCGGAAACGAGGATGCGACGAAACATCTGCATGAGCTGCCTCCTCCGAAAGTCACTAGGAAACGTACTTCTATCCACGCGCTGCCCAAGCATGTTCCATGCCGCGGCGTCGTATGATGCGCGGATGGATGTGTCGCTCGCCGCAATGCGCGGCCTCGTTCGCGATCCGCGCGTCGTCGTGCTGGACGTGCTCTCGCCCGAGGCCTACGCCGTCGCGCATCTGCCCGGCGCGATCAATATTTCGACGGCGCTGCTGCGCGACCGTGCGCCGGTCGAGCTTCCTGATCTGTCGCGCCCAATCGCTGTGTATTGCGGCGGACCGACGTGAATGATGGGACCGCAGGCCGTGCGCCTGCTCGAGGAACTCGGGTACACCCACGTTTCCCACTTCGGCGGCGGCGTTCAGGCATGGCAGGATGCGGGGCTGCGCGTCGAACACGGACCGGGCGTGCGCGAGCCGGCGCCGCTTCCGCGACATCCGATCCGAATCAGACGCGACCGCTGGGGCGCGTTCGTCGATCTCTTCGAACGCAGGACCACTGCGGATCTCGTCTGGCTCTGGCTGGCGACGGCGGTCGGATGCGCGCTGATCTACTGGCTGCTGGCGCGAGCGGGAATCGGTTCGCTGCGGGAAAGTGATGAATACATCGCCGGCGGATCGCGCGGCTTCCTGACCGCGCTCTATTTCAGCTTCGGCGTTGCGACGTCCGCCGCGCTTGGCGACGTCGTGCCGATGGGCGCGCTCCGGCCACTCGCGGTTGTCGAAGCAGCCGCAGGACTGTTGTTGTTCGGCGCGCTGGTTTCCAAGATTCTTTCGCGGCGCCAGGAACAGGTCGTCACCGAGATCCACCGCCTCGCGTACGAGGATCGCCTCGAACGCGTGCAGTCCGATTTGCACCTGGTCCTCACCGAGCTTCAGCGCATCGCGCAGATGTGCCGCGCGCCGGAAGTGCCCGAAGAACAGATTAAGGCGCGCGTCGACAGCGCATCGGGCATGTGCCTCGCGGAGTTGCGGGCGATCCACGGACTGCTGTATCGCCCCGAAGAAGTGCCCGGCGAAGCGATGCTGGAAGGCATCCTGGCGAGTCTCGCCGGCGTGATGCGCGAGCTGCGCGATCTCGTGCGCTGCCTGTCATCACGCAGCGCGTACTTGTCGCGCAACATCGAAGGCCTCACGCGGCTCGCAGAGGAAATCTGCGCGGACTGCGTGCCGCGCCGCTACGCGCCGACTATGCGGGAATGGATGGACACCATCCAGGCGGTCGCCCGCGAGCTGCGCTGACGGTTTCAGGCGAGCAGCTGCTCGAGCTCCTCGGGGTGCGCGGCGCGTCCTATCGCATCCTGCCGATCGACGAGCCCCTGGCGGACAAGCTGCGCGAGCGATTCTTCGAGCGTAATCGATCCCTGCCGCCGCGTAATCGTCATTTCCTGGTGCAGATGCTGCAGCGCGTTCTTGCGAATGTGCTGCCGCGCGCCGTAGCTGACCATCAGCAGTTCGGCCGCGGGCACCACGCCCCCGCCGGCCTTCGGCAGCAGTGTCTGCATCATCGCTGCCGCGAGCGCGAGCGCGAGTTCCTGCCTGATCGTGTTCTGTCGCTCGTCGGGAAACGAATCCGCGATGCGTCCAATCGTCGAGGCGGCGTCGGTGGTGTGAACGGTGGACAGCACGAGATGTCCGGTCTCCGCCGCCGCCAGCGCAATCCGCATCGTCTCGGGGTCGCGCATTTCGCCGACGACGATGATGTCTGGCGCCTGGCGCAGCGACGCCCGCAGGGCGGTCGGAAAATCAGGGGCGTCGACGCCGATCTCGACCTGCTCGACGATGCCGCCGTGATGCTGGTGCTCGTACTCGATTGGATCCTCGATGGTGATGATGTGGCGCGCGTCGCGACGCGCGATCTCGTCGACCAGCGCGGCGAGCGTGGTCGTCTTTCCCGAGCCGGTCGGACCGCCAATTAAAACGAGACCGCGAGGCAGGCGCGTCAGCAGCTCGACATTCGGTGGAAGGCCGAGGGAGCCGAGTCGCGGGACGCGCGCGGGCAGCGCACGCACCGCCGCGGCGGCACGTCCCCGCTCGCGGTGCAGGTTGATGCGGAAGCGTCCGCGACCCGGCGCCCGAAACGAGGCATCGGCGATGTGCGCATCGCGATAGATCCGGCGGGCATGGGGCGGCAGCGCCGGAAGCACCGTCTCCTCGACGTCGATGCCGTCGAGAGGCCCTTCCGCGAGCGGACGGACCCGTCCGTCGACTCGAATCGAGGGGGGCGCACCCGCCACGAGCAGCAGATCGCTCCCACTCGCGTCGACCAGCAGCCCAAGCCAGCGTTCGAGGCGCGAGGTGTCTCCCACGCCTGGCCCTTGCGTTGCGCCGCCCGAGGCGTGCAGCTCGGCGATCAGCTGATCGATGTCGTCGGAATCGCGGCCCATGGCCCTCATCCTACCGCCAACGGACGGACGCCATGGCGACGTTCGTCACCGCATCAGTGCTGCTCTTGGCCGCAGCGGTCGCCTGCCTCGCGCTCGCTCGCCGCGCCGCGCGCGTCGCGCCAGTGAAGGCTTGCGAGGCGAATGATCCCGCGCCGGCGCCGCACATCGCCATGAAAACCGACCAGAATCCAGAACGGCCGCGATCGGATCCGAATTCCCTTCACATCGCTCTTGTACTTTTAATCGCGTTCTGGTACTTTCGCGCGCGGATGAAGATCGGCGTCGCCTTCGGTGTGTGCCTCATCCTCATGAGCATCTTTGCGGGCGAGCGCGGGCTGCCCGCCGTCTTCCAGGGGCGGCGGCAGGCGCGTCAACTCGCGGCCGACATCGACACTCTCCGCGCGGAAAACGCGCGCCTTCGCGCAAACGTCGAGTCCCTGAAGTCGGACCCTGCGGCGATCGAGCGCGTCGCGCGCGAAACGCTGGGCCTCGCGCGGCCCGATGAGCTCGTTCTCGTCCGCCGCTGACGATCAGCGGACGAGTGTCAGCCGGTCGACAACCTGCGTCACGGCCGCGGTTTCCCGCGCAAGCTGGATGGCGCGGTCGTGTTCCTCTACCGAGCGTACGTTTCCGGTCAGAGTGACGACCTGGCCATGCGTCGTGACATCGATGTTGCGGGCCCGGACCAGATCGTCGAGCGCCATCTTCGATTTGATCTTGGCCGTGATCGCCCCCTCCGACAGGACCGTACCGGCGCGGTTCGCCGCCTCCGCGGTTTTCTCCCCGACCCGAGCGCCGACTTCCTTTGCTTTTTCGGTGTCCACCCGCCCCGATGTGCCTACTGTGGGCGCCGGCCTGACAGCAGGACGGAAGCGGCCGCTTCCCCAATAGCCGAGGAAGAACGCCCCGACCCCGACGACGATGACGAATACGAGAATCAGCCTCAGCAGCGCGCGGAACATAGTGCCCCCTTCATAACCAATCCGCTGGTGCACCTTCTGTGCCCGGCCGTAATGTGTGAAGATTCGGTGGATGTTCGCCCCCAACCCGCACCAGGATCCGATCCAGCAGTACCTCATCGCCGCCGAACGCGCGCGTGGCGCGGGCGTCGATACCGCGCCGGCAGCACTGGCCACGGCGGACGCAAGCGGCCACCCGTCGCTCCGCGTCATCCTGATCCGCGGCGTCGACGCGCGGGGCTTTGCGTTCTACACGAATTATGAGAGCCGCAAGGCGCACGAGCTCACGGCAAATCCTCGTGCTGCGCTTTGCCAGCACTGGCCGACGCTCGAGGAGCAGATTCGAATCGAAGGATCGGTCGAGAAGGTGTCGGCGGCGGAATCGGACGCCTACTTCGCCAGCCGTCCGCGCGAAAGCCAGATCGGCGCGTGGGCATCGGATCAGAGCCGCGCGCTCGAATCACGTAAGGTCCTCGAGGCGCGGATCCGCGACGTCGAAGCGCGATTCAACGGCGTCGCCGCGACCCGTCCACCGTTCTGGGGCGGCTTCCGCGTTATCCCCCAGACGATCGAGTTCTGGTACGGCCGCAGCGGGCGCCTGCACGATCGCCTGCTGTACACGAGAACAGCCAGCGGCTGGATCACCAGCTGGCTGTTCCCCTGAAGCCTACTCAGCGCGAAGTGCGATCATTGGATCGACGCGCAACGCGCGGCGCGCCGGCACGTACGACGCAAGCGCCGTCACCACCAGCACCGCTACGCAAGTCCCGCCGAGCACCACAGGATCGATCGGACTCACTTCATACAGCAGCGTCTGCAGCGTTCCCGTCAGCGCCCACGAGCCGACAAGCCCGATCGCAATCCCGATGGACGCAAGCGTCAGCCCTTCGCCGAGGATCAGCCGGACCACCGCGCGGCGATCGGCGCCGAGCGCCACACGAATGCCGAGCTCGCGCGTGCGCTCGGCGACCGAGTATGCGATGAGGCTGTAGATGCCGACGCTCGCCAGAAGCGCGGCGAGCAGCGCGAACACCGATGTGAGGACTGAATTCAGCCGCGATCCGCCGGCTGCCGTGTCGTGCACCGTCGCGAGCGTCTGCGGCCGCACGATCGGTAAATCGGGATCCATCGTCGCGAGCCGCTGCCGGACGGGCGGCAGAATCGACGTGGGCTCCGCGCCTTGTGTGCGGGCGACAATCCCCATGCTGGTCAAGGGCGCCTGCACGTGAGGGACATAGGTTTCCGGCACCGGCCGCGCGCCCAGCGCCTGCGATCGCGTGTTTCCGACCACGGCAACGATCTCGCGCGTCGTGTTCTGCGGATCCCACCCGAGGCGCAGACGTTCTCCGACCGGGTTCCCACCCGGCCAGAATTCGTTGGCCATCGCCTCGTTGATGATGACGACACGCGCACCGGCGGCGCTCTCCCGGCCGCTGAAGTCAGCGCCACGGTTGATGGGGATTCCCATGGCCGCAAAATAGCCCGACGTTACCGCACGATACTCGACGACCGGTGCGCGGTCCTGCTCGAACGGCGGACGGCCGATGATGGTGAAGCCGCCGTTCATCCCGAAGTTCGTGAGCGGAATCATGTTGATCGCGCCCGCTTCAATCACGCCGGGAATCGTTCGCACTTCGCTGACGACCTGCTGGATCGTCTGCGAGATCTTCTCCGGCGTGGAATACTTGGACGCCGGCAGGTTCAGCTGGAACGTCATGACGCCGTCGGCGCGGAAGCCAGGGTCCTGCGCCTCGAGCCGCCGCAGGCTTTTCACCATCAGGCCCGCGCCGATCACGAGCACCATGGCGAGCGCGATCTCCGCCACGACGAGCACGCGGCTGGCGCCCTTCGCCCCGGCACTCGTCGCGCCGCGCATGCCGGTGTCGCGCAGGCTCTCGTTCGGATCGACCTGGAAGCCGTGCCGCGCCGGCGCAAGGCCGAACAGAAGCCCGGTGAGCATCGCAACGGCCAGCGTCGCCATGAGGATCTGCGTGTCGATGTGGATCGTCTGGACGCCGGCGAAGTTCGCGGGCGCGAACGCCAGGAAGAGTCGGAGCAACCAGCTCGCGACCAGGACGCCGACGACACCGCCAGCCAGCGACA
>WNGB01003093.1_pt1 | contig 26420 bp, 19 predicted proteins | sample 5400681 | NCBI WGS metagenome assembly WNGB01 (sample SAMN13153367, study PRJNA577476) | soil metagenome | isolation source: 115 cm soil or saprolite under grassland replicate 2 | place: USA:California | collected 2016-06-15
TGGACATCGGCTACAAGTCGGAGGGCGTGATCCCCTCCCGCGAGCTGTCCATCAAGCACGACGTCGACCCGTTCGAGGTGGTCAACCTCGGCGACCACATCGAAGCGCTGGTGATGCAGAAGGAGGACAAGGACGGCCGGCTGATCCTGTCCAAGAAGCGTGCGCAGTACGAGCGCGCCTGGGGCACGATCGAGAAGAAGAAGGAGAACGACGAGATCGTCGAGGGGACGGTCATCGAGGTCGTCAAGGGCGGCCTGATCCTCGACATCGGTCTCCGCGGTTTCCTGCCGGCCTCGCTTGTCGAGATGCGCCGGGTCCGTGACCTGCATCCCTACGTCGGGCGGCAGCTCGAGGCGAAGATCATCGAGCTGGACAAGAACCGCAACAACGTGGTGCTGTCCCGCCGCGCCTGGCTGGAGGAGACGCAGTCGGCCACCCGCCGCGCCTTCCTGCACACCCTGCGCAAGGGCGAGATCCGCAAGGGCGTCGTGTCCAGCATCGTGAACTTCGGTGCGTTCGTGGACCTCGGTGGCGTCGACGGGCTGGTGCACGTCTCGGAGCTGTCGTGGAAGCACATCGACCACCCCAGCGAGGTGGTCGAGGTCGGCCAGGAGGTCGAGGTCGAGGTGCTCGACGTCGACCTGGAGCGCGAGCGCGTCTCGCTGTCGCTGAAGGCCACCCAGGAGGACCCCTGGCGGCAGTTCGCCCGTTCCCACCAGATCGGCGAGATGATCCCCGGCCGCGTCACCAAGCTGGTGCCGTTCGGTGCCTTCGTCCGGGTCGACGACGGCATCGAGGGCCTGGTCCACATCTCCGAGCTGGCAGAGCGTCACGTCGACATCCCCGAGCAGGTGGTCAGCGTGGGCGAGGAGATCACCGTCAAGGTGATCGACATCGACCTGGACCGCCGCCGCATCTCCCTGTCCCTCAAGCAGGCCGTCGCCGAGGCCGAGCAGGCCGCCCAGCCCGAGGACGAGCTCGCCCTCGAGGAGGACGCCACCGCCTACGAGGGCGGCTACGAGGAGGGCGCCTACACCGAGGGCGAGTACGGCTACTACGACGAGGAGGGCAACCTCGTCGGCGTGGTGCCGGGCACCGCCATGGCGGACGCGTTCTCCCAGGCTGGCTACTACGACAACGCCTACACCGAGACGGCGGAAGGCGAGCAGCAGCAGCAGCCGGAGGGCGAGGCCGCACAGGCCCAGGCGGAGGCCCCGCAGCAGGCCACCGAGCAGGGCGAAGAGCGGCTCGAGGACATCGTCGAGGACCTGAAGCGCAAGAACGCGTCTGAGTAGGGGCCGGTCCCGGGACCGGGGGTCGCACCCCGGTCACGCGCTCGACCGGGCGGCGTGGGCGGCCCGGTCCGTCTCAGGAGGCGCCGTGCTGCTCGTCGGACTGACTGGTGGGATCGCAGCGGGCAAGAGCACGGTCTCGGCCACCCTCGCCGAGCTCGGGGCCGAGATCGTCGACGCCGACCTGATCGCCAGGCAGGTGGTCATGCCCGGCAAGCGCGCCTGGCACAAGATCCGCGAGCACTTCGGCCCCGGCGTGTTCGGCCCGGACGGGCAGGTCGACCGGCAGAAGCTGGCCGGCGTCGTGTTCGCCGACAAGGCCAAGCTGACCGTGCTCAACGAGATCACCCACCCCGACATCTTCGCCCAGGTCGCCGAGCGGCTGGAGCGCAGCAGCGACCGCGAGGTGGTGGTGGTGCTCGACGCCGCCCTGCTGATCGAGAGCGGCCTGGCCGACCGTGTCGACGTCGTGGTGGTGGTCGACGCCGGCGGCGAGGAGGAGCAGGTGCGGCGGCTGGTCGCCAAGGGGCTCGACGAGCGGGACGCCCGCGCCCGGCTGGCCGCGCAGCTCCCCGCCGAGCAGCGCCGCGCCCGCGCCGACCTGGTGATCGACAACAGCGGCACGTTCGAGGAGCTGACCGCCCGGGTGGAGGAGGTCTGGGGCGAGCTGCAGCGCCGCCTGCGCGAGCGTCACGGCCCGTCACCGATCATCCGGCTGCCGTGAGCCGGCGACCCGCGCCGTGGCCGCGCGGACTGATAGCCTCCAGGCGATGAGCGACCGCATCCCCCACCCGCTCGCCGCCGTGTTCTTCGACGCCGGCGACACGCTGCTCGCCCCCTACCCCAGCTTCGAGGGACGCTTCATCGAGGTGGCGGCCGCGTCGGGCGTGCCACTGGAGGAGGCCGCGGTCGAGGCCGCCTTCGCCGCCGTGATCCGCCGCGCCGTCTGGCCCACCGACTGGGCCGACGCGGCCACCCAGCGGAAGTTCTGGTGGGGCTTCTACGTCGACGTCCTCGGCGACCTCGGCTACGAGGGCGACAGCGGGTCGCTGGCGGACGAGCTGTTCGACGCCTTCAGCGACCCGGCGGCCTACAAGCTGTTCGACGACGTGCGCCCCGCGCTGCGGGCGCTCTCCGCGCGGGGCCTCAAGCTCGGGGTGATCTCCAACTTCGAGCCCTGGCTCGAGCGGGTGCTCGAGCTGGAAGGGGTGCGCGACTGGTTCGCCGCCACCGCCATCTCCGGGGTGCTCGGCGTGGCCAAGCCGGAGCCGGGCATCTTCCAATGGGCTGTCCAGGCCGCCGGCGTGCCCGCCGCCGCCTGCCTGCACGTCGGCGACAGCCCCGACGCCGACGTCGCCGGCGCCAGGGCGGTCGGCATGGTCCCGGTGCTGATCGACCGCCACGCCCGTCTCCCCGAGACCGACGAGCTCCGCGTCGAGACGCTCGCGGAGCTCGTCGACCTGGTCGAAGAGGGATAGATGGAAGCGGTCGACCGGTCCTTTCTCCGCTTCCTGGTCGAGAGCCATGCCCTGCCGCAGGGCGAGTGGGTGCGCGAGCTCACCCCCGAGCTGCTGACCTGGCTCGGGTCGACCGACGGCGAGCTGCGCGACGAGTTCGCCTACCCGATCCTGACCGCGTGGATCGAGCGCGGCCAGTACGGGCCCGACGAGCTGCGCGACATCGCCGGGCAGATGCTCGCCAACCTCGGCAAGGGCCTGGGGGAGAGCGGCACCGACTCGGTGTTCCTGCGCTCGTTCTCGGCGCTGATCCTGATGGAGGTCGTGGCGCGCGACAACGCCGAGCCGTTCCTCGACGGTCGCGAGGTGCGTGACCTGCTCGGCGGCTCGCTCGACTACCTGCGGCGCGAGCGCGACCTGCGCGGCTGGGTGGACGGGCTCGGCTGGGCCCACGCCGTCGCGCACACCGCCGACCTGCTGATGATGCTGTCCCGCAGCCGCCACCTCGGCGTGGTCGAGCTGGCCGGGATGCTCGACGGGGTCGCCGACCGGCTGCTCACCCCGGGCGACAGCGTCTTCCTCTACCAGGAGGACGAGCGGCTGGCCTACGCGGTGCTCAACGTGCTGCGGCGGGGGCTGCTCGACCGGGCGGCGGTCAACCGCTGGCTCGGCCGCTTCGTGCGGCCGAGCGGCTTCGAGACCTGGCAGCCGGTGTACGTCGAGCCGGGCCTCACCGTCGCCCGCGTCAACGTCACCAGCTTCCTGCGCAGCCTCTACTTCCAGCTGCTGCTGACCAAGTCCCCGCCCGACGAGCTGGAGCGCCTGCTCGAGGGCGTGGTCGAGGTCCTGCGCGAGATGGACATCGGGTTCTACGAACTCAGTTGAGGCGCCCAGCGCCTCAACTGAGTTCCGGTTCCCAACGCGGCCCGCCGAAGCGGCAGTCCTACTCCCGCTCCGTTCCATGGACGGGGGCGCCCAGCCGCCGCCCGGCAGTGACGTCCGACCCGGACCTGGCCGCGCATTTGGGGGGCATGCGGGGGGCGGAGCCCCCCGCAGTCAGCCGTCGGCCCGCTCGATGCTCGCGCCGAGCGAGCGCAGGCGCTCGTCGATGCGCTCGTAGCCGCGGTCGATCTCGCCGACGTTGCCGATCACGGACTCGCCGTCGGCGGCCAGGGCGGCGAGCAGCAGGGCCATGCCGGCGCGGATGTCGGGCGAGGCGAGCCGCTCGCCGTACAGGCGGGTGGGGCCGTTCACCACCGCCCGATGGGGGTCGCAGAGGATGATGCGGGCGCCCATGCCGACCAGCTTGTCCACGAAGAACAGGCGGTTCTCGAACATCTTCTCGAAGATCAGCACGGTGCCGCGCGCCTGGGTGGCGACCGCGACCGCGATCGAGGTGAGGTCGGCGGGGAAGGCGGGCCAGGGCCCGTCGTCGATCTTCGGGATCGCCGCGCCCAGGTCGTCCTCGACCACCAGCTCCTGGTCGGGCGGGACGCGGAGCTTGTCGCCGGAGAGCTCCCAGGAGATCCCGAGGCGGGAGAAGCCGACCTCGACGGGGCGCAGGTCGTCCTCGATCACGCCCTCGATCACCAGCTCGCCACGGGTCACCGCGGCCAGGCCGATGAAGCTGGCCACCTCGATGTGGTCCGGGCCGACGGTGAACTCGCCGCCGCCGAGCCGGTCGACGCCGGTGACCACCAGCCGGTTGGAGCCGATCCCCTCGATGCGCGCGCCGAGGGCCACCAGGAAGCGGCACAGGTCCTGCACGTGCGGCTCGCAGGCGGCGTTGCCGATGACCGTCTGGCCCTCGGCGAGCACGGCGGCGGTGACCGCGTTCTCGGTGGCGGTGACGGAGGCCTCGTCGAGGAACATCGGCGCGCCGCGGAGCTGCTCGGCCTGGATCTCCAGGACGCGGTCGAGCTGGAAGCTGGCGCCGAGCGAGCTGAAGGCGAGCAGGTGGGTGTCGAGCCGGCGCCGGCCGATCACGTCGCCACCCGGCGGCGGCAGCACGCAGCGCCCCGTGCGGGCCAGCAGCGGCGCGGCCAGCAGCACCGAGGCCCGGATGCGGGCGCACAGCGCCGGGTCCAGGTCGGCGTCGCGCACCTCGCGCGGGTCGATGTGGACCTGGTTGGTGCCCGGGTAGGTCACCCGGGCGCCGGTCATGGCCACGAGCTGCAGCATCGCGTCGACGTCGCGGATCCGGGGCACGTTGCGCAGCAGCACCGGCTCCTCGGCCAGCAGCGACGCGGCGATCACCGGCAGTGCGCCGTTCTTGTTGCCGGCCGGGCGGATGGTGCCGTTGAGCGGCCGGCCACCTTTGATGACGAAGCTCTCCATTGCTCTCCACCGTCGGGGCCTGAAGGCACGGCCGCATACTCTACCGCGCCGTCCCGAGCCAGGGTCGCCGGCCGCCATGCCGCCCGCGTCTCGCGCTGGTCAAGATCGGAGAACGCCGCGGCGGCCCTCCCTCGCCGGTGCCCTGTCGGGGCCGTCACTACACTGTCGTGTAGCCGGCGGAGCCGGCGCGAAGCCGCCCCGCCCAACAACCGCGTCTCCCGGGGAGCAGGATGCCCGAGTTCAAGCTCGTCAGCGACATGCCGGCCGCCGGCGACCAGCCGCACGCCATCGACCAGCTCGTCGAGGGCCTGCTCGGCGGCGAGCAGGCGATGACGCTGCTCGGCGTCACCGGCTCGGGCAAGACCCGCACGATGGCCGGGGTGATCGAGCGCCTCGGCCGGCCGGCGCTGGTGATGGCGCCCAACAAGACCCTGGCGGCGCAGCTCACCAACGAGTTCAAGGAGCTGTTCCCGCACAACGCGGTCGAGTACTTCGTCTCCTACTACGACTACTACCAGCCAGAGGCGTACATCCCGCAGACCGACACCTACATCGAGAAGGACTCCTCCCTGAACGAGGAGATCGACCGGCTGCGCCACTCCGCCACCCTCGCCCTGCTGATCCGGCGCGACGTGATCGTGGTGGCCTCGGTCTCGGCCATCTACGGCCTCGGCAACCCGGAGGAGTACCGCGACCAGATGGTCCACCTCGAGGTGGGCGAGGAGTACGACCGCGACGCGGTGCTGCGCAGGCTGGTCGACATCCACTACGACCGCAACGACCTGAACTTCGTCCGCGGCAAGTTCCGCGTCCGCGGCGACACGCTCGAGGTCTTCCCGGCCTACGAGGAGCAGGCGATGCGCATCGAGTTCTTCGGCGACGAGGTCGAGCGCATCCTGGTCATGGACCCGGTCACCGGCGAGATCGTGGGCGAGCGCGACCCGCTGTTCGTCTTCCCGGCCAGCCACTACGTCGCCGGCTCGGAGCGGATGGAGCGCGCCATCGGCTCGATCGAGGTGGAGCTGGGCGAGCGCCTGGCCGAGCTGGAGCGGGAGGGCAAGCTGCTGGAGGCGCAGCGGCTGCGCATGCGCACCTCCTACGACCTGGAGATGCTGCGCGAGGTCGGCTTCTGCAACGGCATCGAGAACTACTCCCGCCACATCGACGGCCGCGAGCAGGGCAGCCCGCCCAACACCCTGCTGGACTACTTCCCCGACGACTTCCTGCTGTTCATGGACGAGTCGCACAACAGCGTGCCGCAGGTCGGCGGCATGTACGAGGGCGACCGCAGCCGCAAGGTGACCCTGGTCGAGCACGGCTTCCGCCTGCCGTCGGCGCTGGACAACCGGCCGCTGCGCTTCGACGAGTTCCTCGACCGGATCGGCCAGCGGGTCTTCGTCTCCGCCACCCCGGGCCCCTACGAATTGCGCGAGTCCGGCGCGGTGGTGCAGCAGATCATCCGCCCGACCGGCCTGGTCGACCCGGAGGTGCTGGTGCGCCCGACCAAGGGCCAGATCGACGACCTGATCCACGAGGTCAAGCGGCGGGTCGAGCTGGAGCAGCGGGTGCTGGTCACCACCCTGACCAAGAAGATGGCCGAGGACCTGACCGACTACCTGCTCGAGATGGGCCTGCGCGTGCGCTACCTGCACTCCGAGATCGGCGCGGTGGAGCGCATCGAGATCCTGCGCGCCCTGCGGCTGGGCGAGTTCGACACCCTGGTCGGCATCAACCTGCTCAGGGAGGGGCTCGACCTGCCGGAGGTGACCCTGGTGGCGATCCTCGACGCCGACAAGGAGGGCTTCCTGCGCTCCGAGACGTCGCTGGTGCAGACCATCGGCCGCGCCGCCCGCAACGTCGACGGCCAGGTGATCATGTACGCCGACCAGGTCACCCCGTCGATGCGGCGGGCGATCGACGAGACCAACCGCCGCCGCCAGCTGCAGATCGAGTACAACGAGGCCAACGGCATCGACCCGCAGACGGTGCGCCGCCGCGTCAGCGACATCATCCAGGCCCTGCGCGGCGACGGCGAGGAGCAGTCCGGCCGGGGCGGCAGGGGCCGGCGCGGCCGCGCGCCGACGCCGGGCCGCGGCCGCGCGGCCCGCGGCGAGCCCGCGGTCAGCGGCATGCCCCGCGCCGACCTCGAGCGGCTCATCCGCTCGCTCGAGGAGGAGATGCACGAGGCCGCCAAGGACCTGCGCTTCGAGTACGCCGCCCGGCTCCGCGACGAGGTCGCCGACCTCCGACGCGAGCTGCGCGGCATGACCGAGGCCGGCGTCGGCTGACGAGTCGCCCCGTCTGAGCGGGCCGCCCGCCGAGCCCTCTGAGTCGCCCTGCCTGCGGGGCAGTCGATGGAGCCCGGACCACTGGCATGGGTCGCCCGCCGAGCCCTCTGAGTCGCCCTGCCTGCGGGGCAGTCGTAGACTGCCCGCTCGGCGACCCGTGGAAGGAGGAAGCCATTGCGGCCACGGCGTTCCAAGGCGTTGGCCCTCGTGGTCGCGGTCGCGCTGCTGCTCGTCGCCGCCGGCGTCGGGACCTGGTGGCTGGTGCTGCGGCCCCGCGGCGAGCCCGGCCCGGTCGCCGAGGCCTACCTCGACGCCTGGGAGCGGGCCGACTGGGCGGGCATGCAGCGCCTGGTGGCCGCGCCGCCGCCCGACTTCGCCGCCCAGCACCAGCGTGTGCTGACCACCCTGCAGGTGGCCCGGCCGGTGCTCACCCCCGGGCCGGTGCGCGCCGACGGCGACCAGGCCGACGCCGCCTTCACCGCCAGGCTCGACCTGCGCGGTCTCGGCGCCTGGACCTACCAGGGCAGCCTGCGGCTGCTCCGCCGCGACCGGCGCACCTGGCGGGTCGACTGGTCGCCGGCCGCGATCCACCCGGCCCTCGGGCCGGGCAAGCGCCTGGTCCGCAGCCGCACCTGGCCGGCGAGGGCGGAGATCCTCGCCAGCGACGGCAGCCGCCTGGCGTCGGCCGGCAAGGAGATCCTGATCGGCGTGGTCGGCAGCAGGGTCAAGGACCGCGCCGTGGTCGGCCGCGCCCTGGTCGACACCGCCGGGGCCGACCAGGCGCTGGTGAGCCGGGCGCTCGACCAGGCACGGCGGACGCCAGGCCAGTTCGTGCCGGTGCTCAGCCTGCCGGAGGCCCGCTACCAGGAGATCCGCGAGATCGTCCACCCGGTGCCCGGGCTCTCCTTCCTGGAGCGCAGCGGCCGGCGCAGCAGCGGCCCGGCCTCCACCGCGCTGCTGGTCGGGCAGCTCGGCGACGCCACCGCCGAGGACCTCAAGGAGCTGGGCGCGCCGTACCAGACGGGCGACCGTGTCGGCCACGGCGGCTTCGAGCGGGCCTTCGAGCGCCAGCTCGCCGGCACCCCCGGCGGCGAGGTGCGGGTGGTGTCGCAGCCGGCCGGCGGCGCCGCCCCGGCGCAGGACGCCGCCACCGGCCAGGTGCTGCACAGCTTCCCCGCCAAGGAGGGCAGCCCGGTCCACACCACCCTCGACCCGCGCGTGGTGCGGGCCGCGGAGAAGGCGCTGACCGGGGTCGGCAAGCCAGCCGCGCTGGTCGCGCTCGAGCCCTCGACCGGCGAGGTCCGCGCCGCGGTCAACTGGCCGCTCGGCAGCTCCTTCAACCGCGCCCTGATCGGCCGCTACCCGCCCGGCTCCACCTTCAAGGTGGTCACGGCCGCCGCCCTGCTCGGCGGCGGCCTGCGGCCCGGCGACCGGGTCACCTGCCCGCAGCAGGCGGCGGTCGGCGGCCGCACCTTCCACAACTTCGAGGGCGAGGTGCTCGGCGCGATCTCGTTCACCAAGGCGTTCGCGGACTCCTGCAACACCGCCTTCGTGCAGCTCGCCGACCGCCGCCTGGACGGCGCCAAGCTGGCCGCGGCGGCCGAGGGCTTCGGCTTCGAGGCCGAGCCGAGCGCCGGCCTGCCCGCGATCACCGGACGCTTCCCCGTCCCCGGCGACGACGCCGAGCTGGCCGCCGCCGCCATCGGCCAGGGCCGCGTGGTGGTCAGCCCGATGCTGATGGCCGGCGTGGCCGGGGCGGTGCAGAACGGCACCTGGCGGCCGGCGCGGCTCGCCGCCGAGGCGAAGCCGGCCGAGCCGCGCCCGCTCGACCCGCGGGTCGCCGCCAGCCTGCGCGGCCTCATGGGCGCCGTGGTGCGGGAGGGCACCGCCGCGCCGGCCAGGCTCCCCGGCGGCACCGCCGGCAAGACCGGCACGGCCGAGTTCGGCACCGGCGACCCGCTGCCCACCCACGCCTGGTTCATCGGCTTCCGCGGCAACCTGGCGTTCGCGGTGGTGGTCGACGGCGGCGGCGTCGGCGGCAGGGTCGCCGCCCCGGTCGCCGCCCGCTTCCTGAACGCGCTCGGCTGAGCCTCCGGCCCGCCTCAGCCCTGGCCGCTCAGCTGGTCGACCGGGACGTTGCAGGTGCGGGCGAGCCGCTCGGCCGCCTGGGTCACCTCCTGGACCGCGCGGCGCGTCCGCGCCGGGTCGGCCTGGCGCACCGCGTCGCGCCAGCGCCGCACCCGCAGCAGCAGGTCGTTGGCGGCCCGCCTGACGTCGGCGCTGTCGACACCCTTGATCGCCTGGTCGAGCTGGCGCGCCATCCGGTCGACCTTGGCGGCGCTGGCCCGCGGGTCGAACTCGAGGCTGGTGAGCTCGCCGAGCAGGTCGGCGCACTCCCTGGCCTTGTCGATCTGCCCGACGTCGGGACGCCCGCCGCTCGCGCCGCAGCCGGCGAGGCCGCCGGCGACGAGCGCCAGCAGCAGCAGGGCGGTGAGCCGGCGCATCACCAGCCTCGCGCCTTCCACTCGTCGAGCTGCGGCGCCTCCTGGCCGACGAAGCTGTCGTCGCCGTGGCCGGGGGCGATGCGGGTCTCGGCCGGCAGGGACAGCAGGTGCTCCTCGGCCGAGGTGATCGCCCGCTCGAACGCGGCCGGGCCGTCGGTCTTGCCGACCCCGCCGGGGAACAGCGCGTCGCCGGTGAGCACGGCGCTGGACGGCAGCTTGAAGCAGATGCTGCCGTCGGTGTGGCCCGGGGTGTGCAGCACGGTCACGCCCCAGCCGCCGACCTGGACGGTGTCGCCGCCGACCAGCTCCCGGTCGGGGCTGACCCCCGTCTGGGCGGCGATCGCGCCGGCGTCGGCCGGGTGGGCGCCGTTCCACACGTCGTGGGCGCGCAGGACCTCCGCCAGCGCGAACGCGTGGTCGGGGTGCCGGTGGGTGGTGACCACGCCGACCAGCAGCACGTCGCCGAGCAGCTCGCCGAGCAGCCGCTCCGCCTCGTTGGCCGCGTCGACCAGCAGCGCCTCGTTGGACTGGGGGTCGTGCAGGAGGTAGGCGTTGTTGTCGTAGGGGCCCACCGAGAGCTTGACGACCCGCAGCGGCCCGTCGGGATACTGGTGGGGCGGGCCGCCGGGCTCGACGTGGGCGGGATCGAAGCTGGACATCAGCGGCCTCCTCCTTCGGCGGGCTCGCCGACGGATGGTAGCCGAGGTGCCGCACGGAATGCGCACGCCGGTCCGTTCGTTGTCACACCCGTCCCTACAATGGGGAGCCGACTGTCGCGACTTCCCCCTGACCATGAGGACATGACCCTGACCGCCACCGACCGCCTGGTCATCCGGGGTGCCCGCGAGCACAACCTCAGGAACGTCAACCTCGACCTTCCGCGCAACGCGCTGATCGTGTTCACCGGGTTGTCGGGGTCGGGAAAGTCGTCGCTCGCGTTCGACACCATCTACGCCGAGGGACAGCGACGCTACGTCGAGTCGCTGTCCGCCTACGCGCGCCAGTTCCTCGGGCTGATGGAGAAGCCCGACGTGGACTTCATCGAGGGCCTCTCCCCGGCGATCTCGATCGACCAGAAGTCCACCTCCAAGAACCCGCGCTCCACGGTCGGCACCATCACCGAGGTCTACGACTACCTGCGGCTGCTGTACGCCCGCATCGGCCAGCCCCACTGCCCCAAGTGCGGCCGGCCGATCGCGCGCCAGACGCCGGACCAGATCGTCGACCAGATCCTCGCCCTGCCCGGCGGCACCCGCTTCCAGGTGCTCGCCCCGGTGGTGCGGGGCCGCAAGGGCGAGTACGAGGCGCTGCTGCGCAGCTTCTCGGCCAAGGGCTTCGCCCGCGCCCGCGTCGACGGCGAGGTGCGCGACCTGTCCGAGCCGATCCGGCTGGCCAAGACCTACAAGCACGACATCGAGGTGGTCGTCGACCGGCTGGTGGCCAAGGGCCCCGACGCGGACGAGCGCTCGCGCCGGCGCCTGGCCGACTCGGTCGAGACCGCGGTCGGCCTCGCCGACGGCGTGGTCCTGGTCGACCTCGTCGGCGAGGAGCGCGAGCTGCAGTTCTCCACCCACCTCGCGTGCCTCTACGACAACCTGTCGTTCGACGAGCTGGCGCCGCGCAACTTCTCCTTCAACGCCCCCTACGGGGCCTGCCCGGACTGCACCGGCCTCGGCGTCAAGCAGGAAGTCGACCCGGAGCTGGTGGTGCCGAACCCGGACCTGTCCCTGGCCGAGGGGGCGATCGTCCCGTGGCAGTGGGGACGGGCCGCCAGCGAGTACTTCGACCGGCTGCTGACCGCGGTCGCCGAGAGCTACGGCTTCGGCGTGGACACGCCCTGGCGCGAGCTCGACGACGAGCAGCGCCGGGTGCTGCTGTTCGGCGCGGACGAGCAGGTGTACGTGCGGTACAAGAACCGCTACGGCCGCACCCGCGCGTACCACACCAGCTACGAGGGCGTGGTGCCGTACCTGACGCGCCGCTACGCCGAGGCCGAGTCCGACTCGGTGCGCGAGCGGGTCGAGTCCTACATGCGCGAGGTGCCGTGCCCGAGCTGCCAGGGCAGCCGGCTGCGGCCGGAGAGCCTGGCGGTGACCGTCGCCGGCCGCAACATCGCCGAGGTGGCGGCCATGTCGGTCGGCGACACCGCCGAGTTCTTCCGCACGCTCGAGCTGTCCGACCGCGACGCCTTCATCGCCGCCCGGGTGCTCAAGGAGATCGCCGCCCGGCTCGGCTTCCTGCTCGACGTGGGCCTGGACTACCTGACGCTGAACCGGGCGTCGGCCACCCTGGCCGGCGGCGAGGCGCAGCGCATCCGCCTCGCCACCCAGATCGGCTCCGGCCTCACCGGCGTGCTGTACGTGCTCGACGAGCCCTCCATCGGCCTGCACCAGCGCGACAACCACCGCCTGATCGACACCCTGGTGCGCCTGCGCGACCTCGGCAACACCCTGATCGTGGTGGAGCACGACGAGGCCACCATCCGCACCGCCGACTACCTGGTCGACATCGGCCCCGGCGCCGGCGAGCACGGCGGCGAGATCGTCGCCCAGGGCAGCCTCGCCGACGTCGAGGGGGTCGAGGCCTCCCTGACCGGCCAGTACATGGCCGGCAAGCGCTCGATCGCCGTGCCGCCGCGGCGGCGCAAGCCCGGCGAGCGCTGGCTGGAGCTGACCGGCGTGCGCGAGCACAACCTCAAGAACCTCACCGCCCGCTTCCCGCTCGGGGTGTTCACCTGCATCACCGGCGTCTCCGGGTCGGGCAAGTCCACCCTGGTCAACGACGTGCTCCTGAAGGCGCTGATGCAGGCGGTGTACCGCTCCCGCAGCGCCCCGGGCCGCTACACCAGCCTGCGTGGCGAGGACCAGCTCGACAAGGTGATCGACGTCGACCAGTCGCCGATCGGCCGCACGCCGCGCTCCAACCCGGCGACCTACACCGGGGTGTTCGACCACATCCGCCGCCTGTTCGCCCAGACCGCCGAGGCGAAGGTCCGCGGCTACCAGCCCGGCCGCTTCTCCTTCAACGTCCGCGGCGGCCGCTGCGAGGCCTGCCAGGGCGACGGGACGATCAAGATCGACATGCAGTTCCTGCCCGACATCTACGTGCCGTGCGAGGTGTGCAAGGGCAAGCGCTACAACCGCGAGACGCTCGAGGTCCACTACAAAGGCCACTCGATCTCCGACGTGCTGGACATGTCGGTGGAGGAGTCGATCGGGCTGTTCGCCAACATCCCGCCGATCGCCCGCCACCTGACCACCCTGAACGACGTCGGCCTCGGCTACATCAAGCTCGGCCAGCCGGCGCCGACCCTGTCCGGCGGCGAGGCCCAGCGCGTCAAGCTCGCCAGCGAGCTGGCCAAGCGCGCCACCGGCCGCACCCTGTACGTGCTCGACGAGCCCACCACCGGGCTGCACTTCGAGGACGTGGCCAAGCTGCTCGGGGTGCTGCACCGGCTGGTCGACACGGGCAACTCGGTGATCGTGATCGAGCACAACCTGGACGTGGTCAAGACCGCCGACTGGATCCTCGACATGGGCCCCGAGGGCGGCGACGCCGGCGGCGAGGTGATCGCCCAGGGCCCGCCCGAGCGGGTGGCGCGCACGCCCGGCTCCTACACCGGCGAGTTCCTGGCCGAGGTGCTCGGCGTCGACGCCCGGCGCGAGGCGCGGCCCACCGGGCCGCGGCGCCGCAAGCGGAGCACGGCCAGCGCCTGAGCGCCGCGGCGGCCTCCAGCGGAGGGCCGGTGCTCGGGAGGCCGCTACAGCGCGGCCGCGCCCTGGGCGGCGACCAGCAGGCCGGCGGCCACGATCAGGCTGGCGGTGGCGAGGGGGAGCAGGCGGCCGGCCAGCGCGGCCCAGCCGGGGCGGCGCAGCGCGACGCGCCGGTCGACCGAGCGCCTGGCCCGCAGCAGGAACAGCCCGAGGCCGGTCAGCGTCGCCGCCATCCCGGCGCCGTACGCCACCACCAGCAGCACCCCGAACCAGGCGTGCCCCAGGGCGCTCGCGCCGAGCAGCACGACCACGGCCGACGGGCTCGGCACCAGCCCGCCCGCGAACCCGAGGGTGACCAGCGCCCGCCGGCTCATCCCCGGCTCGGCGTCCGCCCCGACCTGGTGCGCGTGGGCGCCGGGGTCGACCCCGTGCGCGTGGGCGGCGGTCCCGTGGGTGTCGCCGTGGCCCTCGTGGCCGTGGCCCTCGTGCGCGTGGGTGCCGGGCCCGTGGGCGTGGCCGTGGCGGTGGCCGCGCACGGCGCGGCGCAGGAGGGTGAGGCCGACGCCGGCCAGCAGCAGGCCGCTGGCGAGGCCGAGGAGCGGGTAGACCCGCTCCGGGGCGAGCGCCCGGGAGGCGCCGAGCACCACGCCGAGCAGCAGCACCCCGGCGGTGTGGGTGGCGGTCACGATGCCGCCGATCGCCGCCGCCTGGCGCACCGAGCCGCGCAGGCCGACCAGGTAGGCGGCCATCACCGTCTTGCCGTGGCCGGGGGCGAGGGCGTGGGCGGCGCCGAGCACGCCCGCGAGCGCGAGCGCGAGCAGCGCGAAGCCGACGGTGAGGTGCTGGCGGGCGACCAGCGCGGTGAACGCCGCCGTGGCCCGGTCGACCCCGACCGGCCGGCTGCTGCGGCGCTGGGCACCGATCCCGTCACCGCCGCGCAGCGGCGCGCCGCCGGGCCGGAAGCGGACCGTGGCGCGGTCCTGGTCGAGGGGGGAGCGCAGGAGGTCCTCGGGGTAGGCGGTGAGGCGGGCGCTGGTCGAGCGCGCCGGCACGTCGGCGCGCTCGATGGTGGTCCGGTCGCCGGCCGCGGTGACCTCGCGCCAGCCGATGCGGCCGTCGGCGTTGCCGTCCTGGTAGCGCAAGGTGTGGCGACTGTCACCCATGGGCAGCGGCGCGGCCAGCTCGCACTCCAGGCGCAGGGTGGTGAGGCCGCCCTGCCCCGGCGGGAAGGCCAGGCGGGCGCCGCTCGCCGTGAAGCGCAGCGCCCGCCCGTCGACCTGGGCGCTGAGCCGCCCGGCGAGCCGCGGGCACTCGCGCCCGCGCCAGGCCGCGGCCTCGGCGCCGCTGACCGTGCCGTCGGCGTCCGCGTCGAGCGTCTGGCGGGTCTGGAACGCCGGGATCTCCGCCATGTCGACCACGTAGTCGACCACCAGGCGGTCGGGCTGGACGCGCAGCCCGCTGTAGCGGTTGACGGTGAAGTTGCCCAGCGGGTGCGCCGAGGCCGCAGCGGCCGGCACCAGCAGCAGCGCGGCCACCACCGTGCCGAGCAGGGCGGCCCGCACCGCCAGCCGGCGCCGCGCCCGCCGACCGGCCGGCCAGCTGGCCAGGGAGCCGGTCACCCGACCGCTCCCGCGTCGGGCGGGCGCAGGCCGAGGCGCTCGGCCAGCGCGAGCGCGGCGCGGCGCTCGCCGAAGGTGCCGGCGGCACCGGTCACGTACGGGTTGGTGGACAGCGCCGTCGCCAGGTGGCGGCGGGCCGGCGTGGTCATGCCGAGGTCGGCCTCGACCGCGGCCAGGTGGTACCAGAGCAGCGCGTCGCGGGTGCCGAGCCGGACCGCGGCGCGGGCGTGGGGCAGGGCCTCGCGGGCGCGGCCGGCCTGGCGCAGCGCCGAGGCCAGGGTGTCGTCGGCGTAGACGGTCGGGCGCGCGGCCCGCGCCCTGCGGGCCATGGCGACGGCCCGGGCGGGGTCGCCGCCCTGGTCACGGGCGTGGTCGGCCTCGAAGCGGGCCAGCTCCAGGTCCACGGCCACGCCGTTGGCGCGGTTGAGGCCCTCGATGGCGCGCACCAGCCGGTACTGGCGGGCCGCCTCGGCGGGGTGGCCCGTGGCGGCCCGCACGTCGCCGAGCAGGGCGACGGTGCCGGGCAGGGGGAGCCGCTGGGCGGCCGTGTCGAGCTGCCGCACGGCGGCGGCCAGCCGGCCCCCGGCGGCGGCGACCCGGGCGACGCCGACCTCGGCGGCGCCGTACCCGGGCTGGCCGGCGAGCGCCTCGCGGTAGGCGGCCTCGGCGGCGTCCAGGCGCCCGGCGCCGAGCTGCAGGTCGCCGAGGAGGGTGCGCACGTAGGCCAGGTCACTGGGGGAGCCGGCGCCGGCGGCGACCGCCTGGCGCATCGCCTCGAGCGCGCCGGCGCCGTCGCCGTGCAGCTCACGGAGGTAGGAGACGCGGGCCAGGCTGGCGAGGTCGGGCCGCAGGTCGACCATGCGCTGGGCGCTCGATAGCGCCGCGGCGTAGCGGCCCAGCTCGACCTGGGCGTCGACCACCACGCCGAGCGGCTCGGAGGCGTCCGGGCTGGCGCGGTGGGCGCGCTCGCCCCACGCGAGGGCGGCGCGGAAGTCGTGGCGGGCGAGGGCGAGCAGGCCGAGCGCGGTCATGGTGCGCGCCTGCCCGCGGCGGGCGGCCTGGCTCCGGCGCAGCGCCTCGCCGGCCTTGGCGTACCAGGTCGGGTCGGCGGTCTCGCGGGCGCGTCCCAGGTAGGCGACACCCAGCTCGGCGAGGAGCCTCGGCTCGCCGGGGCGGGCGCGCAGCTCGTCCTGGAGCTGGGCGACCCGGGCGGCCGGGCTGGTGGCCGGCGGGGCGGTGAGGTCGTGGAGGGGCCGGTCGCGACCGGCCAGCAGGAAGTTTCCGACGAGCAGTCCCACCAGGGCGGTGACGACCGCCACGGTGACCAGGCGCCCGCTGCGCGACCCCTTCGGGAGGGGCCCGGCGGGACGGGCCCCTCCCTTCAGGAGGGTCGTGCTACGAGCCAAGAGGGTGGTGGACGTGGTCGTAGCCCTGGTGAGGCGTGGCGAGGTACGGGAACGACGCCTGGAACGGCTTGTCGTTGGCCTGCACCCCGTCGCTCAGCAGGTTGTTGGGTGCCTTGTTGAAGTCGGGCGTGAACGGCGTGCCGCCGGCCAGCGCGCGCAGCTCGATGTCGGTGACGTCGTCGATCAGCCGGCGCCCGTTGGGGAACCCGTCCATCTGCCCGGCCAGCAGACCCAGCGGGTTCTGCTTGGCGAGCGGGGTCGGCGGGATGCCCATGTTGAGCCGGATCACCTCGGACGGGGTCACCTTGGCGGGCTGGTTGAGGCCGGGGATGCCGGTGAGGAAGATGGTCGCGATGTCGTTGCGCGGCGCGGCCGGGACCTTCACCCCGGGGTACAGGACGGGGATCAGCCGGGCGGGCTCGGGGTCGAGCACGAACTGCCCGAACTGGGCGTCGTCCCGCGGGTCGGAGGCGTTGAAGCGGTCCTTCCTGCCGAGCGGGATGACGACCTCGTTCACCAGGGGCATGCCGAGGCGCGAGACGCGCACCCAGCGGCCGAACGTGCGCGGCTGGTTGCCCTTGGAGGAGAGCACCTTGACCTGGCGCCGCTCGCTCCCGGCGTAGACGCCGATCACGGCGTCCGGGTCCTTGGGACCGGACAGCGGCTGGTGGTCACGGGTCAGCTCGGAGATGGGGACCTGCAGGACGATGCTGTGGGTGTTGAAGCCGCCCACGCCGTCCACGCCCTTCGCGGTCGGCTGCTTGATCAGGTGCGCCTGGTTGAAGGGACGCAGACCCAGCAGGTCGAAGACCGAGCCGAGGTCGACGTAGAAGGGGTCGTCGCGCTGGCCGGCGAAGACCTTGCCGCCGCCCCTGAGGTTGGCGACCGCGGAAGCGGCCAGGGCCTCGTAGTTGGGCGTCGAGCGCGGGCCGATGTTCACCGGCGGGGTGGCCAGGCCGCTGGCCACCATGTGGCGGTGGCCGTTCTCGACCTTGGCGATCGAGTAGGACTGGCGGATGTTGAAGTCCGGGTCGTTCAGCGAGGTGATCGGCCCGGTGTTGTAGAGGAAGGTGTTCTGGTTCCGGATGCTGGTGCGGAAGCGGAACTCGTAGACGATGTCGTCCACGGCGTCGCCGTCGTTGTCCACGTTCAGCGTGTACTTGACGTCGTCACCGAACTTGTTGAAGTTCGGGCCGCCGGCCGGCTCCTCCAGCGGGATCCAGTTGCCCACCAGGGTGACGGTGTCGGGCCGGTCGGGGCTGACGAAGGCGTAGGTGTCGGTGTTGTCGGCCGCGGGGTCCTCGGAGATGAGGGGAGCCTCCCGGTGGCTCGACGCGCGGGTCGGCGAGAGGGTGGTCAGCGACGCGAGCAACCCCAGCGTCGCCACCACGCTCACCACCGCCACGAACTTGCGGTACCTGGACAATTCCTTCTCCTTGTGAGGTCGTCCGGCTGGCTTCCTGCCACGGATGTGCCGGACTGCTCGATGGGTCAGCGGATGCGGCGCGCTTCCTCCTTCCTGCCGGGTCAGCCGGCGCTGTCCGGGTCGACGCCGAGCACCCGCCAGGCGTCGCCGAGCGGGGCGACCACCACGGCGAAGCGGGTCTTCGGCCCCTGGACGGGCACGAGCCGTGCCCAGGTCTGCACCTCCGGCCCGAAGGCCGAGAGGTAGGGCTGGGGGTCGCCGGCGGCGTCGAAGCCACGGGTGGCCGCCGCCTTCCAGGCGCCGTGCTCCTGGCAGGGCGCCCCGGCCAGGCCGACCGGTCCGTACAGCTCGGCGGCCGCCTGCATGGCGGCGGCGCCGGCGTCGTCGCAGCGCGCCAGGCGGTCGACCCACGACTGCACGGCCGCGGGGGCGTCGGCGTCGCCGGGCAGCAGGGTACGGACCGAGACGGGGTCGGCCGCGACGTGCCAGCGGCCGCCCTCGCGCTGGGCGCGCCAGACCTCGACGGTGCGGCCGGGGGTCAGCCCGGCGAACGGGTCGACCGCCGCCGGGTGGGTCACGGTCGCCGTCACCTCGACGGCGCCGGTGACCGACCGCTCGCCGCCGATGGTGACGCCCTTGACCGGAGGCCGGTCCGCCTGGGCGGCGGTCCAGCCGGCCGCCGTCTGGTGGTCCTTCTGGCTGGCCTTGTCGAGCAGGGCGAACGAGGTGGCGAAGTCCTGCTTGGCGTTGGCCCGCAGGAACCGCTGGACGGCCTCGGAGGCGCTGGCGGCGGCGACCGGCCTGGCGGGCGGGGTGGTGGCCTGGGTGCCTTCCGGATGGTTGGAGAGGTCGAGGCGCTGCACGGAGGCGGTCGGGCGCGGCGTCGCCGGCTCCCGGTTGGCCACCGCGGCGGCCCCGATCCCGACGGCGAGCCCGGCGACCCCGATCCCGAGGGCGATCGCCTGGCGACGGCTGATTCCAGGGCGTGGCAAGGTAAGCCTCCCTTGCGAGGCGGACTGGAGGGGAGTTCTGGTCGCGCGGCGCCTCGGCCCCCCCGGACCCGGTCCTGGCCACCGCGCTTCGTGACACGCTGTCACAGAGCCTTCGCACGACCCGGCGTCAGCGGTTCACTCGGATTCGAGCGGCAATCCTCTCCACCGCGGCCAGGGGAGCAACCGGCGATTGACTGACTCGCGACTAGAATTTGCGCCATGAGCGTTGCGACCTCGCCGCGGCCGAAGCCGGAGGCGATCCCGGACGGCCCCGGCGTCTACCTGTTCAAGGACGCCGACGGCCGGGTCATCTACGTGGGCAAGGCGATCTCGCTGCGCAAGCGCACCGCCAACTACTTCCAGCAGCGCCACAACCTGCACCCGCGCACGGCCGCGATGGTGGAGGCGTCCGCCACCCTGGAGTGGATGCTCGTCTCCGGCGAGGTCGAGGCCCTGCAGCTCGAGTACAACCTGATCAAGCGGCACCGGCCCCGCTACAACGTGCGCTACCGGGACGACAAGACCTACCCGTGGCTGGCCGTCACCGTGGGCGAGGAGATCCCCCGGCCGCGCGTCGAGCGCGGCGCCAAGCGCAAGGGCACCCGCTACTTCGGCCCCTACACGCACGCCTACGCGATCCGCGAGACGCTCGACCTGCTGCTGCGCACCTTCCCGATGCGCACCTGCTCGCAGGGCGTGTTCGACCGGCAGCGGCGGCTCGGCCGGCCCTGCATCCTCTACGACATCGGCAAGTGCTCCGGTCCCTGCGTCGGCCACATCTCGCCGGAGGACCACCGCGCCATCGTCGAGGAGTTCATCACCTTCATGGAGGGCCGCACCAAGCCCACCCTGCGGCGCATCGAGGAGGAGATGCGCGCGGCCGCCGAGGCGCTCAACTTCGAGGCCGCGGCGCGCCTGCGCGACCAGCTCGCCAGCGTGCGCACGGCCATGGAGCGCCAGCAGATGGTCTCCAGCTCCGCCGAGGACTTCGACATCGCCGCCTTCGCCGAGGACGACCTGGAAGCGGCCGTGCAGGTCTTCTTCGTCCGCCGCGGCCGGGTGGTGGGCCGGCGCGGCTTCGTGGTCGACAAGGTCGAGGCGCTGGACACGCCCGCGCTGGCCGCCGGCTTCGTGCAGCAGCTCTACGCCGAGCACGGCGACGAGGTCCCGCGGGAGATCTTCCTGCCGGTCTCCCCCGACGGCGCCGAGGCGCTGCGCACCTGGCTGGCAGGGCTGCGCGGCGGCCCGGTCGACTTCCGCGTGCCGCGGCGCGGCGAGAAGCGCGCCCTGCTCGAGACCGTCGCCCAGAACGCCCGCGACGCCTTCACCAGCCACAAGCTCAAGCGCGGCTCCGACTTCGACGCCCGCGCGCGCAGCTTGAAGGAGCTGCAGGACCACCTCGGCCTGCCGTCCGCGCCGCTGCGCATCGAGTGCTACGACATCTCCAACCTGCAGGGCAACCAGGTGGTCGGCTCGATGGTGGTGTTCGAGGACGGCCTGGCGCGCAAGTCGGAGTACCGCCGCTTCGAGGTGCGCACGGTCGACGGCCAGGACGACGTCGCCTCCCTGCGCGAGGTCATCTCCCGCCGCCTCGCCCGCCTGGCCGCGGAGCAGCAGCGGGGGGACGCCGGGGACGGCGAGGCGGAGGAGGAGCGGGGCAAGGGGAAGTTCGCCTACCCTCCCAACCTGATCGTGGTCGACGGCGGCCGGCCACAGCTCGCCGCCGCGCTCGACGCGGTCGAGGCCGCCGGCATGCACGACCTGGCGGTCGTCTCACTGGCCAAGCGAATGGAGGAGGTCTACCTGCCCGGCACACCAGACCCGGTGGTCATCCCGCGCACCAGCGAGGCCCTCTACCTGCTGCAGCGGGTACGCGACGAGGCCCATCGCTTCGCCATCACCTACCACCGCACCCTGCGGCGCAAGTCGATGACCCGCAGCGTGCTCGACGGCATCCCCGGGGTGGGGGAGACCAGGCGCAAGCAGCTCGTGCGCCACTTCGGCTCGGTCCGCAAGGCCTCCCAGGCCAGCCTGGAGGAGCTCGAGCAGGTCCCCGGCCTCGGCCCGCAGCTCGCCCGCACCATCTGGGACCACCTGCACGGCGCCGCCCAGGCCGGAGGTACGCCGAGGTGACCCAGGACCTGCGGCGGGAGGAACGACCGGCCGCCGCGGCGGTCGAGTTCGTGATCGTCACCGGGCTCTCGGGCGCGGGCCGCTCCGAGGCCGCCAAGGTGCTCGAGGACCTCGGCTACTTCGTGATCGACAACCTGCCCCCTTCGCTCATCGGCCGCGTCGCCGAGCTGGCCGTGACCGGCCGCCAGCAGGGCCGCGTCGCGCTGGTGGTCGACGCCCGCGGCGGCGCCTTCGCCTCCGACGCCTCCGAGCTGCACCGCGCGCTCGACCTGCTCCGCGGCAAGAGCATCAGCCTGCGGGTGCTGTTCCTGGAGGCCTCCGACGAGGTGCTGGTGCGCCGCTTCGAGACGACCCGCCGACGCCACCCCGTCGCCGGCGAGGGCGTGGTCGAGTCGATCGCCAGCGAGCGCAGCCTCCTGCGCGAGCTGCGCGCCGACGCCGACCTGGTGATCGACACCAGCGACCTGAACGTCCACGAGCTGCGCGACAAGGTGCTGGCCGCGTTCTCCGGCGAGAGCCGCGGCATGCTGGTCACGGTCTCCTCGTTCGGCTACAAGTACGGCCTGCCCCTCGACGCCGACATGGTGATCGACGTCCGCTTCCTGCCCAACCCGCACTGGGTCCCCGAGCTGCGCCCCCGCACCGGCCTGGAGCGCCCGGTGCGCGACTACGTCCTGGGCATCGACGAGACCAAGCTGTTCATGGACCGCCTGCGCGACCTGCTCGACGTCGCCCTGCCGGGCTTCGTCCGCGAGGGCAAGCAGTACCTGACGATCGCGGTCGGCTGCACCGGCGGCCGCCACCGCAGCGTGGTGCTCGCCGAGGAGCTGGCCGCGTGGCTCGGCTGTCTCGACTTCCGCGTCCACGTCAGCCACCGCGACGTCGAGCGCGGGTGAGGCCGCGGCGGTGAGGGGGTCCTGATGAGCGAGGTGGTCGCCGTCGGCGGTGGCCACGGCCTGTCGATCACCCTCTCGGCGCTGCGGCTGGTCGGGGTCGAGCCGACCGCGCTGGTCACCGTCGCCGACGACGGCGGCTCGTCGGGTCGGCTGCGCCGCGACCTCGGCCTGCTGCCGCCGGGGGACCTGCGCATGGCCCTGCTCGCGCTCGCCGACCCGACGGCGGAGGTCCGGGAGCTGTTCGCCTACCGCTTCCGGGTCGGCGACCTGGCCGGGCACAGCCTCGGCAACCTGGTCCTCGCCGCCCTCAGCGACCTCGAGGGCGGCTTCATGGAGGCCCTGGCCACCGCCTCGCGCTGGCTCGGCGTGCGCGGCAGGGTGCTGCCGTCCACGCTCGTGCCGGTGCGGCTGCACGGCCGGGTCGACGGCCGCACGGTCTGGTCCCAGGTCGCCATCACCCAGAGCAGGGGCCGCGTCGAGCAGGTCTGGCTGGAGCCGGCCGCGCCGGAGGCCCTGGACGAGGCGGTGGCGGCGGTCCGCGCCGCCGACCTGGTGCTGCTCGGGCCCGGCTCGACCTATACCTCGGTGGTGCCCAACCTGCTCGTGCCCGAGCTCGGCCGTGCCCTGGCGGAGGTGTCCGAGCGGGTGGTCTACATCTGCAACCTGGAGCCCCAGCCCGGCGAGACGATCGGCTTCCCGCCAGAGGCCCACCTGGCCGCCCTGCTGCACCACTGCCCGGGCCTGCGCGTGCCGAGGGTCATCTGCCAGCGGCCCGAGGAGCAGGCCCACGCCGACGCCCAGGAGCGCGCCCTCGCGGCCCTCGGCGCGAGCGTGGTCCACGCCGACGTCGCCGCCGCCGAGCCGGGCCGCCACGACCCCGCGCGCCTGGCCGCGGTCCTCAAAGGGCTGACCTGACCATGGCCCGCGGCCAGTTCACCGACAGGGTCAAGGAGGAGCTGGCCGCCCTGCGCCCGACCGCCCCGAGCGAGCGCCGCGCCCTGCTCGCCGGGCTGCTCCGCTTCACCGCCACCCTGCACCTCGCCGGGACCGTCGGCCCGCGGGTCACGCTGGTGCTGGCCACCGAGTCCGGTGGCGTCGCGCGGCTGGCGTTCTGGCTGGTGCACGCCATCTACGGCGTGCGTCCAGCGTTCCGCATGCGCACCCGGGGCGCCCTGGTCCTGCGCGCCCGCTACGAGGTCGTCCTGGCCGAGCGCGTCGAGCGGGTGCTCGGCGGCGCCGGCATCCTCGACGGCAGCGGGCAGCTCGCCACCGGCGTTCCCGCCCGCCTGGTGCGGGGGCGCGGCGCGGCCGCCTGCTACGCCCGCGGGGCGTTCCTCGGCCGCGGCTCGGTCACCGCGCCGACCAGGGCGCCGCACCTCGAGATCGGCACGCCCGACGAGCACGGCGCCCGCGACCTCACCGCCCTGCTGGTCAGGCTGTACCTGCCGGCCGCCGCCGGCGTCCGCGCCGGGGCGCACGAGGAGACCTGGCGGGTGGTGGTCAAGGGCGGCGAGGCGATCGGCCGGGCGCTGGCCACCCTCGGCGCCCGCGACGCCTACCTGGCCTGGGAGGACGGCCGCATCCGTCGCGAGGTCCGCGGCGAGGCGGTGCGCCTCGCCAACGCCGACCAGGCCAACCTGCGCCGCAGCGTGGCCGCGGCGATGGCCCAGGTCGCCGCGGTGGAGCGGGCCGTCTCCCGGCTCGGCTGGGAGCGCCTGCCCTCCGACCTCGCCGCGGTCGCCGCCTTGCGCCTGGCCCATCCCGAGGCCACCCTCGCCGAGCTGGGCGCCGCGCTCGACCCGCCGCGCTCCAAGGGCGCCGTGCTGGCCCGCCTGCGCCGCCTGGAGGCCCTCGCCGAGGGCAGGGTGGCAGCCCGACGGGATTCGAGCTGACCAGGGCCGGATAGCCCATGCGGCAACGGCCGTCGGGTGCTGGCAGCGGCGTCCGCCTGTGGTGAAGAATGGCCGGGCCTGGCCGTCGCCGTGCGCGGGGCAGGCCACCGAACGCGAACGGGGAGGACGTGATGGGCAACATCCGCGTGGGCGTCAACGGCTTCGGGCGCATCGGCCGGAACTTCTTCCGCGCCGCCCGCGAGCTGGCGGCGGTCAGCAAGCACGACCAGGACGTCGAGATCGTCGCCGTCAACGACCTGACCGACAACCGCACCCTGGCGCACCTGCTCAAGTACGACTCGACCTTCGGCCGCCTCGGCGCCGAGGTCACCTACGACGAGCAGTCGATCTCGGTCGACGGCACCAGCATCCGCACCTTCGCCGAGCGTGACCCGGCCAACCTGGCCTGGGGCGACCTCGGGGTCGACGTGGTGGTCGAGTCGACCGGCCGCTTCACCGACCGTGACCACGCCGCCCTGCACCTCAAGGGCGGCGCCAAGAAGGTGGTCATCTCCGCCCCGGCCAAGAACGAGGACATCACCATCGTCGTCGGGGTCAACGAGGACGCCTACGACCCGGCCAGCCACGACATCATCTCCAACGCCTCCTGCACCACCAACTCGGTGGTGCCGATGGCCAAGGTCCTGCTCGACAGCTTCGGCATCGAGAAGGGCTTCATGACCACCATCCACGCCTACACCAACGACCAGGTCATCCTCGACTTCCCCCACAAGGACCTGCGGCGCGCCCGTTCGGCGGCGCGCAACGTGATCCCCACCACCACCGGCGCGGCGAAGGCCAGCGCGCTGGCCATTCCCGAGCTCAAGGGCAGGCTCGACGGCATCTCCCTGCGCGTGCCGGTCGAGGACGGCTCCCTCACCGACCTCGCGGTGGTGCTCGGCCGCGAGACCACCAAGGAAGAGGTCAACGACGCCTTCCGCAAGGCCGCCGAGGGCGACCTGGCCGGCATCATCCGCTACTCGGAGGACCCGATCGTCTCCCACGACATCATCGGCGACCCGGCCTCCTGCATCTTCGACTCGCCGCTGACGCAGGCCAACGGCAACCTCGTCAAGGTCTTCGGCTGGTACGACAACGAGTGGGGCTACTCCCACCGGCTGGTCGACCTCGTCCAGATCATCGGCGGCCAGCTCTAAGCGCCCGCCGGGGAGTCCAGCGCCCCGGCCCGGGGTCTGGGGGCTCATGGAGCGAAGCGGTAGCCCCGGGTGAGCAGGGTCGGGGCGCCCACGTTCCAGCGAGCGTTCGAGGAGGCGCAGTGGAGCTCCGCACGGTCGACCAGGCCGACATCCACGGCAGGCGGGTCCTTGTCCGCAACGACTTCAACGTCCCCCTCGACGAGCACGGCCAGGTGACTGACGACCTGCGGGTACGCGCCGCTATCCCGACCCTGCGCCTGCTCCTCGACCAGGGCGCGCGGGTGATCTGCTGCTCCCACCTCGGCCGCCCGAAGGGCAAGCGCGAGGAGCGCTTCTCGCTCGCGCCGGTGGTGCCGGTGCTCGGCCGCCACCTCGGCCGCGAGGTCCGCTTCGTCGACGACGTGGCCGGCGACGAGGCCAGGAGGGCGGCCCATGAGCTGGCCGACGGCGAGGTGCTGCTGCTGCAGAACCTGCGCTTCGAGCCGGGCGAGACGGACAACGACCCAGCCTTCGCCGAGCGGCTCGCCGCCCTCGCCGAGCTGTACGTCGACGACGCCTTCGGCGCCGCCCACCGCGCCCACGCCTCGGTCGTCGGCGTGGCCGAGCGCCTGCCCGCCTACGCCGGCCTGCTGCTCGCCAGCGAGGTGCGCGAGCTGACCAGGCTGCTGGAGAAGCCGGAGCGGCCGTTCGTCGCCGTGCTCGGCGGCAACAAGGTCTCCGACAAGCTGGCCGTGCTCGACAACCTCCTCGGCAGGGTCGACGCCCTAGCCGTCGGCGGCGGCATGTGCTTCACCTTCCTGGCGGCGCGTGGGCTCGAGGTGGGGGACTCCCTGTTCGAGGAGGACCAGGTCGAGGCGGTCCGCGAGCTGGGCCGCCGTGCCGAGCGGGAGGGCAAGCGCCTGCTGCTGCCCAGCGACGTGGTCGTCGCCGACGCCTTCGCCGCGGACGCCGCCCACCGCACCGTGCCCGCCGACGGCATCGAGCCAGGCTGGCGCGGCCTCGACATCGGCCCCGACAGCGCCGGCGCCTACGCCGAGGAGATCGGCGGCGCCAGCACCGTGTTCTGGAACGGGCCCATGGGCGTGTTCGAGTGGGAGCCGTTCGCGGCCGGCACCCGCCGGGTCGCCGAGGCGGTCGCCGCCAGCGACGCCTACACCGTCGTCGGCGGGGGCGACTCGGCCGCGGCAGTGGCCGAGCTGGGCCTCGCCGACCGGATCGACCACCTGTCCACCGGCGGCGGCGCCAGCCTGGAGCTGCTCGAGGGCAAGACCCTGCCCGGCGTCGCCGCCATCCCGAGCGCCTGAGGAG
>WNGB01006443.1_pt1 | contig 26412 bp, 24 predicted proteins | sample 5400681 | NCBI WGS metagenome assembly WNGB01 (sample SAMN13153367, study PRJNA577476) | soil metagenome | isolation source: 115 cm soil or saprolite under grassland replicate 2 | place: USA:California | collected 2016-06-15
CTGACCAGCGGTCAGGTCAGCGGCACCGGCCGGATGGCCGGCGGCATGATCGGCCGGTCCGGAGCCGTCGGTGGCGCCGGAGGTCGTGCAGGCTCGCGCGCCGGTGGCCGGGGTGGCCGCGGCGCGGGCGGCAGCATGGGCGGGCGCGACGGCAGCAAGCGCAAGGGCAAGAAGAAGGGCAAGGCGACCGATCACCTGGTCGAGGAGGACGCCTGGCTCGACGACGAGGGCACCGGACCCGAGGTGCTCAACTGATCCCGGATCACGTGGCGGCCCGCGGAGACGAGTCCGCGGGCCGCTCGTGCGCTCGGAGTAGCATGCCGAGCGCACATGCCACCGCCTGACTCCGACGGGGTTGGGCCGACGAAACACACGATGGGGGACGCTTGATGAGTCAGGCAGCCACAGGGGCTTCCGGACTGGTTCACGTCACCGTGGCCTCGGGATCGCGTCGTGTCGACCTGGTGTTGCCGGGTGCGATTCCGGTTGCCGAGCTGGTGCCCGAGCTCGCGCGAAGCGTCGGTTTGCTCGACGCCTCGACCGTGTACGGCGGTTATCGGCTGGTCACGCAGGACGGCCGCGAGCTGGCCAGCGACTCCGGCCTCACCATGCAGGGCGTCGAGGACGGCGGCCTGCTGACCGTGACCGCCGGCGTGGACGACGAGCCGCCGCGGGTCTACGACGACGTGGTCGAGGCGATGGCGGACGTCGTCGAGAACGACCTGACCCCGTGGCAGCCGGAGGCCGGGCGTCGTACCGCCTTGTGGGCCGCCGGCCTGGCGATGGCGCTCGGCGCCTTCACGCTGCTGCTCGAGGGCCCCGGCACCCTCACCGCGACCGCCGCCGCCGTGGTCGGCGGCCTGCTGGTCGTGGGCGCGATCGTGCTGTCCCGCGCGCAGACCGAGCCGGAGGCGGGCGTGGCGGTGTCCTGGATGGGCGCCGGGTACGCCGCGGTCGCGGGCATCCTCTTCCTGGGCGCCGACGCGCCGGTCGAGCACCGGATCGCCGCCTCCGGCGGTGGTGCGCTGGTCGCAGGCCTCATCGGCCTGCTCGGCGTCGACGCCGGCCGCCCGCTGGTGCTGCCGTCGGTGATCGTCGGCGGGCTGCTCGCGGTCTGCGGGCTGCTGCTGGAGGCCACCGGCTGGGACGCCACCGACGTGTTCGCGGTGGTGCTGACCGTCGCGGTGGTCTTCGGCAGCATCTTCCCCTGGCTGGCGCTGTCGGCGACCTCGACCCGGGTCGAACAGATCTACTCGGTGGCCGACATCTCCGCGCAGCCGGCGCCGATCGACGGCATGCGGGTCCGGTCGGACGCCCGGCTCGCCCACGAGATCCTGGTGGCGGTGACCGCGACGATCGGCGTACTCCTGCCGCTGACGGCGCCGTTCGCCGTCAGCCTCGGCCTGTACGGCGTGCTGCTCGCGGTCGCCTGCTCCCTGGTCGTGATGCTCCGGACCCGTCAGTACCGCACCTCGAGCGAGGTGCGCGCGGGGCTGGTGTCCGGCCTGGCCGGGCTCGGCTCGGTCGCGGTCTCCATGCTGGTGCTGCAGCCCGACTGGCGGCCGACGGCCGCGGTCGCACTGGCCGGCGTGGGCGCCGTACTCCTGGCGGCGACGCTGATCCCCGGCAGTCCGTCGGTACGACGCGGCCGGCTCGGCGACGTACTCGAGACGGTCTGCCTGCTGTCCCTCCTCCCGTTGCTGATCCTGGCCATCGGCGTCTTCGACGCCGTGCGCAGCTGAAGGGTTATTCGTGGCCACCAAGAAGGACCTTGTCGAGGCGCACGCCTTCAGCCGGCGCCGGCTCGTCACCGCGTTCGTCAGCGGCGCCCCCGGCGGACGGGAGGTCGAGCCGCCGCGCCCGATGCGCGCGGTCGTCGGCGGCGCGGCGCTGTGCGTGCTGCTGCTCGCCGGTGCCGCGATCGCGGGCATCTTCTCGCCCAAGACCCCGGACGGCTGGCTGACTCCCGGCGGCCTGGTGTCGTCGAAGGAGCGCGGCAGCCTCTACTACGTCGCGGCGGACGGAGATGGGGTGGAGTTCCGCCCGATCGACGCCACCTCGGCCCAGCTGCTGCTCGGGCCGGTCGACGTACAACGGGCGTCGCAGGAGGAGATCGACAAGCAGGTGATCGGCCCCGACATGGGCATCACCGGCGCGCCGTCGTCGCTGCCGCCGACCTCGCACCTGGTCAAGAGCGGCTGGACCGCCTGCACCCGCGACGGCCGGGGCATCATGACCCGGATCGCGCCCGAGCCCGGGGCGACCGAGGTGGCCAACGGGGCGAAGGTGGTGCAGGACTCCACGGGCAAGCCGTACCTGATCGCCTACGAGACGACGGCGTACAACGACGACCCGCACGCCGTCAGCTACACGCTGCCCGCCAACGCCGACGCGATCCTGGGCGCGCTCGACCTCGGCCAGGCCAACGAGAGCGTGACGGTCGACCCGGCCTGGCTCGGGCTCTTCAAGCCGGCCGACGCGCCGCTGACCGCCAAGTCGTTCAAGCTGGGTGGGTCGGGTCCGGTGAGCTACGGCTCGGCGCTCGGCGGCTCGCACTCCATCGGCGACCTCGTGTCGTACGACGGCACCACCTATCTGCTCACCAAGAGCGGACCGGCCCAGCTGACGCCGTTCGCGCTGGCCGTCTACCAGGCCGACCACCCGGGCCCGCCGGTCCAGCTGAAGAGCCGGCCGGCCGACCTGGTCAAGCGCGAGGACGTGTACCCCGGCACCTGGCCGAGCGAAACGCTGGTCGACGTACCGGGTGACGCGTGCGCGATGCTCGTGCCGCGGCCCGGCAACTCGCCGACGATCCGGCTGGTGCGCGACGAGGTGACCGACGCGAGCCCGACCGACGCGCCCGCCGGACACACGGCGGTGCGGGTCGAGCCCGGGTACGGCGCGCTGGTCTCGTCGGGCGACTTCGACAAGACGTCCGGGGCCACGGTCTACCTGATCGACGCCAAGGGCGTGCTCTACCGGATCAAGGACGCGGAGAGCCTCGAGCACCTGGAGTACTCCTCGGTCGACATCCCGTCGGTGCCCGACACCTGGCTGGGCCTGTTCGGTCAGGGACCTGAGCTGTCGGCGACGGCCGCCGGAGAGGCGCCGGCCGAGGGCGGCTCATGAGCGCATCGGTGCGGCTGGCGGGCGTCGTACTCCTGACGGGGGCGCTGGTCTCGGTCCCGGGCGCCGCCCGCGCCGACGACGTCTACTGCAGCCAGCTCGACGAAGAAAAGGTCCAGCAGACCGACGCCGAAAACCAGCCCTACCTCGACATGCGGGTGCCCGAGGCCCGCGGCAAGTACGACGGCAGCGGCCTCACGATCGCCATCATCGACACCGGTCTCTCGGCCAACGCGTGGCTCCCGCACGTCGTACCCGTCAAGATCGCGGGCGACAAGGAGGTCCGGGACCCGAGCGCCTACCTCTCGGCCGGCCTGGCCGCAGGCGCCCGGCGCAACCGCCACGAGCCGATGGGCATGGCGCCCGGCGTGAACGTGATCGGCATCCAGGTGTACGACGGCGCGCAGGCCGGCGAGGAGGAGCAGCAGCTCACCTCGGCCAACGTGGCCGCGGGCATCAGGGCCGCCACCGCCCGGGGCGCCGACGTGATCGCGGTCGACGTCGCGACCGACGACTCGGCCGAGCTGCACAGCGCGGTGGCCAGCGCGGTGAAGAAGGCGGTCGTGGTGGCGTCGATCGGCACCCTGGCGCCCGAGGAGGGCGACGAGACGGCCACGCCCGAGCCCAACGTGACGACCTACCCGGCGGCGTACAGCTACAAGGCGGTGCTCGGGGTCAGCGTGGCCGCGCCGGACGTCGAGGTGGGCGGCTCGATCCCGACCAGCGAGTGGATCGACGTGGTCGCGCCGGTGGTGGGCGCGGTCACGACGGTGAAGAACGGCAGCAGCTGCCTGCTCGACGAGCAGTACCAGCTGCCGTCGCTGGCCACCGGCGAGGTCGCCGGGCTGGCCGCGCTGCTGCGCGACCGCTACGCGAGCGACAACCCGGCCCAGATCTCGGCGCGGATCACGGAGACCGCCACCAGCGCCAGCCGCGACCGCAGCGTGGTCGACGGGTTCGGCACCATCCAGCCGGTGGAGGCGATGAACCGGAAGCTCAAGATCACCAAGGCGGGCGTCGTCGTCCAGGCCCGGACGGAGCTTGACGCACCGGCCGCCGTACCGCCGCCGAACCCGGAGGACGACCCGTTCTTCTCAATGCGCAGCTCGATGCGATGGTGGGGCGTGCTCGCCGGCGGCGGGCTGATCCTGGCGCTGATCCTGAGGCCCCTGCTACGCCGCTGAGTACGGCGGTCTGGGCGCCAGGAGTAGGCTGTCTTGGACAGTCGTCTCAGTCACCTAGCACCCTGGAGTTCTCTTGGCACGGATGTCGGCCGACGAGCGCCGCGAGAAGCTGCTCGAGGCGGCCCTGACCGTGATGACCCGCGACGGCGTGGCCGCCGGCAGCACGCGCGCCATCGTCGGCGAGGCCGGAATGCAGGTGTCGACGTTCCACTACTGCTTCCGGTCCCGCAACGAGCTGCTCCGCGAGCTGATCGTGCGCCTCTCGGCCACCGAGCGTCAGGCCGCCTTCGCCGGCATGGAGCCGGCCCCGACGCTGCGGGAGACCCTGCAGGGTGCGGTCGAGGGCTACCTCAACCACCTGCTCACCAACCCGGAGCAGGAGCTGGTGCTCTTCGAGCTCAACCACCACGCCCTGCGCACGCCGGAGCTCCACGATCTGGCCGAGGAGCAGTACCGCGGCTACTACAAGACCACCGAGGAGATCCTGAGCCTCGCGGCCGAGCTCACCGGCTCCCGCTGGACCGTCGACCTGTCGACGGTGGCCCGACTGGTCGTGACCGCGACCGACGGCGTCACCACGACCTGGCTGGCCGACCGCGACACCGAGGCCACCCGGCAGGTCATGGAGCGGTTCCTGGACACGGTTGTCGACCTGGCCGAGCCGATCGACGCCAAGTCCTCATAGACGAGTACGCCGGCCGGCGTACTCAGCGCACCGAGCGGATCCGGTAGACCGACGCGGCACCGGCCAGCGTCGTGATCGCCGCGATCAGGAACAGCATCGGATAACCACCCAGCGAGGTGATGATCACGCTCGCCACGAGCGGGGCGAGCGCCTGGGGGCCGACCGCGCCGATGTTCATGATGCCGAGGTCCTTCGCGCGGTCCTCGGGGTCGGGGAGCACGTGAGTGATCAGCGCCTGGTCGACCGACATGAACGCGCCGTACCCGGCGCCGAGGAAGCCCGCGGCCACCAGCGCGACGTCCATCGACGGGATCGGAGTGAGCAGCAGGGCGGCGATCGCCTGCGACAACGCCGCGACCGCGACGAAGATCCGCCGCCGGCCGGTGCGGTCGGAGAGATAGCCGCCGAGGTACGTCGCCGCCACCGTGAAGACCAGGTAGACCAGCGTGAGGTTGAGCAGCGCGGCGTCGGGGTCGGGCACCAACATGGCGTCGCGCAGGAAGAAGAGCAGGTACGTCGTGCCGAACGCGTTGCCGAGGTTGACCAGCAGCCGGCCGGCGAACGCCCACGCGAAGTCGGGGTTCTCCCGCGGGCTGATCCACATGCCCTCGGCGATGGCCGGCAGCGTGAGCTTCTCGGTGGCCTGCGTGGTGGCGACATCGCGGTAGCCGATCAGGAACGGCAACGCGAGCAGCACCAGCGCGCCGGCCAGGACGCCGTACCGAAGCGACGCGGCGGCGATGCCTTCGACCGCGATCAGGCCGAGTACGACGCCGATCGCCTGCGGGCCGTAGATCGCGCCGGAGATCGTGCCGCGCTGCTCGTCGGGGACCTCGTCGGCGATCGTCGCGGTCAGCCCGGCGGCCATCATGTTGTTGCCGAGCGACGCCACCAGCCAGCACAGGCCGACGCCCTGCCAGCTGGTCTGCAGTCCGGTGAGCACCAGGCCGCCCGCGAAGACGAACAGCCCCATCAGCACCCAGACCCGGCGCCGCCCGAACCGCGACCGGGTGTGGTCGCAGAGCGCGCCGAACAGCGGCAGGGTGAGTACGGCGGAGAGTCCCACCAGCCCGTTGACCAGCCCGAAGTCGCGGACCCGATGGGCGTAGTCGACCTCGGCGAGCTGGTCGGGCAGCGCCAGCTGCACCGGCACCAGGGTGGCCATCCACAGACCGAGCCAGACCAGCGTGAAGCGCGTCGTCCAGGCCGTGGAGACGCGGGTGGTCGGCTCGGCGAGGGTCTCGACGGCGACGCCGGCGGGCAGCTTCTCGGGGCCGCCGATCCCCGTGCTCACCGGGCTCCCCGCGCCGACGCGTCGTCGCGGTCGCGGGCCGGGCCGAGGATCCGGTCGAGGTGCGCGTTGCCGAAGACGCCGGTGGGGTCGAGCCGGTCGCGCAGGTCGACGAACTCGTCGAAGTGCGGGTAGCGCTCCCGCAGCGTCGCCGCGTCCAGGCCGTGCAGCTTGCCCCAGTGCGGTCGGCCGCCGACCTCGCCGGCAAGCCGCTCGAGGGTGCCGAAGTAGGCCTCCTGGTCGGGGCAGCCGGGCGGCACGTGCACGGCGACGTACGCGGTGTCGCGGCCGAACGCCGTCGAGAGCGTGATGTCGTCGGCGGCCGCGACCCGCACCTCGACGGGTACGGCGATCCGCCAGTCGCTGGCCTCGACCGCGGCCATCTCGACGAAGCGGACTCGCCGGGGCGAGATGAAGACCCGGTGCGAGACGTCGGAGAACGCCCGGTCGCCGAGCGCGTGACCGCTGGCCTTGGCCAGCGGCCGGACCAGCCTTGGGAACCGCTGGCCGGCCGAGACGACGGCACCGAAGACCGAGTTGGACAGGAAGTCGTCGTCCCACCAGGCCCGCCGCCGCGACAGGGGGGAGATGCCCTCGGCCAGTGGCCGGCGGGTGTTGCGCTTGGTCAGCACCCGCGTGGTGTGCGGGAACCAGAAGAACTCGAAGTGGTCGGTGCCGTCGGCGAGCTCGTCGAAGTCGCGGAGGGTGTCGGACAGCTCGCCGCCCCTCTCGACAGCATGGAGTGCGAACGCCGGCTCGACCTGCAGGGTCACCGTCGACACGATGCCGAGCGCGCCCAGGCTCACCCGGGCGGAGCGGAAGAGGTCGGGGTTCTCGTCGGCCGAGCAGGTGACCACCGAGCCGTCGGCGAGCACCAGCTCGAGCCCGCGGATCTGGGTCGCGATGCCGCCGTACCGGGCGCCGGTGCCGTGGGTGCCGGTCGAGACCGCGCCGGCCAAGGTCTGCGCGTCGACGTCGCCGAGGTTGGTGGCGGCGAAGCCCGCGGTCTCGAGCAGGGCGTTGAGCCGGTGCAGCGTCATCCCGGCTTGCACGGTGATCAGCCCGGCGGCGGCGTCGAAGGCGACCAGGCCGGCGTGCCGGTCGAGCCTCAACTGGATGTCCTCGGGGCGGCCGATCGCGGTGAACGAGTGGCCGCTGCCGATCGGCCGGACCCGCCGGCCGGCCCGGGCGGCGGACGTGACGACCTCGGCGATCTCGGCCGCGCCACCGGGCCCACCGGGGCGGACGACGTCGATCCGGTCGGCGAGCTGGTTGCCGGCCCAGTTGGCCCAGGACATGGGGGAAGGATCGCTCATCTCTGCCTCTCTCGCGGTGATCATCACCCAGGGTGAGTTGGGCAACTGTCTAAGTCAAGTGTTGCGGACTCTTGACGTTGGCAGTTGCCCAAGTCACAGTCGGTGACCATGCAGCGTCCCACGACCGGCCGACCGACCGGGAGCATCGCGACCGCCGGTTCCCGGTACGAGCGCCTGGAGCGCGCCACCAGCGACCTCGACGCGCCGCTCGGAGTCGTGGACCTCGATGCACTCGACGCCAACGCGACCGACCTGCTCCGCCGCGCCGCCGGTACGCCGGTCCGGGTCGCCAGCAAGTCGGTCCGCTGCCGAGCCATCTTGGAGCGGGTGCTCGCGCGGCCCGGTTTCCGCGGCGTACTCGCCTACTCGCTGAGCGAGGCGCTCTGGCTGGGCCTGGACGATGTCGTGGTCGGCTACCCGACCACCGAGCGGGCGGCGCTGCGCCGGCTGGCGAGCGAGCCGAAGGCCGCCGAGCGGATCACGCTGATGGTCGACTCCGTCGAGCAGCTCGACTTCATCGACGGCGTCACCGGCGCCCGCCGCGCCAAGCTCAGGGTCTGTCTCGACCTCGACGCGTCGCTGCGGCCCTGGGGCGACCGGCTGCACCTCGGCCCGCGGCGCTCGCCGCTGCACGACCCCGAGCAGGCCGCCGAGCTGGCGCGCACCATCACGGCCCGCCCCGGCTTCCGGCTGGTCGGGCTGATGGCCTACGAGGGCCAGGTCGCCGGGCTGCAGGACCACCCGAAGGGCCAGCCGCTCAAGGGCGGCATCGTCCGGGCGCTCAAGAAGGCCTCGGTGGCCGAGCTGGCCGAGCGTCGTACCGCCGCCGTGGCCGCCGTACAAGCGGAGGCCGACCTGGAGTTCGTGAACGGCGGCGGCACCGGCAGCATCGAGACGACGGTCGCCGAGCCGGCCGTCACCGAGGTGGCCGCCGGGTCGGGGCTGTTCACGCCCGGGCTCTTCGACGGCTACCGGGCCTTCCGGCCGCGGCCGGCCGCGTTCTTCGCGGTCGAGGTCGGCCGGCGCCCGGCGCCCGGGATCGTCACGGTCACCGGCGGCGGCTGGGTCGCCTCCGGCCCGGGGGGCCGCGACCGGCTGCCGATCCCGACGTACCCCGTGGGTCTGAAGCTGATCGGCTCGGAGGGAGCCGGGGAGGTGCAGACCCCGCTGACCGGCGCCGCAGCAGACCGGCTCGGCGTCGGCGACAAGGTCTGGTTCCGGCACGCGAAGGCCGGTGAGCTCTGCGAGCGGCTCGACACGCTTCACCTCGTTGAGGGAGACGAGGTCACCGCGGTGGCACCGACGTACCGCGGGGAAGGCAAGACGTTCCTCTGAGAGTTCGGGAGACCCTCATGGCATTACACAGTCAGCCGCACCCGGTGACCGGCTACCCGAAGGGCTTCACCTGGGGCGTCTCGACGTCGGCGTACCAGGTCGAGGGGGCGGTGACCGAGGACGGCCGCGGGCCCTCCACCTGGGACACCTTCTGTGAGCGAGAGGGGGCGATCGCGGACGGGAGCAGCGGGGCGGTCGCCACCGACCACTACCACCGGTACGCCGAGGACGTGGCGCTGATGAAGGCCCTCGGGGTCGGTGCCTACCGGTTCTCATTCGCCTGGCCGCGGATCCAGCCGACCGGAAGCGGACCCGCCAACCCTGAGGGGCTGGACTTCTACGATCGCCTCATCGACGAGTTGCTTGCCCAGGGCATCAAACCGGTGCCGACGCTGTTCCACTGGGACACCCCGCAGGCACTCGAGGACCTCGGCGGCTGGCTGGCGCGCGACATCACCGACCGGTTCGCCGAGTACGCCGCGATTCTCGGCGAGCGGTTCGCCGACCGGGTGCCGATGTGGATCACCATCAACGAGCCGATGGTACTGACCCTGTTCGGGTACGCGCTCGGCGCGCACGCGCCCGGCAGGCAGCTGCTGTTCGACGCGCTGCCGGTCGCGCACCACCAGCTGCTCGCGCACGGCCGCGCCGCCCAGGCGCTGCGGGCCGCCGGCGTGCGCAGCGTCGGGATCGCGTCAAACCACAGCCCGGTCTGGCCGGCCAGCGACAGCGACGCGGACCGCGGTGCGGCGTCCCTGTACGACAATCTGGTCAACTGGATGTTCGCCGACCCGGTCCTGCTGGGGGAGTACCCGAACGGCATCGGCGACGGCATGCCCGGCCCGGTCGCCGAGGACCTGACGGTGATCGGGAACTCGGTCGACTGGTTCGGGATGAACTACTACGCGCCGGCGCGGGTCGGGGCTCCCGGCGGCGGCAGCACCCAGATCACCGACGGTGTCGAGCTTCCGGAGGGCCTGCCGTTCGCGCCGTACGACGTCGAGGGCCACCCGATGACCGACTTCAACTGGCCGGTGGTGCCGGAGGCGTTCACCGAGATCCTGCAGACGTTCAAGAAGCGGTACGGCGAGCGGCTGCCACCGGTCTACATCACCGAGAACGGGTGCGCGATCAACGACGAGCCGGACGCGTCCGGCCGGGTCGCGGACCAGCGGCGGATCGACTACCTCGACGGGCATCTGCGCGCACTGCGGGCGGCGATGGACGGCGGTGTCGACGTGCGCGGGTACTTCCAGTGGTCGATCCTGGACAACTTCGAGTGGGCCGCCGGGTACTCCCAGCGGTTCGGCCTGGTGCACGTGGACTACGCCACCCAGAAGCGCACGCCGAAGGACTCGTTCGCCTGGTACGGCGACGTGATCGCCGGCTCGCGATGACCCTGGACGCCCGTCTGCCGGGGTTCGGCGATGTGCCGGTGCCAGTCGCGCTGGAGGAACCGACCCGGCCGGTACGACGGCGCTGGGTCGCCGCGATGTCGTTCGGGAACGTCGCGGTGTACGCCGCGTTCTTCGGGCCGATCCAGGTCCTCCTCGCGCAGCAGTCCGAGGCGCTTGCCCCGGGCAACAAGGAGTTCGCGTTCGGGCTGGTGACCGGTGCGGGTGCCGTGGTGTCGGTGGTCGCGAACCCGCTGCTCGGCGCGCTGTCGGACCGGACCACATCGCGCTACGGTCGCCGGGTGCCGTGGGTCGTCGGCGGCGCGATCGCCGGGGCGGCCGGGCTGCTGGTGCTGGCCGGGGCGGAGGCGGTGGCGCTGATGCTGGTCGGGTGGTGCCTGGTCCAGGCCGCCTGCAACGCGTTGCTCGCGGCGCTGGTGGCCGCCGTACCCGACCGGGTGCCGCATCGCCAGCGCGGCACGGTCAGCGGCTGGGTCGGGCTCGCGCAGACGCTCGGCGCGATGGCGGGCGTCGCGATCGCGAGCGTGACCGGTGGCTTCCGGACCGGGTTCGTGGCGTGCGCGGCGTTCCTGCTGGTGATGGTGGTTCCGTACGTCGTCGGCAGCCAGGACGCGGCACTGCCGCGCGACCGGCGGCCGGCGTTCGCCTGGGGTGCGTTCGTCCGGAGCTTCTGGCTCGACCCGCGGTCGTATCCCGACTTCGGCTGGGCCTGGCTGACGCGGTTCCTGATGAACGTCGGCAACGCGCTCGGCACGCTCTATCTGCTCTACTACCTGCAGGACGCGGTCGGGTACGGCGACCCGGAGACGGGTGTGCTGATCCTGACGGTCATCTACAGCCTGGTCACGGTGGCGGTGGCCGTCGGTACGGGGCTGTGGTCGGACCGGTCCGGACGCCGGAAGGCGTTCGTGGTGTGGTCGGGCGTGGTGATGGCCGTGGCGACGGCGATCCTCGCGGTCTCGCCCACCTGGCCCGCGGCCGTCGTCGCGGCGGCCGTCCTCGGTGCCGGGTTCGGCGGCTATCTGTCCGTGGACTTCGCGATCATGACCGAGGTGTTGCCGGCGGCAACCGACCGGGGCAAGGACCTCGGCGTGATCAACATCGCCAACTCGCTCCCGCAGGTCCTGGCACCGGCGATCGCCGCTCCGGTGGTCAGGCACCTGGGCGGCTACCCGGTCCTGTTCGCGCTGGCCTCCGCCGTCGGCCTCGCCGGCGCCGTCCTGGTCACCCGCATCCGCGCAGTCACCTGAGATCACAGCCGGGGACACACGCCGTCGACGCCGGGCCGGTGGGCCTACCCGTCGGGCAGGATGCCTGTCATGAACCAGTCCTTCCCGCAGCAGCCCCCGAACCAGCAGACGTTCCCGCAGCAGGGCCAGCAGGGTTACCCGCAGCGGGGCTACCCCCAGCAGCAGGGCTATCCCCAGCAGGGTTACCCGCAGCAGCAGGGTCAGCAGGGCTACGCCCAGCAGGGGTATCAGCAGCAGGGCTACGCGCAGCAGGGGTACCAGCAGGGCTATGCGCAGCACGGGCTCCAGCACCACGCGGCCGCCCCGAGCGTGGTGCCCGCCGGGTCGCCGTACCCGGTCCTGGTCTCGACCATGAACGACTTCCCGGGCCACGAGGTGACCCAGGTCTTCGGCGAGGTCTTCGGCCTCACGGTCCGCAGCCAGAACTTCGGCTCGAACCTCGCGGCCAGCTTCCGCTCGCTCGGCGGCGGCGAGGTCACCCAGTAGACCCAGATGCTCGCCGAATCCCGGCACGTCGCCGTGATGCGGATGTGCCAGATGGCGCAGGGCATGGGCGCGAACGCGATCCTCGCGATGCGCTTCGACTGCAACGAGATCGCCCAGACCATGAGCGAGGTCGCCGCCTACGGCACCGCCGTCGTCGTCACCCCCAAGCGCCCGGAGGTCCAGGACACCCCGGCGTCCACGTCCGCCCAGTCCACCGGCGAGGCGTCGGCCGACAGCACCGCCGAAGCGGCAACCAATGACCAGCCGGACCACGGGTCCACCGCGACCGACGCCGACGAGCCGGCCGACCAGCCCACGACCTGAACAAGCCCTCGGGCCGCTGCATCCCCTGCCGTGCCCGTGAACAGGGAATTTCCTGTTCACGGCCATGCCGGGCTGTTCAGCGCCCCGGGAACCCGTGTCACGGGACCGGTGTTGGCCGGGCGTTCGGTCAGGTGACACCAGCCGGAGGCAGGATCGTCGACTGTGAACCCGAGAGAGCCCGAGCGGGCACGCCCGTCGACGGCATTGTCCGAGCCCACCGAGCCGGTGACACGGGTGTGGGTGGCAGGCGTCACGTTAGCCACCGTCGGGATGTTCGCGGCGTTCTTCGGGCCGATGCAGGTGTTGCTGGCGGAGCAGGCGAAACATGTTGCGCCGGGCAACAAAGAGGTGGTGTTCGGGGTCGTCCGGCATCGGGTCGGCGGTGGCGGTGATCGCGAACCCACTGTTCGGCGCCTTCTCGGATCGCACCACCTCGCGGTTCGGCCGGCGGGTGCCGTGGGTCGCGGCGGGTGCGGCTGGCGTCGTACTCGGCCTGCTGGCACTGGCCGTGTCCGGTGCGGTGGTCCTGATGGTCATCGCGTGGTGTGTCGTACAGGCCGGCGGGAACGCGGTGCTCGCGGCCACCACCGCCGCCGTACCCGACCGCGCCCCCGACCGGCAGCGCGGCATGGTCGGCGGCTGGCTCGCGCTCGGCCAGACCCTCGGCGCGCTGACCGGCGTCGGGCTGGCGTTCCTGACCGGCGGCTACCGCGCGGGCTACCTGGCCTGCGCCGTCGTCGCCGTACTCCTCGTCCTTCCCTACCTGGCGCGCAGCGCGGACACCGTGCTGCCGACGGAGCTGCGGCGGCCGTTCGCGTGGGGCCCGTTCCTGAAGGGCTTCTGGATCGACCCGCGGCAGCACCCCGACTTCGGCTGGGCGTGGGCGACCCGGTTCCTGATCCAGCTCAGCAACTCGATCGGCACGCTGTACCTGCTCTACTACCTGGAGGACGTCGTCCACCACCCGGACCCCGACGGTGCCGTTCTCGTCCTCCTCGTCGTCTACAGCCTCTGCGTGGTCGCGACCTCGGTCGCCACCGGCCGCTGGTCCGACAGAGCGCGCAAGCGCAAGGTGTTCGTCACCTGGTCGGGCGCGGTGATGGCCGCCGCCGGGCTGGTGCTGGTCGCGTTCCCCACCTGGTACGGCGTGCTCGCCGGCGCCGTCGTCCTCGGCATCGGCTTCGGGGCCTTCCTGGCGGTCGACTTCGCCATCCTCACCGAGGTGCTCCCGGCGCCGGCCGACCGCGGCAAGGACCTCGGCGTCATCAACATCGCGAACTCCCTGCCGCAGGTGCTCGCGCCGGTCGTCGCCGCGCCGCTGATCCACTGGTACGGCGGCTATCGCACGCTCTACCTCGTTGCCGCCGGCATCGGTCTCGCCGGAGCCCTCCTGGTCCGCCGCATCCGCGCCGTGCCGTAAGTCTCCGCGACGAATGAACGCAGAGGGGAGGGCGGCCGGCGCCGCCCGCTCGGTGGCGCCGGCCTCTTCCGGCGCCTCAGGAAAGGTCGAGGGCGTCGAGCGTCTGCGCGGCCATCTGGGCCTCGCCGAACGCGTTCGGGTGCACGGGCACGAAGTTCGTGCCCCACAGCGCGGGCTCCACCCAGCGGGTGCCGATCGGCTTGCAGGCATCGTGCCCGTCCGATGCCTCGGCCAGGTCGACGTACGTCACGCCCGCCGCGCCGGCGGCGTCCGCGACGGCACGGTTGAGGTGCGCCTGCAGCCCCCGCAGGTACGGCACGTCGCCGACCGCGATCGGCATCGTCAGGTAGCAGCCGCCGCTGGCCGGCAGGATCCACGGGTAGCCGAGGATCGCGACCCGGGCGTTCGGCGCCTTCTCCTTGAGGGCGACCAGCGACTTCGCCACGTTCGGGGCGACGGTCGCGTCGATCTGGTCGTCGAAGTAGCTGCCGTAGATCGTCTGGCACGGGTGCCCGAAGCCGAGCGTGGTGAGCCCGGCGGTGCCGCAGGCCGCGATCGCGCTGATGAACACGTTGGCGTCGTTGCCGCCGATGGTCAGCGTGACCAGATCGGTGCCGGCGCTCAGCGCGTCGAACTGTGGCGCGACGCCCAGGTACTGCGACGACGTGAAGTCCTTCGTCTGCGCACCGCCGCAGGTGACGTCGGTGAGCGAGGCGCCGGTCCGGGACGCAAGCACGTGGGGGTAGTTCAGCGTCGTCCGCGCGCACAGCAGGAACGCGGACGGGTCGAGGGGCAGGATGCCGGAGCCGGCGCTGTACGAGTCGCCGAGCGCGACGTAGTCGACGCCGTCCGAGGCGTGCGCGGGCAGGGCTGTCAACGAGGTGAGGACTGAGGCGGCCGCCGCGACGGCGGCCAGGAGGGTACGACGCATGGGCGGAACTCCTTGCTCGGGGGGCGCGGTTACCCGCGGGTGTAACCGACAAGTAACTTCCAAGTAACGTGGAGAGTGGCGCTAGTCACACCGCCGTGTCAAGGGCTCACGCTCAGTTCATTCCGCTCGGGAATCCCAGGCCTTAATGTCGCCTGCAACTCGTGGAAGGGGCCGCCATGTCCGACGCGCAGCTGTCCGGTGAGCAGGTGTCGGGCCGGCCGGCGCCCGGTGCGCAGCCGCCGAGCCGGTGGCCCGTCATCGCCGCGTTCGCGCTGGTCGGCGCGGCGACCCAGGTGCTGTGGCTGACCTTCGCCGGTGTCACGACGGTGGCGGCCGGGGAGTACGGCGTCTCGGAGAACGCGATCGGCTGGCTGGCGAATGTGTTCCCGCTGGTCTACGTCGTACTGGCCATCCCCGCGGGGCTGGTCCTCGACCGCTGGTTCCGCGGCGGCCTGGCGGCGGGCGCGGTGCTGACCGCGGCCGGCGGGCTGCTGCGGCTGGTGGGTCACGACTACCTGTGGCTGCTGGCGGGGCAGACCGTGGTGGCGATCGCGCAGCCGCTGGTGCTGAACGCGGTGACCGGCGTGACCGGGCGCTACCTGCGCGAGAAGGACCGTCCGGCCGGGATCGCGGTCGGTACCGCGAGCACGTTCGCCGGCATGGTCGCCGCCTTCCTGCTCAGCGCGCTGCTGCCGGATGCCGATCAGCTCGGCACGCTGAACGCGATCGGGGCCTGGTACGCCGTTCTGGCCGCGGTCGTTCTCGTCGTCGCGCTGCGCCGGCCGGGGGACCAGCGTCACGCGCGTCCGGCCGCCGGGCTCGGTGCGCTCAGGACCGCGTGGGGCGACCCGTTCCTGCGTCGGCTGTGCGCGCTGGTCTTCATGCCGTTCGGGGTCTCGGTCGCGATGATGACCTACACCCAGGCGTTGCTGGAGCCGCACGGCGTGAGCAGCGACACCGCGAGCCTGATGCTGCTGGCGCAGGTGGTCGCGGGCGTGATCGGCTGCCTGGTGCTGCCGATCTGGGCCGCGCGGGCGCACCGGGAGGTGGCCGTGCTGATCGCCGCCGGCTCGGTCAGTGCGGTGTGCTGTGCGCTGCTCGCCGTCGTACCGGGCGTCGGTGTCGGGTTCGGCACCCTGACCCTGGTCGGGCTCGCCCTGCTGCCGGCGCTGCCCGTCGTCCTCGAGCTGGTCGAACGTCGTACCGGACAGGCGGAAGGCACCGCGGCGGGACTGGTCTGGCTCACCGGCCAGCTCGGCGGGGTCGTCGTGGCCACCGTGGTCGGCCTGCTCGTCGACCACCCCGCGCCGGCGTTCTGGCTGATGGCCGCGGCCACCCTGGTCGCGGTGCCGATCGCGCGCTCCCTACGCACCCCGATCCGCGAACTCGACAAGTCCACCGCCCCGTAGCGCGGCAACGCCGGGGGCTGTCGTACCTTCATCACCTGCGGCAACTAGCTCGTCGATGCGGTCCCATGGCGGACGTGGGTGCGGTAGTGGATCCTCACCCGGCACGCCTCCGTGGGTGGTGGTGGCGACATGGACCCAGGCACCGCCTGGGTCGAGCATGTCGCGGACCCGCGCGACGACCTCCCACGGCGCGTTCCGACCGCACCCAGGCCGCACACGGCGAGGTTGAGCACGATGCCGGGCGGCGCCGTGACAGCCCGTGCACCGCTCATGGTCGGCGTGCCAGCCGTGTGCCCGGGGCGACGCCGGTCGGAGTCACTGAGCCGGTCCATCGTTGTTCGGATCAAGTGAGTAATTCAACTATTGAGTGGGAGGAGTAATATCGGGGTGATGGATCGGGAGGCCAGGCATCGTTTGATGCTCCGAATGCTGCGCGACGCGGAACCTAGGGCGCTCGCACCCTTCCTCGAGCGACTCCTGGGCGGCGTAGGCGAAGCCCGCGCGTACGGCCGCGCCGGGGCGTCATGAGCAGCGAGCCGATCCGCGTCGGGATCGGACCGCGAATCGGCTCGCGTCGGATGGGCGGCCCGACGGGCGTCCGGGCGCAAGTCGTCTCCTCCCGGCAGCTCACTCCAACCACGCACGCGATCGAGCTGGAGAAGCCGAAGTCCTTCATGTTCCGGCCCACCCAGTTCACGTTCCTCCAACTGCTGACCGCGGCCGGTGTGGACGTGCGTCCGATGTCGCTCGCGACGAGTCCCACCCGTCGGCATCTGGAATACGCGGTCCGCCTATCGGAGTCCTTCTACAAGCGCGCCTTCGCCGCCCTCAGGCCAGGGGACGAAGTGGCCGTCTTCGGCCCGATCGGTGACTTCGTGCTGAACGAGAAGCGACCCGCAGTCCTCATCGCTGGCGGGATCGGCGTGACGCCCCTCAAAGGCATGGCCGAACATGCGGCCGATCGGGCGCTGCCGATTCCTATTCGACTCGTCTACAGCAACGGGTCCGAAGATGAGATCGTCTATCGCGACGAATTGGCGGCGCTCGAACGGCAGAACACTCGCTTCCGTGTGATCCACACCCTCACCGGCACCGCCGCTCCTACATGGCAGGCTGCGACCGGCCGAGTAGATCGCACGCTCCTCCGGCAAGCCGCTCGCAACCTTGCGAATCCCGTTTACTACGTGAGCGGCACTCCGCGCATGGTCGTGGGGATGTGGCGGCTGCTCCGTGAGGAGGGCGTCCCGGAGGACGACATCCAGGTCGAGGTGTTCCGCGGTTACTCGCAGGACTGAGCGACGACCCCTACCTCGTCGGCACGTTGGGCAGGGCCTACGTGCAGGGTCTTCAGGAAGCCGGAGTCATCGCCACCCTGAAGCACTTCGCCGGCTACTCCGCCTCCAAGGCTGGCCGGAACCACGCGCCAGTGCCGATCGGGCAGCGCGAGTTCGAGGACGTCATCCTGCCTCCCTTCGAGATGGCGGTACGCCATGGCAGGGCCGGTTCGGTCATGAACTCCTACTCCGACATCGACGGCGTCCCGGCAGCAGCCAGCGCTGAGCTCCTCACGGGCGTTCTTCGAGACCGCTGGGGGTTCGAAGGCACCGTCGTCTCGGACTACTGGTCGGTAGTGTTCCTGGACATCATGCATCGCGTGGCCGACAACCCACACGATGGGGGTGTCCTGGCCCTGTCGGCAGGGCTCGACGTCGAGCTGCCGAGCACCACAGGGTTCGCCGAGCTGGCCGTGACGGTCAGGGAAGGGCGTCTTGCTGAAGACGTTGTCGATCGGGCGGCCCGCCGCGTCCTGCGCCAGAAGATCGAGATCGCCATGCAGCACCTGATCGGCTGACACCGCGATGACACTGGTAACCGGCGTCGACCGCGTGGGGCCGGGTCGCCGACGTCGAAGCCCTGGCCCGACGGACCATGGTGACGTACGGCGCTGTCCACGTGCTGTGCAACATCGCCGGCGTCGAGGGGGCGCTCTGTACGCCGACATCTCCCGGCGCACCTGGGAGTGTCGCCCTGTTGCCCTAGGCAAGGGTCAGACGAAGGCGCTGTGGCCGGTGATGGCGCGGCCTACGATGAGGGTGTTCATCTCGCGGGTGCCCTCGTAGGAGTAGATGGCTTCGGCGTCGGCGACGAAGCGGCCGACGTTCTGCTCCAGCAGGATGCCGTTGCCGCCCATCAGCTCGCGCGCCCAGCCGACCGCCTCGCGGGTGCGGACCGTGCAGAACGCCTTCGCCAGTGAGGCATGCGCGTCGTTGACGACGCCGGCGTCCTGCAGCTGGGCCAGCCGCAGGCACAGCGTGGACGACGCGGTGATGTTGCCGAGCATCCGGACCAGCAGGTCCTGCACCAGCTGGAAGCCCGCGATCGGCCGGCCGAACTGCTCGCGCTCCTTGGCGTAGGCGAGCGCGTTCTCGTAGGCGCCGAGCGCACAGCCGACCGCCATCCACGCCACCCCGGCACGGGTCATCAGCAGCACCCGTGCGGTGTCCTTGAACGAGTTCGCGTTCTGCAGCCGGTTCTCCTCCGGCACCCGGACGCCGTTCAGCGTGATCAGCGCGTTCTGCACGATCCGCAGCGCGATCTTGTTCTCGAGCTTCTCGGTCGTGAAGCCCGGGGTGTCCTTCTCGACCACGAAACCCTTGACCTGGCCGTCGGTCTCGTCGCGGGCCCAGATCACGGTGAGGTCGGCGAAGGTGGCGTTGCCGATCCACTTCTTCTGCCCGTTCAGCACCCACTCGTCGCCGTCGCGCCGGGCGGTGGTCGTCAGGCCGCGGGACGCGCCGGAGCCGACGTCGGGCTCGGTCAACCCGAAGGCGCCGATCTTCTCCAGCCGGGCCATCGGCGGCATCCAGCGCTGCTTCTGCTCCTCGGATCCGCACAGGTAGATCGAGCCCAGCGACAGCCCGCTGTGCACCCCGTGGAAGGTCGCGATCGACGGGTCGACCCTGGCCAGCTCCATCGCCAGCATGCCGTCCAGCACGTTGCTCCGCGCCGGGCCGCAGCCGTAGCCGTCGTACGTGAGTCCGACGGTGCCGAGCTTGGCCAGCCCGGGCACGATCTCGAACGGGAAGGAGGCGCGGTTCCAGTGCGCGGTGATCAGCGGCTGGACCTCCGTGGCCAGGTAGTCCCGGACCGAGTGCAGCAGCGTGCGGTCCTCGTCGGACAGCAGCGTCTCCAGCGCGTAGAAGTCGGTCGCCTCCGGGGTCATGGCCCCTCCTCCGGTTCGTCAGTCGTCGGTCAGGAAGTCGTCGATGATCGGGCCGAACGTGGCCGCCTCGGTGACCAGCTCGACATGGCCGCCGTCGTACACGTGCAGCTTCGCGTGCGGGATCAGCCGGGCCAGGATCCGTGCGTTCGCCAGCGGCACGATCGGGTCGTCGTCGCCGCCGAGCACCAGCGTGGGCTGCCGGATCAGGCCGAGGAACGGCAGGCTGGTCCAGCCGGCGCCGGTCAGCAGCTGGTAGAGGTACCCGCGCCGCGAGCCGCCCGCGAGGTGCTGGAACATCTCCCGGATCTCGCCCGAGTGACGCCGCGCGCTCCCGCCGTACAGGAACCCGGCCACGCCAGCGGCGTAGTCGGGGTCGCGGAACCGGCGCGGGCTGACCATCCGCCGCAGCACGTCCGGCCGGCCCGGCACCATCAGCATCCCGGTCGCGGTGCCGACCAGCACCAGCCGCCGGCAGCGCCTCGGGTACAGCAGCGCGAACTGCTGCGCCAGCGCGCCGCCCCATGACAGCCCGAGCACGTCGACCCGGTCGTAGCCGAGCTGGTCCAGCACCCGCGCCAGCCCCCAGGCCAGTTGCGGGAACCGGTACGGCAGCGGCCCCACCGGCGACCCGCCGACACCCGGTACGTCGAACCGGATCACCTCCAGCGCCGGGTCGAGAGCGTCCACCAGCGGCTGGAAGACCTCGTACGACGCGCCGATGCCGCAGCACAGCACCAGCGGCGTACGACCCGCCGCCGGCTCACCGGGCCGGACGTCGACCCGGACCTTCTGGCCGTACACCGACACCGTGCGGCTCATGAACTCCTCCGAAGTCGTCGTCACCGGCGGATCGCGCTCCTCACTCCATCCTTCCGAGAAAGTTGCCAGCAGCAACCGTCACTTGTCGAAGACGTAGGTCCCCGGCGCCGGCTCCAGCGGATACAGCCCGGCGCCGCCCAGCTCCGCCGGCGCGTCGACGAGCTTGCCGCCGCGCTCGTTCAGCCAGGCCGCGTGATCCGGCCACCACGAGCCGGGCACCGTCGTCGCGCCCTTCAGCCACTCGGCAGGATCCGGCGGGTTGTGCTCGTTGACCTGGAACGTGGCCTTCGGGTTGTGCGGCGGGTTCACGATCGACGCGATGTGCCCGGCGGTCGACAGCACGAACTTGTTCTCCCCGCCGAGCAGCTGCGTCGAGCGGTAGCAGGCCTGCCAGGGGCAGATGTGGTCCGCGATCCCGGCGATGACGTACGACGGGACGGTCACCTTGCCGAGGTCGATCCGGCTGCCCAGCATCGCCGCCTCACCGGGTTTGGTGAGCGCGTTCGTCAGTGCGCTGTTCACGAAGTCGCGGTGCACCCCGGCCGCCATCCGGGTGGTGTCGGCGTTCCAGTACAGGACGTCGAAGGCCGGTGCCGGCCGGCCCTGCAGGTAGTTGTTGATCCAGTACGTCCAGATCAGGTCGGTCGGCCGCAGCCAGGCGAACACCTCGGCGAGCGCCCGGCCGTCCAGGTAGCCCCTCGACGCCGACATCGCGATCGCGGCGCTCGCGGCCCGCTCGTCGGCGAACGCGGACACCAGCCCGGCCCGGGCGCTGTCCAGCATCGTCACCATCAGCGTGTACGTGACGACCCGGTCCAGCCGGCCCTCGTCGGCCAGGTGGCCGAGCAGCATCGAGGCGAGGATGCCGCCGGAGCAGGTGGCGAGCAGGTGCAGGTGCTCGGTGCGGCAGATCCGCTGCACGCCGTCCATCGCCTCGTCGATGGCCTTGCCGTAGGTGTCGAAGGTCCAGTCCCGGTGCCGGCCGTCGGGGTTGCGCCACGAGATCATGAACACCTGCAGGCCCTGCCTGAGGTAGTACTCGACCAGGCTGCGCCCCGGCGCCAGGTCGGCGATGTAGTACTTGTTGATCACCGGCGGCACGATCAGCAGCGGCACCGCGCGGACCTTCTCGGCCTGCGGGGTGTACTGGATGAGTTCGAAGACCTCGGCGCGCAGCACCACCGCGCCCGGTGTGACCGCGAGGGTCTTGCCGACCTTGAACGCGTCCGGCTCGACCATCCGCGGCACCCGCGGCGGTGCGGCCAGGTCCGAGACCAGGTTCCGCAGCCCGGCGAGCACGCTCAGCCCGGCGGTGTCGATCAGCGCCTTCATGGCGTCCGGGCTCAGGAACGGGTTGTTGCTCGGGGCAAGGGCATCGATGGCGTTGCTGACGACGAACTGCATCTTCTCCTGGTCGGCCCACTCCAGCTTCGCGTCGGCCAGCAGGGTCTCCGCGGTCTCGGCCGACGCCAGGTAGGCCTGAAGGACGCGACGCAGGAACGGGTTGTACGTCCAGGCCGGATCCTTGAACCGCCGGTCCCGCTTGGACGGCGCCCGCTGCGAACGGCCGATCGCGACGTTGACCAGCTCGCCGCCGAGATCCGTCGTACGACGCGCGACCGTGCCCGGCCGGGCGGCCAGCTTGCGCGCCAGCCGGGCCCAGGACGAGTTGGGCATGAACCGCTTGACCGGCCCGTTGGCGGCGGCCGTGAGCAGGAAGTCCAGCGGGGCGGCGAGCTCGTCGCCGCCACCGCCGCGTGCCGCCTGGGCCTGGGTGGTCATGTCTCCAGTCCTTCCGGAGTCTTGACCTCGCGTCGCAGGATCTTGCCGGTCGGGCCCTTCGGCAGCGTGTCCACGAGCCAGACGTGCCGCGGGTACTTGTACGCGGCGATCCGTTCCTTGACGAAGTCCCGGATCTCCTCCGGCGTCGCGGCGGCGCCGGCCTTGAGCGCGACGGCCGCGCCGATCTCGTCGCCGAGCGACGGGTGCGGGATGCCGACGACGGCGGCCTCGGCGACCGCCGGGTGCTCGTACAGCACCTCCTCGACCTCGCGCGGGTAGACGTTGTAGCCGCCGCGGATCAGCAGCTCCTTCTTCCGGTCGACGATGTAGAAGTACCCGTCCTCGTCGGTCTTCGCCATGTCGCCGGTGCTGAACCAGCCGTCGACGCCGATCGAGGCCGCGGTCGCCTCGAGGTTGTTCCAGTAGCCCTTCATGATGTTGTGGCCGCGGATCTGGATCTCGCCGATCTCGCCCTGCGCGACCTCGTTGCCCTGGTCGTCGACCACGCGCATCTCGACACCTTCGATCGCGGTGCCGATGGACCCCGGCTTGCGCTCCCTGTCCGGATGGTTGAACGAGGCAACCGGTGACGTCTCGGACAGCCCGTAACCCTCGAGGATGATGCAGCCGAACTCCTTCTCGAAGCCGCGCAGCACCTCCAGCGGGAGCGCCGCGCCGCCGGACACGCAGGTGTGCAGCGTCGACACGTCGTACGACGAATGGTCGGGGATGCCCAGCATCGCGGCGTACATGGTCGGAACGCCCTCGAAGACGGTGACCTTGTCGCGCTGGATGACGTCGAGCGCCTTCACCGGGTCGAACCTCGGGATCAGCGTCAGCAGTGCGCCCCTGGCCGCGGCGATGTTGAGCCCGCAGGTCATGCCGAACACGTGGAACAGCGGCAGGCAGCCCATGATCACGTCCTCGTGCGAGACCTTGATCAGGGTCCGCGCGGACACCTCCTGGTTGCGGTTCAGGCTGCCGTGGGTGAGCTCCGCGCCCTTCGGCTTGCCGGTGGTCCCGGAGGTGTAGAGGATCACCGCGGTGTCGTCGTCGGCACGCGCGACCGGCTCGGCGATCGGCTCGTTCTCGGCCATCAGCCGGTCGAAGTCCTCCGGCGCGATCGCCTGGAACCCCACACCGGCGGCCTTCGCGCCGAGCTCGGCCTCCTCGGCCATCTCGTGCCAGCTGAACAGCTGCTTCGCGCCGGAGTCGTTCAGGTAGTACTCGACCTCGCGCTGCTTCAGCAGCGGGTTCATCGGCACGACCACGCCGCCGGCCTTCAGCACGCCGTAGTAGATGAGGCCGAACACGGGCCGGTTCGGCAGCTGCAGGCCGACGCGGTCACCGGGCTCGATGCCGCGGTCGCGGACCATCGTCGCGACCCGGGACGTCGCGTCGTCGTACTCGCGGTAGCTGAGCACGAAGTCGTCGAACTTGATCGCCGGGCGGTCGGGGTGCGCGCGTGCGGACTCGGACAGGTTCAGGCTGAGATTCGTCATGACACGCCTCCTCGGTCTGCTACAGCCCACTGTTGTCCTCGGGGCAGCGGGTGTCGATAGCGCCGGGCACCAGGCCGGCTGTGCGCGCGGACAACGGATCCGCGGCCGGCGGCGGGGTTATGCTCCGGCCGTGGGCGACCAGGCGGAGCGGCGCGACCCGGAGATCGCCGCGCTCGCCGGGTCCCTGTCCGAGCGTTCCGGCGAGCTGGCCGACGAGATGCGCGGACGACCGGGCGGCTGCGGGCCGAGCAGGGTGCGCCGCTGCCGGAGGTGATGGCGGCCTACCGGGTCGGAACGCACTATCTGTGGGACGCGGTGGTCGCCGAGGCGGCCGCGACCCCGGCGGTGACCAGCGAGGGGCTCGTCCGGGCTTCGTCGCGGCTGTGGGAGATCCAGGCCGTCTACACCGACGCGATGACGTCGTCGTACCGCGACGTGCTGGCGCAGCGGATGCTCGCCCAGGAGGAGGAGCGCTCGGCCCTCGTCGAGGCGCTGCTGGAAGGCCGGGTCCGGGACGGGACCACGGTGTGGGAGCTGGCCGACCTGCTGCGGCTGCCGCACCAGGGGCCGTACGTCGTGGTGGCCGCAGAGGTGCCCGAGCTGGGCCGGCAGGCGGTGCCGCAGGTCTCCGCGCGGCTGGGTGCGCTCGGTCTTGCGTCCGCCTGGCGGCTGCTGCCGGACCTGCAGGTCGGTGTGGTCAGCGTTCCGCGCGCCGGGCGGCTCGACGAGCTGGCGTCCTGGCTGCGGCAGGTCGCGGTGCAGCGAGTCGGGGTCAGCCCGCCGTACCAGGAGCTGGGCCAGACCGGGCAGGCGCTGCGGCTGGCCCGGATCGCTTTGAGTGGCTCGGTGCCCGGCGCCCTGGTGACCCTGTTCGACCAGGCGCCGCTGGCCGTCGCGGCCGTCGGGTCGCCGGACGTGATGGCCCGGTTCGCGCACAACGTGCTCGGCGGCCTGGACGACGTGCCGCGCGACGACCGCGCGCTGCTGCTCGACACCTTCGAGGTGTGGCTGGACAGCGGCGGCTCGGCCGTCGACGCGGCGGCGAAGATGTACGTTCACCCGAACACGGTCCGGTACCGGCTGCGCCGGATCGAGGAGCGCACCGGCCGGTCCCTCACCGACCCGCGCGCCGTCGCCGAGCTGTGCCTTGCCCTGGAAGCGGTACGACGCCTGCCGTCGTGACGAACAGCTCAGATCGTGATCAGCGGTAGTCCCGGGTCGAGCTTGCGCAGGTCCCCGGGATCGGACGTGACCACGGGACAGCCGTCGAGGCGGCGGGCGCAGACCACGACGCACGCGTCCACCACGTCAGCGGTTCCGCTCCGGCCGAGTAGTGCGCCGATCTCCAGCGCCATCGGATAGTCGAGTGCGGCGAATCGCAGGTAGGAGTCCGCGAGGAAGCGTCGCAGATTCGCCTGCCTGCCACCCTCACGGACGACCTGAGCGACAACCGCTGTGGGAATGACGATGGAAGCCGCACGGGATCGGGCCGCGCGAAGCAGTTCCTGGATCTGCGCCGACCGGCGCTCGACGGCTATCAGCGCCCCGGCGTCGAGGACGATCGCCTTGTTCACGCGGCGCTGTTGTCGCGGTGCTGAGCGGCCTGTTCCGCGAACGCACGATCGAGCTCCTGGTTCGCCCAGGCGCTGACATCAGGTGGCGGCGTGCCGCGCTCAGCGTTCCACTCCGCGAACAGCGCGTCCATGATGACGCCTGGCGCCAGACGAGACGCTATGTAGGACGACACAGATCGCGCCTCACCACGGTCAACAGCGGCCTTGATCGTGTCGATCAGGTCCTCAGGGAGGGTGATGGAGATCTGGCGCGTCTTACTCATGATTCCATCATAGTGGATCAACCGACGACGGGAGTCGATCCGGACCCCAAGGAAACGGCCGGACCGCGAGCCGTTGCCCGGCGTCACCTAAGGTTCGGGCTATGCCGCTGTACTCCTTCGAGGGCGTCAGCCCCACCGTGCACCCGGACGCCTGGATCGCCCCGACCGCCGTGCTGATCGGCGACGTCGTGGTCGAGAAGGACGTGTCGATCTGGTACGGCGCAGTGATCCGCGCCGACCTCGGCCGGATCACCATCCGCGAGGGATCGAACATCCAGGACAACGCGGTCCTGCACGTCGGCATGAACGGCTGCGAGGTCCGCCCGAACGCCACCGTCGGCCACCTGTGCGTGGTGCACGACTGCTTCGTCGGCGAGCAGGCGCTGATCGGCAACGGTTCGACCGTCCTCGACGGCGCCAAGATCGGCGACCGCTCGGTTGTGGCCGCCGGGGCAACGGTCACGCCCGGCATGGTGATCCCACCGGACACCGTTGCCATGGGCAGCCCTGCCAAGAAGCACGTCCCGGTCGAGGGTCACGCCAAGCTCCTGATCGAGCACAACGCCGAGATCTACCGCGAACTCGCCCGCCGCCACGCCGCTGGAATCCCGAGGTGTAGTCCGTTGCCGGAGGCCTGGTCGCACGTCCGTGGACTCCGTCGCGCACCCCAATTGCCACGGGCAAGTGCTTGCGACTTCCTTGCCGCTGCGTCGCTTCGAACGATCAAACACGCCCGACGACTCGACAACGAGTGATCATCCCGCCACGCTAGGTGCATGACACACACGGGGATCGGGCGGGATCACCTCGGTCGTCGGACCGCGGTACACGACGTCTGAGGAAGGTCACCGACCCTTTTGGCCGGAGGTTCCCGAGTCTGCGGGGCTGGTTCGGGAGCCTCCGTCCACCGTCTCCGGACGCTCCTCCGGTACGACGTTCCGCCGGCTCCCGCGCGACCGTGATCTACCATAGGTCGGCACCTCGCCGACGTGGCGCAATCGGTAGCGCACCTGTCTTGTAAACAGGTGGTTAGGGGTTCGAGTCCCCTCGTCGGCTCCACTCCAGCCCAGGCAGAAC
>WNGB01003944.1_pt1 | contig 26397 bp, 23 predicted proteins | sample 5400681 | NCBI WGS metagenome assembly WNGB01 (sample SAMN13153367, study PRJNA577476) | soil metagenome | isolation source: 115 cm soil or saprolite under grassland replicate 2 | place: USA:California | collected 2016-06-15
TGGGTGTCAGGTGTCAGGTGTCAGGTGTCAGGTGTCAGGTGTCAGGTGTCAGGTGTCAGGTGTCAGGTGTCAGGGTCCACCGTCCACCGTCCACCGTCCACCGTCCACCGTCCACCGTCCACCGTCCACCGTCGAGAGTGTCATCCCGAGCTTGCGAGTCTCGGCAGTCTGATGCTCGCTTGTCTGCGAATGTCAGCAAGGCGAGATCCCTCGGCTCGTGCCTCGCCTCGGGATAACAACGCGCGGTGCCCGACGGCTGACGGCTGACGGCTGACGGCTGACGGCTGACGGCTGACAGTCAAACTTTGAAGCGCGGGAAGACCTTCTTCGGCACGTCCTCAAAAATGTTCTTCTTGTCGGCGTCGGTCAGCGACGAGATGCCTTCGATCACTGGCTTCAGGTCGTCCAGCATCAGGCCGCTGGACGGATCCTTGTACGAACCCGTGCCTGGGTTCTCGGTGCCGAACATGCAGCGGTCGCTGCCGACGGTGCGCGCCAGTAATTCAATGGCTTCGGGGTTGTACAGGACCGTATCGAAATAAAACTTCTTGAGTTCGGCGTCGAACCCACCGGAGCCTTCGAAGTGGCGGCCGAAGAACGCCCGATACCGACCGATCTGATACGGCACCGCGCCGCCACCGTGGCTGACGATGATCTTCAAACCGGGAAACGCTTTGAACGTCTGAGAGGCGACCATGGAGATGATCGTGCGCGTCTCCGTGGTAATGAAGTAGTTGGAGTACGTATCCCACGGGTCCTTGCACGACGCGGAGTGGATCAGCGCCGGAATGTCCAACGCCACCATTTTTTCATACAGTGGATACCAGTACTCGTCGCCGAGTCCAGGCGACGGCGTGCCGCTGCCCTCATATGGATCGGGATTGATCATGATCCCGACGAAGCCCATCTCCATGCAGCGGTCGATCTCTTCAAACGTGTTGGTGATTGGCACACCCGCGCATTGCGGCAGCCCGGCGACGCCGCGATACCGCGTCGGCGCCAGCTTGACACTGCTGGCGATGGCGTCGTTGTTGGCCTGCACCCACCACTGGACGATTTTCTCGGGCTTCTCCGAGTGCATCAACTGGAATGGCCGCGGCGATAGAAACTGGATGTCCGTGCCGACCTTGTCCATGTTGTTGGCGAGATGGTTCTTGACCGCGTTCGACATCGCCTCCTCGGTGATGCCCGGATTGCCCTTGCCGTGTGCGCCGCGCGAGGCGAGCAGACCCGACTTGTAGGCATAGAGTGACGGAGGCGCGTTGGTATGGCCGTGGATATCGATGATCATCGCGCCTCCGATCTTAGCCCGCTGGTGTCCCGGCGACGCCAGCCTGAGCCAGCAGGTACTCGCGGCCAGCGATCTTCTGCTCGCGATTGCCGAACGTCAGCATGTACGGGCCGCGATAGCCGTCGCCCTCGAGCCGGCCGAAGAGCCGCTTGAAGTCCATCGTGCCCTGCCCGGGCAGCAAGTGCTCTTCGAACAGGCCGCGATTATCGGCCACCAGCACCAGGCCGATGCGGCCGACGCCGAACTCGTCGACGAAGGCATCGAAGTCGCCGGGCAGCAGATGCATGTGATTGGCGCTGAAGCCCCACAGCAAGTGCGGCGACTGAATCACATCGAACACCGCGTGCAACTCTTCGATCGAGTGGCCCATGTAGTGGACCTCGGCGTTGTCCGGCTCATGGTTCAGGTTCTCGAGGAGCAGCGTAATGCCCTGGTTCTCGGCGTACTCGGTGGCGCGCTTCAAGTGCTCGATCGACGCTTTCTTGCGCAACTCGAGCTCAGAGCTCTGGTGCAGCCCCGCGTGGGCAATGATGCGCTCCACGCCGAGCCGCTTGCCCAGGTCGATCATCGCCCGCAGATAGGCATCGACTGCTTCGGTGAGAAACGGCGAAAACTCGGCGATGTTCACAAACGACAGCGTGTGAATACCGAGATGCATCCCGTTCTCCTGGCAGAACGTGCGCACTTTGTGGATGCGGTCGTCGTCCCACAGGCGGAGATGGTTCGCGCCGTGGTCGGCGTTGAAATCGACGTGGAAGAAGCCGTTGTTGGCTGCCCATTGCAGCCCATCCTCAATGTTCGGACCGCCCGGGCCGGTCCCGAGCCGGGACCTCAGATCGTCATGGGGCACGGCCGCGCATTGTAGATGCCGCGACGAAGTGAGGGGCTCGACGATGACGCGCTGCTTCAGCCCGCTGACGAACTGCGCGCCGGTGTGGTTCGAGGCGCCGACATGGCGGACCTTGCCCGCCTGCATCAGGTCGTCCAGCGTCCGCAGACTTTCCTCAACCGGCACCTCCGGATCCGGATGATACATGAAATAGATGTCGACACAGTCGGTGCGGAGCGACGCGAGCGTTTGATCGATCGAGCGACGGATGTTGGCAGGCGTGAGGCCATGCACTTTGCTGGACAGTGCGCACGTAGCGCGCCTCGTCAAGCTCGCCGCGCACGCCGGCGCCCAGACACAGCCGAGAGACCTCGAGTCCCATCGTGCCCAGGTGGCGATACTCCAACGGGCTAGCGGATGGAGCCGAGCGCGAGGCCCTCGCGCAAGTTGCGGTAGGTCACCAGGAAGATGGCCAGAATGGGCAGTCCCGCGGCAACGGCGATGGACATCAGCGCCGGCCAATTGTTGCCGTACATGCCTATTTGTGAGGCGATCAGCACACTCAGCGGGTACTGCAGTGGATCAACCAGGAAGCTGATCGCATACAGGAACTCGCCCCAGGAGATCAGGAAGATGATGGTGCCCGCCGTCGCAGTGCCGTTGAGTGCGAGCGGCAGCGCGATCTGAGCAAACGTCCGCCAGGCCGACGCGCCATCGACAGTTGCGGCCTCTTCGATCTCAATCGGAATAGCCAGGAAGAACGGCCGGAGCAGCAGCGTGCAGAACGGCAACAGCAGCGCCGCGTCGGCCAGGATGACGCCAGGGATCGACCCGAGCATCCCCCATGCACCAAACACTTTGTAGAGCGGGATGAGCGCCGCGGTCTGCGGCATCATCTGCAACACGATGATCAGCCCCAGCCCGAACGACACGATCCCACCGCGCAGGCGCGCTAGCGCGTATGCGGCCGGCACACCCAAGGCCAATGTCAAGAGCGTGGTGCCAGCGGCGATCAGGCCGGAGTTGATTCCGGAGCGCAGCAGGTCGGCGTTCCAGATGCGCTGATAGGCAGCCATGCTTGGCGTAAAGGCGACGAACGTGCTCAATCCGCCGAAGACTTCGCTGGTCGTCTTGAAGGACGTCGTGACCAGCCAGAACATCGGCACGCCATAGATCAGCAGTAGCAGGACCTGCCCCATCCGCGCGGGCCAGCGGAACTCGAGGACGTGCCCGTTCATCGGCGCTCCTCCGCGCGAACCTGCCTGATGTAGACAAACGCCAACACGAGCACGATCGCGACGGCCACCAGTGCCGTAGCGGCACCGAGGCTGTAGCGGTACGACTGAAACGCCAGGCGATACGCCAGGAACGGCAGCGTGAGAAGTGGCAGCACGATTAGCCGGATGATTTGACCTGGCACGGCGCCGTCGACCGCGGCGGCTTCCATGAGCTCCTGGGGAATGTCGAGGAGGGCCGCGCGGTAGACGATGGTCGCGAAGGGCACGGCTACCCACGAGTTGACCAGGGCGACGGATATCAGCGGCAGCTTGCCATCGACCAGCCACAGCACAGCTGGCAGATGCACCGCGACCAGCAGACTATCGATCAGACCGCGCTGATCCAGCAGGAAGCGCCACACGCTGCCATTGACCAGTGGCGGCATGGCCCACACGAACACCACGACCCCGAGGACAAAGCTGGCCAGCCGCGTCGAGCGCCACAGGATGAGGGCGGACAACAGCCCGCCGAGCAACCCGCTCGCCGTGACCACCGTCACGTACACCAGCGTGTTGAAAAGCGCGTCGCGGAAGTCCTGAGTTGAGACGGCGCGGCCGAATTCGTCCAGGCCGACGAAGGGCCACGGCTGGTACAGCACTTCGGGCGTGACGCGGCTCACGCTCATGCGCACCAGCTCTTCGAGTGGGTAGAAGGTCAGCGCCAGGAGGTACAGCCCCGCGGGCAGCAGGAACAGGCCCTTGCCCGTCCAGCGCACGCCCGGCGACGGAAAGGTTGTTATCCCGAGCTTGCGAGGGATCTCGCGGGCATGTTGCTCGCTAGCGTGCGAACTTCGGACTGGCGAGATTCCTCGCGGAGCTTGTCCTCGAGCGAAGCGAAGGGCTCGGAATGACATTGCGTTAGCTGGCGGCGGCCTTCATGCCCTCGACCATGTCCTTGGCGGCCTGGGCGGGGCTCTTCTGGCCGGCGATGACGGCGCTCCAGTTCTGGGCCACCACCAGTTGCTGGGCAATCAGAGCGCCGCCCTTGGGCGGGTATTCAGTGCCGCGCGTCTTGACCTCGGTCGCATAGGCAGCCAAAAGCGGCTCGCCGGTGACTTGCGGGTCCGTCGCCAGATCGGACCGCGCTGGAATCGAGCCAGCGCCTTTCAACGGCACGATGTCGCCTTCCTTTGAGTAGACCTGCTCCAAGTAGCCCCACGCGATGTCAGGAATCGTGGTGAAGGCACCAATCCAGCCGGGCTCGCCGCCCAGGTAGATGCTGCTGCCCTTGGGTCCCTTGGGCATCTCGGCCGTGCCGTACTTGAACTTCGCGTTCTCCTTGGCGCTGCCGATGTTCCAGTTGCCGTTCTGCATGAAGGCGACGTCGCCGGTGACCCAGCGATCGAACGTCTCGGACTGGCCCCAGGACACTGACTCTTTGGCGATGTAGCCCTTGCTCGACCAGTCGGCGACGAGCGTGAACGCCTGCTCGGCGGCGGCCACATCTGGATTGTCATACGAGAAGCCAAAGCCCGTGAGCCACGGCCACGACGTCCAGTCACCCTGGTTATCCGGCCGACCGGTCATTGCCAGCGGAAGGTAGTTCTTCCCCGCCGCGGCGACCTTGGCCAACGCCGGCGTGACTTCCTCGAAGGTCGTGGGCGGCTTGACGCCGACCGCGTCGAGGACGTCCTGGTTGTACCAGAGCGCTACCAGGTTGACGTATGGCTTGACGCCGTAGATCTGACCGTCGAACTTCGTCAGCACGCCCTCGGGGAACTTGTCCTTGTCGGCGAACTTGTCCCAGTAGGGCTGCATGCTCTTGAGCGCGCCGACCTTGTACATCTGGACCAGGTCGGAGCCGCCGTACAGCAGCACGTCGGGACCCTGCTTGGCACCAGCCGCCGCGATGACCTTCTTCGACAGCTCCTGGAACTCGACGTAGACGTACTTCACGTCGACCTTGGGGTAGACCTTGTTGAACATGGCCTGCCACTCGGTGAGGATCGTTTTCTGGCCCTGCGTGTTGAAGTAATTCCACACGTTCAGCGAGCCGCTGACATCGGAGACGGCCTGCGCGGCGGGCTTGGCCGCGGCCGTCGGTGCGACGGTCGGAGCGGCCGCGGCAGGCGGCTTCGTCGCACCAGCCGCAGCCGTGGGTGCCGCCGCCGGAGCCGTCGTCGGAGCCGCGGGCTTCGACGCCGTTGTCGGCGCGGCCGCCGCAGGTGCAGATGTTGGCGCAGCGGCCGGCTGCTGGGCGCAGGCGGCAAGCAGACTGCCTACGATGGGCAGGCCGACGCCGAAGCCAAGGGCTCGGTTGACGAGCTGGCGCCGTGTCAGGCGCGAATCACGTTCGGACATGAGCGTTGCTGACCCTCCCCGTGGGATTAGGCTGGCGTGCTCGCGGGCGGCGCGCAGCCGGCGATTGAGCAGATGACTCACGAATCACGAGGTAGAACGGCAGCCGGCGCGCGCGGATCTGCGTACTTTCGATGGCCAGCGCGTCCAGCACGGCTTGCATGGCCTCGACGCCGAGCTGGTGGCGCGGCATGGATACGGTGCTCAGCGCGGGCACGGCGTGTTCGGCGGCTGCCGTGTTGCCGAAGCCGACTACCGTCACATCCGCAGGCACCGCCAATTTCGCCTGCCGACAAGCTGCCAGGGCACCGAGTGCCATCTGGTCGTTGGCGGCGAAAATCGCGGTCGGCTGCTCGGCCAGCATGCGCGCCGCCGCGCTCTGGCCGCCGGTGTAGGTGAAGTCGCCGTCCTCGACCAGGTCAGAGTTGAGCCCGGCCGCGGCCATGCCCGCGCGAAAGCCGGCCAGGCGCTCGCGCGCCGTGCTCACCGTGGGCGTGCCGCCGATGAAGCCGATGCGGCGATGCCCCAGACCGACCAGGTAGCGTGTCATCTCCTCGGCCGCGCCCGAATGATCGATATCGAACGCCGGCAGGCCGGCGCGGTCGCCAGCGACACCTACGGCGACAGTCCCCTGGCGGGTGACCGCGACGAGGTCGCGCTCGAGCGCGCGGCGACTTGCTTCGTCGAAGATGTCGCCGCCCAGGAACAGAATGGCGTCGGCGCGGTAGTCGCGCAGCGCCGACACGTAGCGCCGCTCGGTACCGGGGTCGCGGCTGGTATTGCAAACGATCACCAGATATCCGGCGCGGCGCGCGACGTCTTCGATGCCGTGCACAATCTCGGCGAAGTACGGGTCGACGATATCGCCGACGAGGACGCCGACGATGCGCGAGCGTCTGGTGACCAGGGCTCGCGCGAGCGCTGAAGGCGAGTACTGGAGTGCGGCTGCCGCGGCGAGCACGCGCTGGCGCGTGGCCTGCGCGACGGGATAGTCAGACACGGGATTGAAGGTGCGCGAGACGGTGGTAATGGACACCCCTGCTTTGCGGGCGACGTCGACAATGCCAGGCATAGACTGAAAGCGTTTTCTGCACGGTAGGTTCGCGCTTGGGCGCGTGTCAAGCATGGCTCGTTGACGCCTTCGCGACTCAGGCGTTACCGTTCGGCACAATGGTGAAACCGTTTGCGGGAGGCGTAGGCGGAAAGCCGTTGACGGTCGCGGTGCTCGGCACTGGTCGGCTGGGCGAAACCCACGTCGCGGCATTGGCGCGGCTGCGCGATGGCGGCATGGCCGTCGAGCCCGCGCTGTTCGGCCGCAACCTCGACAAAGTGCGCGACGTGGCCCAGCGCTACAGCGTGACGCGCACGAGCACTGAGCTCAACGAGCTGATCGACGACGCCGAGGTGGATGTGGTCGACAACTGTCTCGTCAACGCGCTGCATTACGGACCGCTCATGCGCGCGATCGACAACGGCAAGCATGTCTTCTCCGAGAAGCCGCTCACCATCGAGCTCGACGAAGCGGAGCGCCTTCTGCAGGCTGCCCAGGTAGCGGGCGTGCAGCACGGCGTGATCCAGAACATGCGCTTCAGTCCGGGCGCGCGCAAAGCGCGCGAGCTCATCGATCAGGCGCTGCTCGGGCGCATCTTCAGCACCAACGTGCTGTTCGGCTACATGGTCCCGCAGACCGTGCTCAATCGGCCCACCTGGTTCTACAAGAAGGAAGAAGCCGGGGGTGGCATCGTCGAGGACATGATGGCCCACTTCTTCGATCTGCTGCGCACGCTCGTCGGCCCGATCGAAGGCGTCTACGCCGCTACGGGCCAGGCGTGGCCTACGCGGCGCGAGCCCGACGGCACACTCTTCAACGTCGAGGTCGAGGACCTGGCCAGCGTGAGCATCCGCTTCGCCGGCGGCGCAGTGGGCTCGTGCTTCGCGTCGTGGGTCCGCCGCAAGCATGAAGAGGTGCCCAGCTTCCAGATCGACGGCGAGCAGGGCAGCCTGTACTTCACATTCAACAAGCTGTACGCCCAGACGCAGCCCGACACGCCACTGTTCCGCTACGACGCCCGCCAGGTCCAGAAGGACTCACTCGACGATTGGCGATCGGTCCCGCTCGAGCCACGCGACCCGTTCGAAGTGCAGCTCGAGCTCTTCCTGAAAGGCGTTGCGGCAGGGACTCCACGTGCGGGGTCTCCAACGTGGGCGGACGCGGTGACCAATCAGCGGCTGATCCAGGCGGCGTACCGCAGCCTGGCCGAGCGGCGCGAAGTGCAGCTAACAGAGATCGCGGCCGAGGCCGCGCATGTCTAACGTCGTCAGTACGCCCCGGCGCATCCTGCTCCCCACGGCTGATGGCGTCGTGTTCCTGGCGTATCTCCAGGGACACCAGGACCATTTCCGGATGGTCGGTGGACAGGAAAGCGCGCGCTCTGTCGCACACCTGGCCGAGATTTTCCGCCTCGCGGATCGGGCCGGGCTATTGGTCGAGCCCGAGCGGTCCGCGGAGCGCATGCGGCGTGTGCTGAGCCTGGCCGGCATTGGCTGAGCTCGCTCGGCTGAGCCTGAATCAGGCGACCACGCAGAACTGGGGCATGCGTGAGACCATCGAGGCCTGCGCCCGCGCGGGCGTGGACTGGATCGGGCCGTGGCGACACAAGGTCGCCGAAATCGGCGTCGCTCCAACCGCTGCGCTGCTGCGCGAGCATGGCCTGCGCGTGTCCAGCCTGTGCCGTGGCGGGTTCTTCCCTGCTCCCACTGCTACTGAGCGCGCGCAGCGGGTGGACGACAATCGGCGCGCCATCGACGAAGCCGTGACTCTGGGCGCCGACGTGCTGGTGCTGGTGTGTGGGCCGGCGCCCGATCGTGACCTGGCCGTGGCGCGGGAGATGGTGTTCGAAGGCATTGCCGCGGTGCTGCCCTACGCGGCTGAACGCCGGATCAGGCTGGCGATCGAGCCACTGCACCCGATGTACGCCGCCGACCGCTCAGTTGTGGTCACGCTGCGGCAAGCCAATGACATGGCCGAACGGCTCGATTCGCAGTGGGTCGGCGTCGCCATCGACGTCTACCACGTGTGGTGGGATCCCGAGGTCGAAGCGCAAATCGCGCGCGCCGCGGGGCGCATTCTCGGTTTCCACGTCAGCGACTGGCTGGTGCCGCCACCCGATCACCTGCTGGGCCGCGGCTACATGGGCGACGGCGTCATCGACATTCGCAGGCTGCGCGCGTGTGTCGAAGCCGCTGGCTACACCGGGCCCGTCGAGGTGGAGATCTTCAATCAGCAGATCTGGGACACGCCCGGCGAGCAGGTGCTCGCCGAGGTCAGCCGACGCTTTGTCGAGTTCGTGTGATGTCCGTGGCCTGCAGCTCGGCCTGCAGGGCGAGCTCGGCGGCGAGAAAAGCGTGCGCCTGGGGCATGGCGGTTTCAGTCCGATCTCGGATGTCAGCCAAGAACTGCTTGCCGTAGGGCAGGTCGACATCGGAGCAGTCGACAGCCCGTTGGCCCTTCTGATCGGCCAGGAATAATGAGCTGCCAGCCTTGCCTGAGGCGTCGAGGTTTTTGCGGACGTCGATGCACCCGTCCGTGCCCAGCACGGTGAAGCGGCCGTCGCCCCAGGCCGCCAGGCCATCGGGCGTGAACCAGTCGACGCGGAAGTAGCCCGTACCACCGTCGCCGCGGAGGACCGCGTCGCCGAAATCTTCCAGGCCCGGATCCTCGGGGTGGGCCAGGTTGCCAACCTGCGAACACACGACCGACGCCGACGTGGAGCCGGTGAAGTGCAGGAAGTGGTCGGCCTGATGGGCGCCGATGTCGGTGATGATGCCGCCGTAGCGCTGCTTATCGAAGAACCACATAGGTCTGCTGGCGCGGTTGAGCCTGTGTGGCCCCAGCCCGACCGTCTGGAGTGGCTTGCCGATGGCGCCCGCCCGGACGAGCTCGCTTGCGCGGACCATAGCGCGGTTTGAAATGCGCTCGCTGTAGCTGACGGCGAAGATCTGACCCGTCTCGCGCTGCACGCGCTTTGCCTCTTGGAGAATGCCGAGGTCGGTGAAGGCCGGCTTGTCGCTCAGGAAATCTTTGCCCTGGCGCATCATCTGGATGCCGAGCGGGCCGCGTTCATTGGAGATACTGGCGCTGGCCACGAGCTGGATGCTCTGGTCCTCCAGGACGCGATCGAGGGTGTCGGCCCGGGGCGTGCCGGGGTAGCGGCGCAGGAATTCGGCAGCCAGGTCAGGCTCGGGCGCATGGAACATGGCCAACTCGGCCCCAGCGCCAAGCAGCACGTCAGTCATGCCGTAGATGTGGTTGTGATTCAGACCGACGACGGCGAAGCGCACCATATGCTCAGGCCGCCACGGCCACGCGCCGCGCAAACTGTGGCAGATAGCGCTCGTGCGCCTGGATCAACTCGTCGAGCAGTGCGCGGGCCACCTTCAGGTCGCCGACCAGCGGGTCGTTGGCCATCGCCTGCAATGCCCGCTGTCTGTCTCCGGTCAGTGCTGCGGTCGCGATCAACTCCTGGTTGACGACGTGTGGATGGAGTGTGCCCAGCACACCCATCGGCAGCGCACCAACGGTCAATGGCGCCGGGCCCGCGGCGCCGATCTCGGCCAGCGTCTCGACGACCGCGCCACGCGGCAGGTTGTCGATCTGGCCCGTATTGGGCAGGTTGACGATGGTGCGCACCGAGCGGCCGTTGGCCACCGCTGAGACGATATCGGCCGTCGCTTCGTGCGAGCGGGTTACGGGCGGTAGTTCGCCGCTATTGGCGCGTTGGACGAACTCGCGCGCCTGCTTGACCTGGTTCTGGCGGTCGGGAATCGTGGTCAGGCCCACACCGACCTCAGCTCCGTAGTCGGTCTCCGGCGTGAGGAAGTACGGGAAGAACTCGGCCAGGTGCCGATCGCCCGCTGCGGGCAGCGCGCCGTACAGGTCGAACAAGGCCATCTTGACTTGCCAGCGATCGAGGAAATTGTCGTGCCAGTTGCCCTGGTCGGGCAGGACCGGCAGCGGCTTGCCCTCGGCCAGGTGCTCGCGGATCATCTGGAAGCCGTCCTGGCCGCGAATCTTCAGATCGAGCAGCCAGATCAGGTGATTGACGCCGGCTACTCGGACCTCGTAGTCCTCGACGGTGCCGCCGAACATGCGGATGAGCGCGCCTCTGACGCCCATTAACTCATGGCAGAGTCCGACGACCTTGACGTTCGAGACGGTGCTGACGATCTTGGTCAGGACGGTCATTGGATTGGTCAGGTTGAGCATCCAGGCGTCGGGGCAGACGCGATCCATTGTTCTGGCGATGGTGGCCAGGACTGGCGCATTTCGGAGCGCTCTTGACAGGCCGCCTGGGCCCACGCTATCGCCGACCGACTGGTAGATGCCGTACTTCTTGGGAATGTCCAGGTCAATGCCCATGGTGTCCAGGCCGCCGACGGTGATCGTGACCACGACGAACTCGGCACCGGTTAGCGCTTCCTCAAGGTTGCCGTTCGTTTCGATGCTGAAATCGGCCTCAGCGGCGGCCATGACCTTGCGGCCGTAGCGCTGGACGTCGTCCATGGCCTGCGGGTTGATGTCATGGAGCACGATCTCGCCGCGCAGGTCTCTCGTGAGCGCCAGATCGCCCAGCAGCTTGGGCATCCAGTTGTAGCTGCCACCGCCAATGAAACAGATTCGCGTGCGGGCCATAAGGCTATTCTCCCAAGAAGAATGTCAATCCGAGCGCAGCCGAGGAATCTCGCCTGGCTGAACGGAGCACAACAGCGAGGGTCATCCTGGCGAGATCCCTCGCAGGCTCGGGATGACAGGGCCCGCATAGAAGGGGTCGCCTCATTGGACGGAGCCGCGCTGGACGGGCTGGTTGGTGTGGGCGGACTTGTAGAGGCTGGCGAGGAATTCGACGGTGCGTCTGGCTTCGGCGCCGCTGGCTTGCGGGCGGCGGCCCGCGCGTAGGCAGTCGACGACCTCGCGCAGGGGCGCGGCGTGGGAGGTTGGATGCGGATCGGGGATGGTGCGCCAGCGGTCGAAGGCGGCGACATCCGCAGGCGGAGGAGCGGCAGGCTGAACCGCCAGCTGTCATTGCTGTAGCCGTACAGGGTGGTGAGCTCCACGGTCAGGCGCGAGAAGTCCAGGCGCAGGTAACTTTCCTGGCGTGGCGAGAGACAACTGTTGGTGAGCGACGCAGGGCGCCATCGTCGAAGCGCAGCATGGCCAGCGACACGTCTTCGACTTCATGTTGCGCTCCAGCGTGGGGGGGGGTTAAGGCCATGGATCTTCGGACCAGTCACCACAGAGGTAAAGCAGCAGGTCCATGATGTGGATGCCGTGCCCCATGCTCACGCCGCCCAGCTCGCTCTGCCATGTTCCGCGCCACGGCACGGCATAGTACGCATTGTCGCGATACCACAAGGTGTTGCACACGGCGACCAGCGGCCTGCCCAGCTCGCCCGAGTCGATCAGCCGCCGCACGTGTTGGCGGGCGATGCCGCCGGTGCCGATGATGGCGGTGCGAATCCTGTCCCGCCGAACGGCCAAGTCACTCCTCCGAAAACGTTTTCAATCAGGGAGTGTCAGCCGTCGCGCGACTCTGTGTCAAGCCAAGACGGGCTCCGGCAGCGGTTCCGGCTCGTGCTCGCTCGCTTGCGCCGCGGCCGGCCGGGCGGGGCGGCGGAGCGTCCACGCCAGGGCTAAGCCGACTACCGCCAGGGTGAGCGCCGCACGAAAGACATCGCCGAAGGCCCACGCAGCCGCATCGGCCAACGCTGCCGCGCTCGGTTGCCCAGCCGCGGCAGCGGCGACCTCGGCCACATGCACCGGGGTACGAAGCTGGAGCAGGGTCGCGAAGGTGGCGATGGTGAGCGTACCGACCAGATTTTGCAGCGCGCCCTGGAGGGAGGTCACCCGACCAACCAGCTCACGCGGGGCGCTGTTCAGCAGATGCGAGCTGAGCGGCATCATCATCGACCCGACACCGGCACCCGAGAGCGCCAGGGGCAGCCACAGCTCGGGTCCGACGGTCGCGCCGTTGAGCCGCGTGAGCAGCCACACCGCGACGCCAATCGCGGTCACGCCGAACAGCACCGGCACGCGCGGACCAACGCGATCGAAGACACGCCCGCCGATCTGCATGAAGATCGCCGAGGCGATAGCGTGCGGCAGCATGATCAATCCCGTCTCGAGCGGACCGTAGCCGCGCACTTGCTGCAGGAACAGCGGGACCATGAAAAACACGCCGAACAGCATGCCGATGCCCGCCCATTGAGTGACGATGGCCACAGTGAATTCGCGCCGCGCGAACACACGCAGCTCGAGCACGGGATCGAACGTCGCCAGCTCGCGCCAGATGAACAGCAGCAGCGCGACCAGGCCGACGGCGATGCCGCCCAGGGTCGGCGCAGCGGTCCAGCCGACCGTCGTCGACCCGCTGATACCGAAGGACAACGCGGCGAACGCGAGCGGCCCGAGCACAATGCCCGGCACGTCCAGGCGGCCCACCACTTTGCCCGGCGGAATCGCCGGCAGCGCGCGTTGTCCGATCAGCAATGCGATGGCGCCGATCGGGACGTTGATCAGGAAGATCAGTCGCCAATCGGCTTGCTCCAGGATGTAGCCGGACAGGACTGGGCCCAGCGCGGGTGCGACCATTAAGGGCAAGCCGAAGAGGCCGAAGATGGCGCCGAGCCGTTCGGGCGGGGTGAGCCGATACAGCACGGCCATGCCGATCGGCATGAGCATGCCCCCGCCCAGACCTTGCAGGCTGCGCGTTGCGATCAGCACCTCAGCGTTGGGTGCGAGGCCGCACAAGGCCGAGCCAGCGGTGAACAGGACCAACGACACGAGATACACGCGCTTCACGCCGAAGCGGTCGCTCAGCCAGCCCGAAAGAGGGATGACCGCCGCCTGAGCAAGCAGGTATGCCGTGACGACCCACTGCAGCACGTTCAGGTCGGTTCCGAACACGCGGCCGAGCGTCGGGAGGGCGACGTTCACCACGGTGTTGTCGAGGATGACCATGAACGTGCCGATGATGATCGCCACCAAAGGCACAAAGAGAGCGCGTGTGCTTGTCATCTGCGGCTTAGTGTGGCCGAAACGCACCAGGTGAGTGCTCGATATAAGGGCCGGTTGTGGTCCGTCCCTTATGAACGGGTCATAACTGGCCATATGGCCAGGCTGGACTTGACCGTGCGCGGCGCGGGTGACTAACGTCCGGGCGCACGAGAGGAGCGGGGGACTCTCGAGAAGAGGGAGCGCATGGCGAGCACGTTGCGCGTTGGAGTCCTCGGAGCGGGTACCTGGGCCAGAAATGCCCATATTCCAGGCTGGCAGCGCGACCCGCGCTGCAAAGTGGTCGCCATCTGCGATGTCGACCGCGAACGCGCCGACGCCTACGCCGAAGAGTTCGGTATTCCCACCGCACACGACGATTGGCAGGCGCTGATCGGGCGCGCCGATATCGACGTGGTAGATGTGGTCACACCATCGGACACGCACTACGAGCTCGCCTGCGCCGCATTGGAGGCCGGCAAGCACGTGCTGTGCGAGAAGCCAGTTGCTTATGACTTCCGGCAGACGCGCCGCGCGGCGGAGATGGCCCGCCAGAAGCGGCTGAAGACGAAGCTGGGCTTCACCTTCCGCTACAGCCCGGGCGTGCAGTACGCACGCTCACTGCTCGACGAAGGTTTTGTCGGCACCCCCTTCATCTTTAATGGCTACGAGCAAAATTCGCAGTGGCTCGATCCGCAGGTGCCGCTGCGCCAGGTCGACCCGGGTATCGATCAGTCCGTGCTGCACACCTCGTCGCTCGAGGGCTACGGTGCGCCGATCATCGACATCGGCCACTGGTGGGTGGGCGCTGACTATGCACGCGTGGTCGGCACGATGCGCAACTTCATCCCCGAGCGCATGGTGCGCCAGACCGGCACCTTCATGCGCATGAACATCGACGACGGCGACATCTTCATCGGCGAATACACCAACGGCGCGATCGGCTCGATCCAGTCGAGTTTCGTGACGATCGGCAACTACCCGGGCATCGAGGCGCGCATCTACGGCGAGCGCGGCGCCGTCATCTGCCGCCTCGTCGAGGAGCACGGCGTGGCCGAAACTGTCCGCCTGGCCCGGCCCGACGCGGTCGAGTTCGACCAGGTCGAGATCCCGGCGCGCTTCTATCCCACGGGCGGCCACCCGCGTGAGTCGTGGCGCTCGCTGTTCTACGCCAATCTGGTCAAAGACTTCCTCGACGAGATCGAAGCAGGCGGCGAGCGCAACCAGGGCAACTTCGACGACGGTGCCTGGGTACAGGAGGTCATCAACGCCGTCGAGCTGTCCTATCACCAGCGCCGCTGGGTCGACCTGCCGCTCGCGAACGCAGAATGACGCCTGACTCCGGCTTCGTTGCCTGGCTCGACGCGTTTTTCGATGCGTACTTCCGGCGGCGGCCGGTCAACGCCACATTCATTGGCATGCACGCCTACGACGAGGCGCTGCCCGACCTTTCGGAGCGCGGCCGCGCCGACACGCTGGCCGATGCCGAAGACCTGCTGCGGCGGCTGCGGCTGTTGCCCGTTGAGCCGCTGGACACCTGGCAGACGATCGATCGCCAGCTGGCCGAAGGCTTCCTGCTGATTCAGCGCTGGGAATCGAGTTCGGTGCATTTTGGCCTGAGCAATCCCAGCTTGTGGACGGGCGAGGCCATCTTCGGCCTCATCGGCCTTCTGCTGCAGGGCCGCGAGGATACTGCCGTCGCTCGGCTGCGCGCCGTGCCCGCATTCTTGAACGTGGGCTTGGCGCCGGCGCCCGCAGCGTGGATTGCCCGTGCCCGCCGTGAATGCACCGCCGCCGGCCTGCTGCTGCGCGATGTGGCCGAGGCGTTCCCGGCATTGCGCGGTTCGGCTGGCGTGGCCAGCGAGGCCTTCGCGCGATTCGACGCGCAGCTGGCCCAACTCCGCGCAACGGAGGATTACGCGTGCGGCGCCGACGCGTTCGACCTGCTGCTGCGCCACGGGCACATGCTGGACATGGATGCCGACGGACTGGAGCGGCTTGCGTTGGCGCGCATCGACGAGGAGCGACGGGCCGTGGCAGAACGGTCGGAGCCCCCAGGCGACAGCGCCTCGGATGCGCCGTATCTGATCCGATTCGAAACGTTATGGAACGCCGCCCGTGACCTGGCCCATCAACGTGACTTGCTGACCTTTCCCGACTGGCCGGTGCGTTATGTCGAGCGGCCAGTCTGGGCGCAGGCCGCGGCGCCGTATCTGTATTTCCTGCCGTACCGGTCGCCTGCCCCGCTTGATGACACACCTGTGGTCGAGTACCTGGTGCCGCCCGGCGCGGACGACTCGACGATCAAGCTCAACCATGTCGTCCACCACGGCAGCCTCGGACACCACGTCCAGAACTGGTTTGCCGCGCGCTCGAAGTCGCGCATCGGCCGGATCGCGGCCGTCGACTGTGCGTCACGGATTGCCATGTTGTGTGGCGGCACGCTGGCCGAAGGCTGGGCGTGCTATGCGACCGACCTGGCCGAGGAGGCCGGCTTCCTGACCCCGGCCGAGTCCTGTGCGCAGCAGCGCGCGCATATCCGCATGGCCGCGCGGGCCGTGGTCGACGTCCGACTGCACCGGCGCCGCTTCTCGCTGGCCGAGGCAATTCGGTACTACGTCGAGACGGTCGGTATGTCACCGTCGGCCGCTGAATCCGAGGCCGTCAAGAACAGTTTGTTCCCAGGCGCCGCGTGCATGTACCTGGCCGGTTGGGAGGGTATCTGGCGCCTGCGCCGGCAGTTCGCAGGCCGTTCGCTGCGCGCGTTCCACGATCGACTGCTGGCGTTCGGTTCCGTTCCGGTCTCGCTTGTCGGGCGAGCACTACTCAGCGAGGAGGACTCAGCAGATGTCTCCGATGCGTCGTCGCGAGTTCCTGCTTTGGGCGGCAACGGCCGCTAGCACGATTGGCCTGGCGGCCTGCCAATCGGCCGCTCCGGCTGCTCCGACTTCCGCCCCGCCGGCGGCAAAGCCCACAACGGCACCGGCCGCTCCGACCTCCGCTCCGGCGGCGGCGACCACCGCGCCCGCCGCGGCGGCCAAGCCAACGACGGCACCGGCCGCTGCACCAACGGCAGCCCCAGCGGCGGCCGCGGCTTCGGGCGGCAGCCTCGTGTATGGCTTGAGCGGAGACGTCGACGACACGCTCGATCCGCAGGTCACCAACTTCGACACCACCATTCGCATCACCTTGAATGTGTGCGAGCCGCTGGTCTGGGAGCCCGAGCCCGGCAAGTTCGTACCCGGCCTGGCCGAGAAGTGGGACATCTCGTCTGACGCCAAGACCTATACGTTCAATCTGAAAAGAGGCGTCAAGTTCCACGACGGCACGCCGTTCAACGGTGCCGCGGTCAAGTTCACGTTCGATCGGGTCGTCGATCCGGCGACCAAGGCCGGGCAATCGCACGACCAGTTGGGTCCATATGACCACACCGAAGTGGTCGACGACTACACGATCAAAGTCGTTATGAAGCAGTCGTACGCGCCGCTGCTGACCAACCTGAACGGCTACCTCGGGGTCGTCTCGCCCACCGCGGTGCAGAAGATGGGGCCGGCGGAGTTCGCGCGGCACCCGGTCGGTACTGGCCCATTCATGTTCAACGAGTGGGTGCCCAAAGACCACGTCACGCTGGTCAAGAACCCCGACTACAACTGGGGCTCGTCGTTCTTCAAACACACCGGCGCTGCCTACCTCGACCAGGTCACGTACAAGGTGATCCCCGAGCCGTCGGTGCGCACCGGCACGCTCAAGACCGGCGAGACGCACATCATCGACGAGGTCGATCCGCTGGAGTACGCGGCGATCAGCAAGGACTCGAAGTTCGCGATGATCAGCAAGGGTCAGCCGGGCTCGGGCTGGGTGCTGCTGCTGAACACCACGAGCAAGGGCCCGATCAGCGATCCGGCGGTACGTCAGGCGATGGAGTTTGCGGTCGATCGCGAAGGGCTGAACAAATCTGTGTTCCAGGGCCTGAACAAGGTCGCGTGGAGTCCTTTGATGCGGCCGACGTTTGCCTATGACGCATCGACCGAGCAGATTTACAAGTTTGATCCAGATAAGGCCAAAGAGCTTCTCGGCGCGGCGGGCTGGCAGGTTGGCTCGGATGGCGTTCGGGCCAAGGGAGGCCAGCGGCTGGAGATTGTGTTCCCGATCATTTCACGACCGCGCGACCGAGCCATGGCAGAGTCGATCCAGGCCAGTCTGCGCGACGTCGGCATCGACTTGAAGGTCGATCCGCTGGAGCGTGCCGCCGCCCGCGAGGCCTACGACCAGAATCGCTACGACGTGAGCTTCATGTGGTTCTCGTACGGCGATCCGGACGTGCTGCGCACGATCTTCCACTCGGCCAACGTCAACGCCTTCAATCGCGCCAGGTACCAGGTCGCCGAGGTCGACAAGATGCTCGAGGAGGCCGCTGGCCTGACAGACCAGGCCAAACGCGCCGACCTCTACAAGCAGATCCAACAACGCGTGTTGAAGGACACGGCCGTCGTACCACTGGTGGATTCGCTGGTCTACAACGCCAAACGGGCCGAGGTGCAAGGCGAGGTGCTGGATGCCCTGGCGTCGTATGTGTGGATTTACGACGTCCAATTGAAGAAGTGACGGGCCGTCAGCAGTCAGCAGTCAGCAGTCAGTTGGGCTTTCCGCCGCCCAGCGCTACGCCGCCGTCACTCCACGCGCCTACGCGGAGTGCCCAGAGGGGACCCCCTTCGGGGATTGGAGTGATGCCCTGGGCAGCGGATCGGGATGGCTGAGTGCTGATGGCTGAGTGCTGATGGCTGATGACTGATGGCCTGATGGCTGACAGCTGAAAGCTGAATGCTCGTTTACGTCGCGCAGCGGCTGCTGCATGCGGTGCCAGTGCTCATTGGCATCTCGGTGCTGAGCTTCTTGATGCTGCACCTGGTGCCAGGTGATCCGGTGCAGATCTTTGCCGGCGATAAGCCGCTCACTCCGGAGCGCGCGGCGGAATTGCGGCATCAGTATGGTCTGGACCGGCCACTCGTCATCCAGTACCTGGATTACGCCAGTCACGCCGTGCGCGGCGACCTGGGCGTCGGCCTGCGGAGTCAGCGGCCGGTGCTGGACAGCATCCTCCAGGTGCTGCCCGGCACTGCCCAGCTCACCCTGGCTGCGCTAAGCCTGGCGGCAATCTTCGGCATCACAGCCGGCATCGTCGCCGCGGTTGCCCACGGCACCTGGCTCGACACGGCGATCATGGCGGTAGCCATGCTCGGCATTTCGACGCCCATTTTCTACTCGAGCCTGCTCCTGATCCTGTTCTTCTCCTTCACGCTGGCGTGGTTTCCAGCGACAGGCCAGGGCGGCCTGGAACGCCTGGTCATGCCGGCCACGGCCCTCGGTCTGAGCTCGTCGGCGGTGCTGGCAAGGCTGGTGCGTTCGAGCATGCTCGAGGTCCTGCGCCAGGAATATGTCGTGACGGCGCGCGCCAAAGGTCTGGCGCCGCCATTCGTCGTCCTCGGCCACGCGCTGAAAAATGCATTGATTCCGACAGTCACGATGCTCGGTCTGCAGCTTGGCGCGCTGCTCGGCGGCGCGGTCGTCACCGAGACGATCTTTTCTCGGCCGGGTCTCGGTCGCCTGGCAGTGGAGGGCATCCTCGGTCGCGACTTTCCACTGGTCCAGGGCACAGTGCTATTCGCGGCGGCGACGTATGTCCTGGTCAACCTGGCGGTCGACGTGTCCTACGCAGTGATCGACCCGCGGATCCGCTACCGATGAGTCGCAGCGCGCTCGTCGGCGGCGTGCTGCTGGTGCTGATCGTGGTGATCTCGCTGTCGGCGCCGCTGATCAGCCCGTACGACCCGATCAAGACCAACCAGCGGCTGTCACTGGAGCAGCCGTCGGTCGAGCACCTGATGGGCACCGACCGCTTTGGTCGGGACATCTTCTCGCGCGTAGTGTGGGCGGGCCAGACGTCGCTGCCCATCGGTCTGGTGTCAGTGGCCATTGGCCTCCTGTTCGGCGTGAGCGTGGGGCTCCTGGCCGGCTACTACGGCGGCTGGTTCGACGCGATCAGTATGCGCGTGGTCGACCTGCTGTTGGCCTTCCCCGGTATCTTGTTGGCGCTGGCGATCATCGCCATTCTGGGTGGGAGCCTGGTGAACCTGATGATCGCCGTGGGCATCGCCGCGATTCCGGACTACGTGCGCATTACCCGCGGAACCGTGCTCAGCCTCAAGGAACGTGAATTCATCGTGGCGGCACGGGTCATCGGCTGTCGCGGACCGGCCATTATGCTTCGCCACATTCTGCCGAACGTGGTGGCGCCGCTGATCGTGTTGGCGACGCTGGGCATGGCGGCGGCGATCATCACTGGCTCGGCGTTGAGCTTTCTGGGCCTGGGCATCAAGCCGCCCACGCCGGAGTGGGGCAACATGCTCGCCGAGGGGCGCGAGTTCCTGCAGCGCGCGCCATGGGTCGCGTTCTTCCCTGGCGCGGCGATCATGCTCACCGTCCTGTCTATCAATTTGCTGGGCGACGGGCTACGCGACGCGCTGGACCCGCGTCTGCGCGTGTGAGCGTCAGGGTGCTAATCGCGTCGCCGCTCGAAAGCGAGCTGGTGGCGCGCATCGCCGCCGTGAGCGATCAGCTCGATGTTGTGTACCGAGCCGACCTGCTCGGCACGCCGCGCTACGCCGGCGACCACACGCCGCCCGTCGAGCGCACTCCGGAGCAGGACAGAGATTGGGCGGAGCTGCTGGCGTTAGCCGAAGTGCTGTTCGACGTCGACCGGCCGAACGTGCGAGCGGGCCTACTCGAGCGCGCGCCGCGGCTGCGCTGGATCCAGGCGTCCAGTTCCGGTGTTGGCGAATGGATTCGGCGTCTCGGGCTGGTGGACACGCCGGTCCTGGTGACCAACGCCGCGGGCATTCACGCCGTACCACTGGCCGAGTTTGCGCTGTTCGCGATGTTGTATTTCACGAAGTGCATGCCGCGCGTACAGGCTGATCGCGCGGCGCGGCACTGGGAGCGCTTTGCCGGCGGCCTGCTGCGCGGGCGCACCGCAGGCATCATCGGTATGGGTGCGGTTGGCACTGAGGTTGGACGGGCTGCGAGCGGCATTGGCATGCGCGTACTCGGCGTGCGCCGAAGCTCGATGCCTGATGAATTGCAGCGGCTGCTCGCCGAAAGCGACTTCGTCGTCGTTTGTGCGCCCTATACCGTGGACACGGACACACTCCTGAATGAAGCTGCCCTGCGCAGCATGAAACTGGGCGCGGTGCTGATCAATATTGCCCGCGGCAGCCTGGTCGACGAGGATGCGCTGCTGGCCGCTTTGCGCTCAGGTCATCTCGGTGGGGCCGCCCTGGACGTCTTTCGGCATGAGCCGCTGCCACCTGAGAGCCCCTTTTGGAGTGAGCCGAATGTGCTGATCACGCCGCACAGCATGTCGACGGCCGTCGGCGAAAACGACCTGCTGGTCGACTTGTTCTGCGACAACTTACGCCGTTATCTTCACGGCGAGCCGCTGCGCAATCTGGTCGATAAGGCCCGAGGCTACTGAGGGCTTCCGTGTTGCACCCCTTGATTCAGACAGAACCACTTCGGGGGAATGGGGTGGGTTTAACGGCACGGGCCCGTCTGGGGGGCAAGGGGGCGGCGCCCTCAACTAAGCGGGCGGGCGGGGGAGTGGCACGTGCGGACGGCCAGTGTGCGAGCCGCCGGTCACGTAGACGATGCTGCCGCTCATCCAAGCATTGCGCTCGCTGGCCACGAAGACCACGACTTCGGCGATGTCGCTGGGTGCGCCGGTGCGGCCAAGCGGTGTCATGTCGAGCATCATGCGCATGTACGCCGTCAGGCCTGGATCGTCCGATCTTAACGGAGTGTCGGTGACCAGCCCCGGCGCGACGGCATTGACGCGGATGCCGTGCGGACCAAGCTCGATGGCCAGCGCCTGGGTCAGCATGTTGATGGCCGCTTTGGAGCCGCTGTAACCTGCCGCGCCCAGCCGCGCCGAGGTCGCCGCACCCGACGAGACATTCACGATCGCGCCGCCGCTTCGACGCTCGCGCATCTGATTGCCGACCGCCCGACAGGTCAGCATTGTCCCTCTGGTGTTCACTGCAAAGGTGCGGTCCCATTCGTCTTCGTCGGCATCCAGCAGCGGTCGGTTCGGCGAGATGCCGTGGGCGTTGACCAGCACATCCACGGGCCCAAGCGCGACCGTCACTTCTTGCAATGCCCGCTCGACATCCATGGCCTGCGAGACATCAGCCACCACGGCGACGGCGCGCGCGCCCGAATCGCACAGCATGGCAGCCGTGGTCGCGGCGCGAGCAGCGCCGATGTCGAGCACGCCCACGGCCGCGCCCTCGCGCGCAAATGTGGCGCAGATGACCGGCCCAATGCGCCCGGCCCCGCCGGTCACCAACACCACTTTGTCGCGCAGGCCGAGGTCCATGAGCCTATGTCATCCCGAGCCTGCGAAGGATCTCGCCTGTCTGAACGTCGCACAAAAGCGCGCGACATGCCCGCGAGATTCCTCGCTGCGCTCGGAATGACAAGTGCCGCTCAGGAGGACAGTGCTCAACCCCACACTTTTCGGGCCGTCTGGACGACGAGCTCGAGCTTGCGCTTCTGCTCGTCCCACGACAGCAGGTTGCCCTGCTCGACTGAGGCGAAGCCGCACTGCGGGCTAAGGGACAGGTTCTCGAGCGGCACGTACTTGGTCGCCTCGTCGATGCGGCGCTGCAGGTCGTCCGACGATTCGAGCTCGCCGACCTTTGTGGTCACCAGGCCCAGGACGACGTGGCGGCCGCCCGGCATATAGCGCAAAGGCTCGAAGCCGCCCGAGCGGTCGGTGTCGTACTCCAGCAGGAAGCGATCCGCCTCCAACCCCCCGAAGACCTTCGCAGCGATGGGCTCGTAACCGCCCACCGTGTGCCACGCCGAGCGGCCATTGCCGCGACAGATGTGCGTCGCCAGCGTCACGCGGGATCGGTCCACCCCCGCGACGACCATGTTGTCGCCGCGCACATCTTCGTCCATGGCCTGGTCGGGGTCCACCCCGATCGACTTCCAGGCGGCGCGCCGATCCTCTGGGATGTAGTCGGGCCAGTGCGGATTGTCGATCTGGATGTATGGCACGCCCTCGGCCTGCAGCGCCTCGACTTCAGCCTTCAAGATGCGCACAACGTCCTGCATCAGGTCCCAACGCGTCGCGTACGCCTGCTCGGTGATGCCTGGCTTCCAGCCGCGCCCGACAATGTACGAGGCGGCCGGCAAGGTCACCTTGAACGCCCCGGGCGCGTGCTCATTAAGGAAGGGCACTTCGTGCCCGGTCAAGCGCTGCTTCTGGCGCAGCTTGCTCCCGACGACCATGCCCGCCTGCTGCGGCATTGCCGCCAACGCCTCGCGCATGGTGCCTTCACCCTGCTGGCCAATCTCATCGGGCAGGCGCCAGTCCAAGCGGATCGGCACCTCCGCCGAAATGTAGCCGTCGACCGAGCTGATGAAGTCGCCGGCCCAGTTACCGCGGCGGTACTCGCCGTCAGAGTAAATATCCAGACCGACTTGTTTCTGCAGGTCGAGCGCGGCCAGGATGGCGCGGTCCTCGATTTCGGTGAGCTGCTCGCGCGAGATGCGCTTCTGGCCGAATGCGGCATGCGCCTCGAGGACTTCGGGCGGCCGCAGCAGACTGCCCACGTGGTCGGCGCGATACTTCGTGCCCGTAACGGTGGTCATCTCTCAACTCCTCCCAGAATCTATGCCAGCTCGGCCCGAACAGCCCGTGCCGCTTGTGCCATTGCCTGGAGTTTGCCGAACGCCGATTGTCGGCTCAGGTATTTCATGCCGCAGTCGGGCGCGATTACCAGTCGCCGCGGCTCGATGTGCCGCAGCGCGGCGCGAATCCGTTCGGCGACGTCGTCCGCGGTTTCAACTGCCTCGGTGCCCAGGTCGAGCACGCCGACCATCATGGTCTTCGGCTCCATGTGCTCCAGGACCGTCAGGTCGAGCCGTGGCTGGGCCGCTTCAATGGAAATCTGATCGACATCGGCATCACGCAGCTCTTCCAGAAACGGGTACCTGGCACCCACTTGCTTGCCGGGCACGATGGCGCCATAGCCGAAGCAGGTGTGCAGCACCGTCGGCACCTGCACGGCGTGCAGCGCACAGTTGATGGCCGGAATCGCATACGCGCGTGCTTTTTGCACTCGTGCCTGCAGGTAAGGCTCGTCGATCTGGATGACATCGGCGCCTGCCTCGACCAGATCATGGATCTCTTCGTTCAACGCGTACGCGAAGGCCATCGCCAGCGCGGCTTCGTCCCCGTAATGGTCGTCGACAGCCTGCTGGGTCATCGTGAATGGACCGGGCACCGTGATCTTGATGGGCCGATCGGTATGCGCGCGCAGGAACTGCACATCGCGCACCTCCACCGGCTCGCGGCGCCGAATTGGGCCGACGACGCGCGGGACAATGTCGGGGCGACCGCTGCGACTGAGCGTGTGGCCAGGATTGTCCAGGTCGATCCCGTCGAGCGCGGTGGCGAAGCGATTGCTGTAGCTCTCGCGGCGCATCTCGCCGTCGGTGAGGATGTCGATGCCTGCGCGCTCCTGGTCGTGGATGGCCACGATCGTCGCGTCATCCTGGGCCGCTTCCAATAGCGGTTCCTCAACCCGCCACACTTCCTTCGCCCGCACTCGAGGTGGCAAACGCGTGCGCAGCTTGTGCCGATCGAGCAGCCATTCCGGTTGCGGGTAACTGCCGACCAGCGTGGTTGGCAACAGTGATGAGTCAGCCACTGGCGATCTCGCTGTCCGACGTCGCTGCGCGCGCGCGGCGCGCCTCGATCTGGTCGCACAGCGCCAGACCACGCCGCGCCCAGCCAATTTCGGTCCGCGCGCGATTGATGAGCCCTTCCAGCGCGTGCACTTTGAGCTGGATGACCGCCTCGTGCTCCTCGATCGGCTGACGCGTCAGCCACACCTCGACGAGCTCGGCGCGTCGCCCGCGAATGGCATCGGCGCGCGCTTGCCACTGCTCCATGCGCCACTGGTACTGGGCGATGTGCGCCCGCAGTTGCTCGCGGACGGCGTCGAGCGGCGCCAGGTCGAAGAACGCCGCCTTCAGAAAGACTGGATCGCGCTGCGCGGGCAGCGGCATGAAGTCGGTTGCCCATCGTCGCAGCTCGGCCATGCCATTGTCGGTCACCGAGTAGATGCGTTTTTGCGCTTTTTGACCGCGCGGTGCGACGGTGGCGGTCACCAGGCCGGCCGCTTCCATGCGCCGCAGCTCGGGGTAAATCTGGCTCTGCGGCGCCGACCACAAGAAGCCCAGCGTGCCCTGGAAGTAGCGCACCAGGTCGTACCCCGTCAGCGGTCGGTCCTTGAGCACTCCCAGCAGCGCATGTCGCAAGCTCACCGCAGGCCAGTATAGGTTGACTCGCGGCCCGCCCTGTCATCCTGAGCGAAGCAAAGGATCCGCACTCGTGAGCGGCTGGGCAAGCGGATTCCTTCGCTTCGCTCGAGGACAGGCTCTTCGGCCCGTTCCTCGCCTCAGGATGACAGCGTTGGGCGGGGATCTACCATAGGTAAAGGCATACCTATGCAAGTGTTCATCTTCGACCTGCTGCCGTACGGCGAGAACCTCGAGCACCTGAAGAACGGTGCGACTGAACTTCCCTGGCCACTCACGAAGCAGCACTTCAAGCCAGACGTGGCGGTCAGGACGTACCAGGAGCATCTCGAGGCCTGGGAGGCTCTCGACAAGCTCGGTTACGACGGTGTCGGCTTCAACGAACACCACACCTCGCCATACGGCTTGATGAACTCGCCGAACCTCCTGGCGGCATCCGCAGCCCAGCGGACCAAGAACCTGAAGCTGCTGATCTACGGCAACTTGCTGCCGATCCACGAGCCGCTCCGACTCGCCGAAGAGCTAGCCATGCTCGACTGCCTGTCCAACGGTCGCATCATCAGCGGCTTTGCGCGGGGTATTCCGCGCGAGCACAACGTCTTCAACATCCCGCAGAGCGAGTCGCGCGCCAGGTTCGAAGAAGCGTGGGAGATTATTCGCCGCGCGTGGACCGACGAAGTGTTCTCGTACGAGGGGCGGTTCTGGAACTACCAGGACGTCGCCATCTGGCCCCGGCCGGTGCAGCAGCCGCACCCGCCGGTCTGGGTGCCCGTGACCGCGAGCAAAGAGACGATCGAGTGGGCGGGGCAGCACAATATTCCGATCACGCCCGGCATCGCGAGCCACCGCGGTGTGCGCGAGGACGTGATCCGCTACTACACCAAACAGCTGAACCAGCACGGCCATCAGATCACGCCTGGCCACCTGGTCATTCAGGCCGACGTCTACGTCGCCGACACCAAAGAGCAGGCCATCGAAGAAGCCGGCCCGTATGCGCTGTATTTCAATCGCACCCTGTTCAGCCATGGCAACATCACCGAGCGCAACTTGCAGGCTGAAAGTGGCTACGTCACGAATGCCTCGCACGACTATCTGCGGCCGGAAAACGTGCCTCTGGTATCGGGCAGTCGCGAGCGCTACCGGAGTATGACCATGGACGGCATCCGCCAGGTTGCCCAGGAGCAGCCATGGGGCCCGCCTGACGAGGTCGCCGAACGCATCATTGCCGCGGCCGACCACGCCGGCGCGAACCAGGTGACGGTGA
>WNGB01003098.1_pt1 | contig 26390 bp, 22 predicted proteins | sample 5400681 | NCBI WGS metagenome assembly WNGB01 (sample SAMN13153367, study PRJNA577476) | soil metagenome | isolation source: 115 cm soil or saprolite under grassland replicate 2 | place: USA:California | collected 2016-06-15
CCCCCTGGTGGCCCCGCGGGTGCCGGACGCGATCGGGGTCTCGTCGCGCTGAAGTGCGACAGAGGGGGGCGGCCTGGCCCCCGCTGACCTTCACCCCGCTGTCTCACTACGCTGGCAAGCGAGTGCCTGGGGGATGAAGAGAGGGGGGATGGAGGGGCGCACCTGGGACCGATCCCGTCGATGGGGAGCCCTCCCTTTGCCCTGCTGTCTACTCGCGCGGGTGTCGGGAAGAAAGGGAGCTGCCCGCAGCGGCCTGCCGTGCCTGAGTGCTCCTGCGACACTCACAGGCCCGGTAGCCAGCCCAAACGCCGATCTAACCGATAGGTCAAGCGATATGACCACCAACCCGCACACCGATACGGCTACCCACATGACTACTGAGCGTTGAGACGACGGGTCGGGTAGTGGTTGGCGCGATATGGGGAGCAACCGGTAGGGCAATAGGCTGCCTCATCCGGATGGGCCTCGTCAGGGCCGCCGTTGCTACCATCGGGCGATAGTCCGCAGGGCCGGCAGAGAGGCCGACGAGGGCAACTGACGCCCGGAGGGTGGGCCGGCGGTCTAACCCATGGTTCGTCCAAGGGTCTGCGAGGTTGGCGTCGAAGCCGTGCGCAAAGCCGTCCGCACGGTGAGGACTGGGAGGCGTGGACCGATGCGTAGTAAGGGTTGGCGCTTGCTGTCCATGAGGCATGGCAGGCTGGCACGATGGTCGTGCAGCGGGCTGGGGGCAAGGTAGGATGCTCGGGCCAAGGCGCGCCTGTCCCTTGGTGCGTGCGGCCAGCCGTTCGATGTGCTAAAACGCTGGCTAGGGACTCATACGAGAGCTAGTCGAGGAGGCCGGATGGCCGGCAGAGGGAACAAGCAGGAGGAATTCTGGGCGGAGGTCCAGCGGGTCGTTATGTCGATCAGGCCGAAGCTTAGAAGGGCAATTGCGTTCCTGAACGGCAAGGGGGGCACGGGCAAGACAAGCTCGTGCGCGAACATCGCGGCCACTCTGGCGAACATCATGGCGAAAGCACAGTCCACTCGGCGAGTGTTGGTCATGGAGTTCGATGTCCAAGGGAACCTGAAGGCGGACCTGGGCATTAAAGGGACGGCCGAGGACGATGATGGACAGAGCATGCTCACGGCAGTTATGGGTACGGGCGGCCTGGTCGTCGTAAGAGACGTCCGTCCCAACTTGGATCTGGTCCCGAGTGGCGAAGCACTGAAGCGGGTGGTGCGGTTCCTGGCAAGCTCGTCCGACAAGGAGCGGATCGAGGCGTGGCTGAGCTTCGCGCAGGCGGTAGCCGCAATCGCGGACGAGTACGACTACATCTTCCTGGACTGTCCTCCGGGGGACGAGGAGCTCCAGAAGCTCGCGATGGTGTTGGGGCAGTGGATCATCATCCCGACCGTGTTCGACAAGGCCAGCCGCTGGGGGCTTGAGCTGGTCGGCAAGCTGTTCGACGCGGTTGACGGGGTAAATGAGGAAGTTGATGTGCTTGGTGTGCTTATGTTCGGCTTTGAACGGCGTGAGGAGCGCCTGATCAAAGACAAAGAAACCGGGGCGGTAGTGGAAATCAAGGAGGTCGGCCAACGCCTGCGGCTACGGCGGGCGCTGGAGGCCGACCTGGCCCGCGGTGAGTCTGACGCGCCGGTGTTCGCAGCAGTCATCGGATCATCGAAGGCCGTTGCCGAGGTATGTCGTCAACTCGGTCGCGTTGCGTACGAGGTGGCAGACCTGGTCGCCAGTGACGAATGGCCCACGACAAGTAAGACCTTGGCCAAGCAACTGGCTGGAAAGGTGAGCATTACTCAACCAACCGTCGAGGCGCTTGCCACGGACTACGAGAATGCCGCGATCGAGATCGCCAGCCGAATAAGGAAGTTGGAGGGAGCTGCGGCATGACGTCGGCAACCGACCACATGACACCCGAGCCGGCCCCAAAGTTTCGGCGCCGCCGCCAAGGGGCCGATGCCGCGGCGGCACTTGGCCTTAGTGATCTCCCAGGTCATACTGTTTCGAAGGATGATCTTCCAGCCGACGTTCCTCCCACGCCCCCCAGGGTGGAAGACCGCGGCGGCACGTCGCGGACGGACGAAGGCGGCGTAGGCGAAGCCGCCCAATCATCCGGCCGCACCGCGCCCGTCCTCCCAACCAGTGCGGCGGCCGCGCACCGGGGAGCGGGCGCTCGCGTGGTCCAGCCCCTGCCGCCAACGGAGTCCGCGCCTGGGCCAAATCGAACGCAGGGAAGTCCACTGCTGACGGCCGTTCCCCAGCGCGAAGCTGCAATCCGCCCCGCGGCGCGCGACGATGTCGCCACCGACGATCAGCCGCTTGACATCGTGCTGGACCTCCCCACCCAACAGACGCCTATCTATATTGACTCCGCGATCCTCGGGAAGGTCAAGAAACTGACCCAAGTCGAGCAGATTACCTACGCGACGGTCGTAATGGACGCGATCGATGCCGCTTTGGAGAGCGGACTTCTCGAAGGGCTTGTGCGTGCTCGGCAGGTCGTCGAACGCCATGAGGGCAGTCGGTTCCCCGCCCGCCGCGCGTCACGACGCCGCGCCCGCGGCTCTGGGTCTAGCAGAGTGCTTTGGCCCGTTCAGATGACGGAGGAAGAGCGCGCCGTTCTCGGCGACCTCGAGGCGGAAACCGCGGCGCCTTCGCGGTCCGCGCTGGTGTCGGCAGCGGTGGAGTGGTATGTCGAGACCCCCAAGATCCGGCGCCGCATCACTGGCGGACCGGGCCGATAACCCGCGTCGTCGTCCAACTCGGGGATGCGGCCGGCGAACGGTGTCCTTAGATTCCAGGAAAGATCCCGAGGTCCATGCACGCGCCGGCAAAGCCCTGCCGGCAAGGCACGGCGGCCGGGACGTCGTGTCAACTTCAGCGGCGAACGTGAAGGCCGCGAGTCATCGCAACCCAACACCGCAACGAACCCAGAGACGCCGCGTGGGACAGCCTGAAAGTCTTAGCCGGCCCCCATACGGGGAGGACCGGAGCCGGGGGAGCACCTCCCCGGCCCTCCTCGTGTCCGCACCAGGGCCGTTAGCGGACCCGCTCCAACGCCCCGACCCGAAGCTACTTCGACCCTGAAGAAACTAGCTGAGCAGCCGGTTGAGACAGTCTGTCGCTTGATCGGGGACATGGACATGCGGTTGGGGCAGCCGGGCACGGACCAGGGGTTGTGACCCGAACGCCACGGCGCCCAGGGGCCCGCAGTCGTCAGGGCCTTCGAGCTGTGCGTCCGGAGAAGTCATCGACACCATACGGCTCCTCCCTCCTAACCTGCTGCCTCCAAACTCTTGTGCCCCCTGCCTAGTGCCCTTGCTGTGCGCAGGTTGTCTGAGACTTCTAGTGGGCGAGCGGGGCAAGGCACCACATCAGTAGCGTCCCCATCACCCAACGTCTCAAGGTCACTGGCTCGCGAACTCGCGCGACTTCAGCAGATCTCGATTCGTCGACAAAACCACGCAACACGCCGATGGAATGTGATGCGGTGATGGCCGCCGCTGGCATGATCTCGGACATGACTCGGCGCAGTGGTCCGATTCCGGGCGTTCCGCAAAGGGGCAACACCGCCACCTTCGATCCGAACGCGGGCGTCTCGTACCGAACTACCCTTACGTTCGCCCCGACGCAGGCCGGTCCGCTGCGCGATGCGGCGCGATCCGGTGGGGTGACGATCGGGAAGCTGCTCGTGCACCTGGTCGAGCTGATGGAAGTGGACAAAGAGTCAGGAAGTCCAACCTGGGCCGCTGGCACGAGCCTGCAGATGCGGCGCGCCGAGTCGATCGCCCTGTTCGCTTCTCAGCCAGGACGGCGCTTCCGGGTCACAGTGGAGTTCCCGCCCAAGACCGGCGGGAAGCTGGTCGCGGCCGCGCAAGCGGCTGGGTTGACGGTGGCCGAGGTGGTGCGGGTGGAAGCGGCCCGCTTGCTTCAACAGCTCGCTGATCACGACCACACTGCCGCCCAGGCTCCGCTACCCGTTCAGCTGCAGCTGCGACTTCCAGTAGCGGCGTGACGATGGACGGGACACCGTTGTCGCACCTTGACAAGCCAGAGAAGGAGGCCAGCAGCAGACAGATTTGCCCCTGAACGACGATCGCCCCGGGTTCAGCCGGGGCGACGTCTGAGTAACTTAAAACCGCTCCAAGACCGGGTGCTCTCGACGGCCGCGAACCTCTGAGCGCCCGGGCGACGGACGACCCTGCCTTGGAGGGCCTCGTCTTCCATGACGGTAGCACCTGACCTCCAGGTACGCCCAGCCGTGTCCGCGAAATCGGCCCCGGCGTTTCGACGTGTGCCCGGAGACACATACCTGCAGGCCCACCTCCAGCTGCTGGCCGAGCCGCTCGGTACACGGCCAGTTCCTGAGGGTGGGCAACGACACCGTGCGTCCGACCCAGCCTGGGACGTGCGCAGGCATGCGCCTGCGTCACGCCTGACGGGGACCCGCCGCCTCAGGCGCCATACGGGACGGAGGCTGCCTCGCGAGCGGTGTGCCGGCGCAAACCGTAGGAGCACCCGCGAGCCTGGCCCGCAACGCAACCACAACCGGCACAGCGTCTGGGGAATCGGCCCCTGCCCCGCCGCGGTGGTGGGTCTGCTCCACCACCTGCGACGAACGCACGCGCGGTGTGCCTGGTCGCACCAGGGTCGGGTGGCGCGATGAGTGTTGCTGCAGGCCGGCGTGTTGGGGGAGTGGAGGCGAATCGGGTGCCGGCGGCGCGGTCGCCGGCCGAGGCTGAACGGACGCCGCCGCATGACCTCGCCGCCGAGCAGTGCGTGCTCGGCGGGATGTTGTTGTCCAAGGACGCGGTCGCCGATGTTGTGGAGATCGTTAGGTCGGGAGACTTCTACCGGCCCATACACGCGACGATCTTCGATGCGGTGCTCGACCTCTATGGTCGGGGTGAGCCCGCCGATCCGATCACCGTGGCGGCGGCGCTGGCCGATTCGGGCGACCTGGGCCGCGTCGGCGGCGCGCCGTATCTGCACACGCTGATCGAGAGCGTGCCCACTGCCGCCAACGCGGCGTACTACGCGCGGATCGTCGCTGAGCGGGCGATCCTGAGGCGTTTGGTGCAGGCCGGCACCCGCATCGTGCAGTTGGGGCACGGCGCGGCCGCCGGCGTTGGCCGGGACGCCGATGATGTCGTCGACCTGGCCCAGCAGGAGATCTACAGCGTCACCGAGCGGCGCGTCAGCGAGGGCTTCGCCGCACTGGCCGACCTGATGCAGCCGACGCTGGACGAGATCGAGGCGGTGGGCGGGCACGGCGGCGTGATGACGGGCGTGCCAACCGGCTTCACCGACCTGGACCGCCTGCTCAACGGCTTGCATCCGGGCCAGCTGGTGATCGTGGCGGGCCGGCCCGGGCTTGGCAAGGCCCTGGCGCTGGACACGCCGTTGCCCACTCCGGACGGCTGGACCACGATGGGCGCCGTCGGGGTCGGCGACCTGCTCCTCGACGCCGCGGGACGGCCCACCCGGGTGAGCGACGTCAGTGAGATCATGGTCGGCAGGCCGTGCTTCGAGGTGGAGTTCTGCGATGGCTCGGTGATCGTGGCGGACGCCGCGCATCGCTGGCTGACGCACATCAGCCACTCGCGCTGGTATGGCCGCGGTCCGCGGGTGGTCACCACCGAGGAGATCCGCGCGACGCTGCGCGCGGGCGGCGTCGCCGGGCGGCTCGACCATGCGGTCACGAACGCCGAGCCGCTGTCGTTGCCAGAGCGCGACCTGGTCATTCCCCCCTACACATTTGGGGTGTGGCTCGGCGCGGGGGAGTGCGGGTCCGCCAGGTTCACCACCGATGACCCCGCGCTGATCCCGCATGTCGAGGACGACGGGTTCCTGGCCCGCCCGAGCGGGCGACGGACGTACACGATCGAGCCGTTGCGACCGTGTGCGGGCCGGCCGGGGTCGTTCACCGGTCTGCTGGACGCGGCCGGTGTGCTGCCCGACAAGCACATCCCGGCCGCGTACCTGCGGGCGTCGCAGGCGCAGCGACGGGCGCTGCTCACCGGGCTGATGGATGCCGCCGGTTGGACGACACGGACCGGGACCGTGCGCTGTCGCGCCGCATCGCGTCGGCTCGCCGAGGACATCTACGAGCTTGTCGTCGGGCTCGGCTACCGCTGCACCGTCACGAGACGGCCGGCCACGGCCCGCACCGCGGACACCTCTGATACCTCGGCCGTCTACATCCTCACCGTCCCCGCGGCCGACGACGTGTTCGGCCTGGAGCACAAGCGGCTGGCGTACAAGCAGCGCCGGCGTCCGGCGTTGGCCGCGTTGGCCGGTTCGCGGCTCGTCGTTGACGTCCGGCCGGTGGCCAGCGTGCCGGTGCGCTGCGTCAGTGTCGACAATGCCGAGCACCTGTACCTCGCGGGCCGCTCGATGATCCCCACGCACAACTCCACCGCGGCCATGGACTTCACCCGGTCGGCCTCGGTGAAGCACAACCTGGCCAGCGCCATTTTCAGCCTCGAGATGAGCAAGGTCGAGATCGTCATGCGGTTGCTCGCGGCCGAGTCGCGGGTGCCCCTGCATGTGCTGCGCTCCGGCCAGCTCTCCGACGACGACTGGACCAAGCTGGCCCGGCGGATGGGCGAGATCAGCGAGGCCCCGCTGTTCGTCGACGACACGCCGAACATGACGCTGATGGAGATCCGCGCCAAGGCGCGCCGGCTCCGGCAACGCCACGACCTGAAGTTGATCGTCGTGGACTACCTGCAGCTCATGACCTCCCCCAAGCGAACCGAGAGTCGGCAGCAGGAGGTGGCGGAGCTGTCCCGCGGGCTGAAGCTGCTCGCCAAGGAGGTCGACTGCCCCGTGGTGGCGGTCAGCCAGCTCAACCGCGGTCCCGAGCAGCGCACCGACAAGCGACCCCAGCTGTCCGACCTGCGCGAATCCGGCTGCCTGACCGCGGACACGGCCTTGCTGCGCGCCGACACCGGCACGCTGGTCACCTTCGAGGCCCTCATGCGCGACGGCCACGCCGGCGTGCTCGTGTGGTCTGTTGACGAGCACCGCCGCCTGGTGCCCGCACCGCTGATCAACGTGTTCGCCTCCGGCACCAAGCAGACGTACGTGCTGACGTTGGCGTCCGGGCGCACCGTCAAGGCGTCGGCGAACCACCGGTTCCTGGCCCCGCAGGGCTGGACCGCGCTGTGCCACCTCGCCCCCGGCGACCAGCTCGGGGTGCCATCGTGGATGCCCCTGCCGACCACAGCCGGCGCGGCCCAGGCTTCGCCCATCGCGCCCGTTGACGACGTCGCGGTCGTGTGGGACCGGGTGACCAGCATCGAGCCGTTGGGTCCGCTACCCCTCTACGACGCGACCGTGCAGGGAAACCACAGCTTCATCGCCGACGGGATCGTCGCCCACAACTCGATCGAGCAGGACGCCGACGTGGTGATCCTGCTGCACCGCGACGACTACTACGACAGAGACTCGCCGCGTGCCGGCGAGGCCGACTTTGTCGTCGCCAAACACCGTAACGGCCCCACCGACACCGTCACCGTCGCGGCGCAGCTGCACCTGTCGCGGTTCGTCGACCTGGCGGTGACCTGATGTTCCCGCCGACGCGTCGGATCCAGAACAAGGTGCGCACTTCCAGCCTGGTTGGGCAGCGTTTGAGCATTTGCCAACGTGCCGCGGACGATCCGGTCGAGCTCACCGCCAACCCAACGAACTCAGCGTCGTCCGGTGGGCGCCAGTCGCCGATCGGGCGGCGCTGGATACCCCCGACCGAACCGCCCGATCTGGTCGACGGAGCAGCCCCGGGGGAAGGCGCGCAGACCGCCCGTTCCTGCGGCGCGGGTCTGAACCGAGCGCATGGGGTCCGAGCAGGTAGGCAAGTAGCCGGGAACACCTGCACGCGACTGGACGCGCAAGTAGCGCAGAACCCCACGTCGACCTGGCCGGAATACGCACCTAGCGGCGGAACCTGCACGCCCCCGCCGGATCGCCGCTGCTGGGCTGAGGCCCCGGTGACCCACGCGGCCCAGGCCGCGAGCTTCGGCCGCCCAAGCGGCCGGAATGACGACCTCCCGCGGCACAGCCGTGCCGACGGGGTCCCGGCCACCGGACCGGAGGTGATCGCGCCGGCTGCGCAGCCCGGCACAACCCCCGAATAGCCGCGAGGGCCCGGGAACCCGGGCCCTCCACCTATGTCCAAGCAGGACGGTCGCCACCGTCCTGCGGGGAGAGTCTACGTGACTTCAGCCAGGTTCCGCACCTGCACCGCTGCCCGAAGCCGCCCGACCGGCTGCGCTGCGCCCGACGGGGCGCTCGGGTGAACGCGCCATCGCCGCCGGCGACCCGGGCCCGGGGGACAGGTTTCCGCGTCCGCTGCTACGCCGACGAGGGCCGAGTCGTGCTGGCCACCGATCCCACCGGCGGAGACCTGTGCGTGGCGCACCGAGGCGGCGCGACCGTTGTCCGGCTAGCCCGCGCGGCCCGGGCGACGACCCAGCGTGCGGTGGCCGCGGAACGGGCCGGGCAGCTGGCGCTACCGGGCCCGGACGACGCCGGCCACGCAGGTCAGCTGAACGCTGCGAGGCACGCTACCGCGGGCGGTACCGGACCGCCCGCGGTAGCGCGATGCGGGTCGTCGCGACCCGCCGGAGCCAGCGGTCGGGAGGTCCTCGGCGGCGCGGCGGTGGAGACGACGCCGGCCGGTCAGGTCCGGCTGGGCCTAGCCTATCGTCCTAGGACGCTTTACGCGGTGAGACGCCCGCCACACAGCTGGTCGTACCAGCGATGACCGCGGACCTGCGCAACATCGCTACGGACCCCTGCGACCCGCTCGACACACCACCGAGGCCGTCGCCGCCGGGCCCGGCCGCCGGCCGCCGCGGCACCTACAGCGGCCCGGGACGGCGGGCCAGGCGCCGGCCCTACCGGCAGCTGTCCCCGGTGGGGCAGTGGATGGCCCGGGCGCACGCCGCCAGGCCGGGCCCGGGCCGGTTCGTGTGCCCGACGCTGGCCGAGATCCAGGCCAAGCTGCCGCCCGGGTACCGGCCGGTGCACGACCGCGCCGCGGCGCTGGCCCGCTTCGCCGAGCTGCCCGGCACCGCCTGGCTGCGCTCAGACTCCTACGCCACCCGCTGGGCGGTGTGGCAGGCCCTGATCGACTTCGCCGACCACGACACCGGCATCGCCGTGGTCGATCAGGACCGCCTCGGCGAGCGGGCCGCCCACTACCGAGGCCGCCGGGTGCCACGCACCACCGCCGGCGACCACCTGCGCGCCCTGGCCGACGAGCACGCCATCCACGTCGACCCCGGCGCATCCAAGGAGGCGCTGGGCAGCGACCGCAACCGGGCCTCGGTGTACCTCGTCATCGAGCCCGTCGTCGAGGAGCCCGTCGACCAGGACGACGCCGGTGACGACGTACCGCTCACGCCCGAGCAGCTGGCCGAGGTCGACCGGCTCGCCGCGCAGCTCGACGAGCTTGCCGCGGCGTCGGCAGCTGTTGGGGACGAACTTCGGCACCTCCCCGAAGGGTCCACGCCTACGCGCGTGGAAGACATAACTCAACCCCGTACGACCGCGCCTTTTTCCAGCTCAACTGCCGGGTTCGCGGATGAGACCGCGGACACACCGCCTCACAGCGTCCTAGGAAGCTCGCCGTCCCAACCTCCCGAGCCTGCCCGGCCCTCCCGGCCCGAACGGTTCGCGACCCACTCCGGGCCCGAACGTGCCGCCGGCCTGACCTGGATCGCGGCCGTGCACGGCTGGAACCCCAAGAGGAGCCGCTTCGCGGCACTGCGCATCGAAGAAGAGCTTCGCAAGATCACCGGGCCGTTTTTCGCTGCCGGGTGGTCGCCACTTGCCGTCGCCAGGGCCTTCCAGGTCCAGCCTGACGGCACGCCGTGGCCCGGGCCACTTCCGACCCTCGACCAACGCGATTCCCGCGACCAGCCGCGCATTCGCAACCTGTGGGCCGTACTGACCCACCGGCTCGCGGCCTGGCGCGATCCGCTCGGTCACCCGCTCGACCCGCCCGTACCGACCTCGCGGCCCCGGCGCGGGCGCCCCCGCAATCCGCCGACGTCCCGGCCGGGCCCGCCGCCCCCGGCCCGCAGTGCCCAGGCCGAGGCCGAGATCGCCGCCTGGCGGGCCCGCGACAACCAGCGCCGCGCCGAGCAGGCCGCGGCGGCCGCGGCCCGAGAGGCCCGACGCCGCCTCGACTGGCGGCCCGCGCCCGGCGACGTCGACCAGGCCCCCACCGGGCGGGTACACCCGGCCTACCTGCGGGCCCAGGTCGAGCGCCGCTCGCGCGACTAAGCCGCCCGGACCCTGCGCTCACGGACGCCGACCGGCGCGGCCCTCACCCTGCGGTTCTGGACCCACGTCAACAACACGTACGGCGAGGTCAAGCCCGACATGAACAGGAGCTTGGTTGCCGGGCAAGCGCGGTCCGACGAGGTTGGGTTCGCGCTGTTGTTGAAGGTTCTACACACGGCTGGGCCGACGCACCGCCGCGGCGAGCTGCCCGACGAGGCGGGGTGAGACCGCCCGCGTGTCTGCCGGCTTTCCGACCGGGACGACACCGTCAGACGCCGAATGGCGGCCGCGTCCGAGGCGGACGAAGCATGGTCCGGCCGTTACCGCGGGGGAGCGGGGCGAACCCGAGCCTCTTGTACACTTCCGCGACACGTTCGTTGTGGGACCGGGCCAGGATCGCCACATGGTGCCGGTCGGCGTGCGCGAGTAAGCAACGGACGAGCACGGTAGCTGCGCGAGCGCTATCGGCCGTGGCGGCCAGCTCGGCGACCTCGACCAGTACGACGCCCCTGTCGTGCGCCCAGCTTCTGGCGAATCGTCGGTCCCCCGGCGCGATCGCGTGCAGAGCGGGAGCGACGCAAGCAAACGTCAGCGCGGCTACAGCCACGAACGACGCCGCCGCGGCGACCTGCAGCACGCTGCCCAGCACCGCCGCACCACGGTTCTCGGAGACCTCACTGCCGATCAACAGCAGCACCGACGGCGCGGCGAACGCCACCACACCGGCTGGCATGGTGGCCACGAACACGACCATGCGCAGGCGTTGACTACGCTGCGGTGCCAGCTGCCGAACCGTGAGCACCACGGCGCGGCCCCGGCCCGCGCAAGCCCCCGCCGCGCGGGCACTCAGCAGTACCGCCAGCATGCTGAACCAGCCACACCACCGGGCCGCCAACCCCAGCACCGGCGCCTGGACGACCTGCCCGCCGAGCCGGCCCGTCGCCATCCACGCCAGCGCCGGAAGGTCGCGCCAACGAGCGAGTTGTTCGCGAGGCAGCAGCATCACGACCGAAGCATCGCCGGTGTTGACCCCACACGGCAGCCCCGGTGGCGTGGGCCCTCAGCCGGCGGCTACCCACGGATCGCGGCCCCTGCAACGCGCAAAGCCGAACACCGCCCGGTGAAGGGGTCGGTCTATCCTCACGGTGGGCCGTAGCGCTGGCCCGCTCCGAGCTTCGCATCCGGGCGCCCACGCCGCGCAACGCGAAGCGACGAGAACAAGGGTCCACGACACCCGGATCGCCGAACTGCCGGAGTGGCTGGCCGACGTGCTCGACGGCCAGCCGCTGGCCCGCCCGGGGCGACCGCCGCGGCGCTGCATCCAGGTCGCCGGCCTGGACGGGGGCAGAATCACAGTCGTGACTCGACAAGGGCAGCAGGATCGCGGCTGGTGGTCGGTGCGGGTGGAGCTGCTCGGCGGTGGGCCGTCCGGCGATCTGTGGCCCCGGCCGGGCCGGGTGTTCGCCGTGTCATCGACGCACACGTTCCACACCTTCGCCGAGGCGATCGACGACGCCTTCGCCCGGTGGGACCGCAGTCACCTGCACGAGTTCTCGCTGCCGAAGCTCAACAAGACGGTGACCGAGTTCCGCTACACCGACGACGTCGACCAGGCGCGGGAGCTGGACGCCGACGCGCTGGCCCTCGGCGAGCTGCTCGACCCGGGCGACGAGTTCGGCTACATCTTCGACCTCGGCGACAACTGGCGCCACCACTGCGTGGTCGACGGGAACGAGATCGACCCGGAGAAGGTGTTGGGCGTGGTACCCGAGCGGCCGTTGCCGTATTGGGGCTGGGGCGTCATCCCTGACGCGTACGGCCGGCTGTTCGACGGCGACGACGGTGAAACCCCGATCCCAGACCCGCCGCACGAGCCCTGGCCGTGGGCGAACGCCCCTGAACCGACGATCACCACGCAGCACTGCCCGGGCCAGTACACCCGGATCATCAGCCTCGGTGTCAACCCAGACGAGGACATCTGACGGGTCGTCGCCGGCTTCGCCTCTGAACTCGCCGACCAGGCGCTGAGCATTGCCGCCGCCGGCATCAACACCCGCACGCGGCTGAGCGCATCGCCAGCGCCGACGTCGACGGTGATGGTGCCGTAGTTCTTTGACCGGTCGGCGTGTTGCGGCAGGTGGTGTTGCTCGCTGCGCCCGCCCAGCCGTCAGTGTGTTGCGTTATCTGGTCCAGATGGTTACGTCGCTGCTGGTGGCCACCAGCTGCTCGTCGAGCCCCGCTGGCCCCGCGGGCGAGGGCGGCGCAGCATCCGCCGCACCACGGTCGGATCCAGCCGGCCGCGGGGGCGGGCAGCCGCTCGTCGACGTCGACCGGGTGCGCGGCGAGGTAGGGCATCGAGGCGGGCCAGGATCAACACCCGAAGGGCCAACTTCGGCCGATCCGCTCACCCCGCTGGGCCATGGGCACCCCGCGAGCGCTGAACGCGAGCGCTGAAACGGCTGGGCTGCCGGCAAAAACGGCCGTTTTTGCAGTCGGATCTGTTGTCCGGCGCCGGCGCTTCCCGGTCAGTGCTGCTCTTGGTCTGTGTGGTCGTGGTGCGTGTCGTGTTGGGCCGGGTCGGGGAGGGTGCGGGGTCGGCCGAGTCTGGTGTCGGGCCAGAACGGGCCGAGGACGGCCAGGGCGTGGTCCGGGTCGTGGTTGAGCCAGCGCAGTGCGGCGCGCAGGTAGGTGGTCATGGCGTGGCCGCGTTCGGCGAGCCGGGCCTTACTGGCGTCGTACTCGCCGGGATCGGGGCGCCATGAGCGTTGCGGGTTGGCGTGCTGGCTGGTCACCCAATCATCCTCACAAAGTGGGTACCCACTTGTCCAACGGTTCTGGTACAGTCGCCGTCAGGAAAGTGGGTACCCACTTTATGGGAGGTTGGCGCAGTGGCCATCACCAGCACATCCGGGGGCGGGCCGGCGTCGCGGCTGCGGTCGATCGCCGACGAGTTGGCCGAGGCGTTCTACGAACGCGACGACGTGATCCGGGCGGTGCTCGTGGCGATGCTGGCCGGGCAGCATTCGCTGATCCTGGGCCCGCCCGGTACCGCCAAGTCGCAGCTGGCTCGGGACCTGTGCGGCCGGATCTCATCGGCCCGGTACTGGGAGATCCTGCTGTCGAAGTTCACCGCCCCGACGCGGATGTTCGGCCCGATCGACGTGGCCGCGTTGTCACGCGGGGAGTACCGGCAGGTCTTCGAGGGCCGGGCCACGCAGGCGCACATCGCGTTCGTCGACGAGATCTTCAAGTGCTCCACCGCGGCGCTCAATGAGACGCTGGCGCTGCTCAACGAGCGCATCTACCACCCGGAGTCCGGGGGTGAGCCGATCGCCTGCCCGCTGATCACCGCGATCACCGCCTCCAACGAGCTGCCCTCCGGTGAGGATGCCGCGGCGATCTACGACCGGCTGCTGGTGCGCCTGGAGGTCGGCTACCTCGCCGACCCGAGCAACTTCGCCGCGCTGGTCCGCGGCGCGGTGGCCGCGCCGGCGCCGGCGATGCGCACCACGGTGGAGCTGGCCGACGTACAGCACGCCGTGCAGGTGGCGGTGCCCGCGGTCGCGGTCGGCGACGCGGTGGTCGACGCGATCTGTACGCTGCGCGCCGGGCTGCGCCGCAAGGAGCTCATCGCCTCGGACCGGCGGTGGCGCCAGGCGGTGCGGCTGCTGCAGGCTTCGGCGTGGCTGGACGGGCGGGCTGAGGTCGGCGAGACCGACCTGTCGGTGCTGACCCATGTGCTGTGGGACTCGCCGGCCGAGCGGCCCACGGTCGAGCGTGAGGTGTTGCAGCTGGTCAACCCGGACGCCAAGGAGTCGCTGGATCTGGCCGACGCGATCGACGAGCTGGAGGCGCAGCTGGACGCCAAGGCCGGCCAGTCCCGGGAGGCGCTGAGCGAGTGGGCGATCAAGGAGGCGAACAGCAAGTTGGCCAAGGCCGGCAAGCGGCTGACGAAGCTGCGCGGTGACGCCCTCGCGGCCGGCCGTTCGACGGCCACCCTGGACCGGGTGATCACCCGCCAGCGGGCCGTGCACGCCCGGGTGCTCACCGAAGCGCTCGGGGTGGACGCGTCCCTGGTCGGCAACCAGCTGTAGGAGGCTGCGGCGATGGGCATGCTCAAGGACCTGGCGCGGCGGGCCGGCCGGTGGCTCGGCCTGGTCGACACACCGGCGCCGGTGGCGCACACCGGCGCGGTCGTCGCTGACCGGTTCGACACGATGGCCTGGACCGAAACGTACGACCAGGCCGCCGCGCTGCGCGAGCTGGCCGACGACCTGGCCGAACGCTACGACTACACGACCGACCTGCTCAAAGACGTGTTCCTCGGCGCGTACAAGACCGACCCGCAGCTGCGCGAGCGGGCCGACATGGACCCGTCCCGGCTGGTCAACCACCAGGTCGTCGCCGCGCTGATCACCAGCCCGGAGTTCGCCGAGCTGCACCGCGAAACCGTCGGCGACCCGTACGCCGCGGCGATGGCGGTGCTGTCCCAGGCCGGCGCGCTGCGGCGCATCCTCGACCAGGCCCGCGCCGCCGCCGAGCGGGCCGCCGCGGCCCGCGCCGCCCGGCAGGCCGCGGCGCAGGCCGCCCAGGAGGTGGCCGACGCGCTGCGCCAGGCCGCCGAACAGGCCGGCGACGACGGCGAGGTCCCCGAGGCCGCCGAGGCCGCCGTCGACGACGCGGTCCAGGCCGCCCAGCACGCCGAGCAGGCCGCCGCCGCGGCGGCCCGCTCGGCCGAGCAGGCCCTCGCCGCGGCCGCGCCGGGCATCCGCTCCGCCGCCCGGCAGGCCGCCGCCGCCGCGGCGCAGGCCGCCCGGGAAGAAGCCGCGCTCATGGCGGCGTGGGGTGTACAGCCGGGCCAACTGCAGCGCATGAGCTTCGCCCAGCGCGCCCAGCTGGCCCGGCGGCTACGCGGCGGCCGGCTCGGCCGGTTCGCCGAGCTGATCGGCCGGTTCCGGCAGATGGCCGCCGGCGAGCGCGCCCGCAAGGTCGAACACGCCCCCGGCGAACTGGTCGGCATCACCATCGGCGACGACCTGGCCCGGCTGGTGCCCGCCGAGGTCACCAACCTCGGCGTGCCCGCGCTGCGCGGCGTGTTCGCCGCCCGGTACGCCGAGGCCCGGCTGATGGTCTACGACTCGATCGGCGAACAGGACAGCGGCCAGGGCGCCATCATCGCCTGCGTCGACTGCTCCGCCTCGATGGACACCCCGCACGCCGGCGGCGTCACCGCCGAGGCATGGGCCAAAGCCTGCGCGCTGGCCCTGCTGGACCAAGCCCGCCAAGCCAAGCGGGACTTCGCCGGCATCCTGTTCTCCTCCACCGACCAGGTCCAGGTGTTCCGGTTCCCCGCCGGCGGGCCGTACCACATCGGCGACGTGCTCGACTTCGCCGAACACTTCTTCCACGGCGGCACCGACTTCCAAACCCCGCTGGGCACCGCCGTCGACCTGCTCGCCGCCGAGTACAACACCGCCGGCCGGCAGCGCGGCGACATCGTGCTCATCACCGACGGCCTGTGCGAGGTCACCGAGGACTGGATGCGCGGCTGGAACGACGCCAAACACCAGCTGGGCTTCCGCACCTTCGGCGTGGCCATCCACACCCGCCACGCGGCCGTCCAGGCCGGCACCGTCCTCGACGCCCTGTGCGACAACCTCCGCACCATCGACGACCTGACCGACACCACCGCAGCCGCCGACATGTTCCGCGTCATCTAAGAGCCCCCGCCCGAAGAAGGCCAGCCCAGACCCGCCACGTACCCCGCGAGACCCCGCCACGTACCCCGCGAGACGCAAAAACGGCCGTTTTAGAGTGAGCCCGGCCGCCGTTTCCCCGAGAGGTGTCACCGATGACCCAGCACGAGACCCAGCCCAACACGGGCCAGCCGCAATCCCCGGGCGGCCATTCCATCGGTGACACAGCGTTCGACGCGTACACCGCGGCGTTCACCACCGGGCAGGCACCGCTGCTGGGCCACCTGGTGCTGTACTCCATCTTCGACGGCGAGGTGACCCGCGACGATCTGGCGCGGTGGTTCACCGAGCTGCAGCTGGACCCGCAGTTCGTGCCGGCCAGGCTGCGCCCGGTCGACGCGTACGAACGGGTCACCGGCCCCGACGGGGTGCGCCTGGCCTACCCGCTGCCGCTGGAGGACCCGGGTGCCGTCATCGCCGGCGCGGGCCGCAAGACCGGTCGCGGACCAGGCCGGGGTGTGGTCCGGCGGCAGGCCACCCTCATGGTGCGGCCGGTGGCCCGCGACGGCGGCCAGATCGTGCGCCACATCGTGCGGGAGGTCCGCGACGAAGAGGAGACCCGCCTGTCGTACGACACCTGCCTCGGCGCGGCGATCTTCCGCCGGGACAACGACGTCGACCAGGCCGGCGCCGGCGAGCTGCTCGTCGAGCCGCAGTCCACGGCCATCGCCGAGCTGCCCAGGCCGGAGCAGACGGTGGTCCGGCACATGCTCGGTCACATCCAGTCCGAGTACCGCCACCGCTGCACCTACGTCAGCGGCGACAAGCTACGCGGCGTGATCCGCACCTACGTCGAATCACTCAACGCGGTCCGGATCCGCCCGACCGGCGGCGTGTACTTCGTGCACGCCCGCCACTCCCAGACCCTCGCGGCGCTCCGCGAGCTGGTCTCCCGGTTCGCCGCCGGCTCCCACCTGGTGCGTGTGCCGCTGCCCGACGCCGACGAGATGCGCGAGATGGTCATCAGCGCGTTCACCACCCGCGCCGCCGACGACCTGAACCGGCTCGCCACGGACATCGCCGCCGCACAACGGGCCGGCGCCGACGAGCCCACCATCAGCAAGCTGTACAGGCGGTTCAGCGAACTGCAGACCGCCACCACCGAACACGCCACCCTGCTGTCCACCTCACTAGACGACACCCAGGCCGCCCTGCAACTGGTCAAAACCCAGCTCGGAAGCCTCCTCGCAGCCGCCGCCGACGACGAAGCCGGCTGACACCCCCCGCGTCCCAGGGCCACGTCCAACTGCGCCGCGTTGACGGTGGGGCGAGCGGGCTTGGGCGCCGGGCCTGTGGCGCCTAAAACGGCCGTTTTTGCTTGCGGCCATTTGCCGATGACGCCGCGCGCGTCCACGGCCCGCAGGCCCTGCGCACCGCGGCGATCGTGGCGATCCTGTTCTACACCGGCATCCGGGTCGGCGAGCTCGTCGGCGCCGACGTCGACCGGCTCGGCCACGACCGCGGGCACCGGGTGCTGCGCTTCACCGGCAAAGGCGACCGCGACCACCCTGATCGTGCTGGCGGCTGGCCGCCTACCTCGACGCCCGAGAGGACCTGACCGCCGACCGGCTGCCGGCACTGGCCGGCGCCGCCGCCGGTACCCGGCCGCGCCGGCCCCTCGTGGTCACGGCCAGCGGCGCCCCCCTCGACCCGGGGCCCAGCCAACATCCTGGTCGGGTACATCGAGACGGGCGATTCCACGGAATGACCCCCCGGCCCCGGCGACCGGCTACCTCGACGACTGACCCCGGCGCCGTCAATGTCCAGTGACGCCAGCGGATCCCGCTGCGGCCGGCGCGAGGTCGCTGAGGGTCCTGTAGCTCCGTACGATAAGCGCGCATTGGTTCTCCCCTCCCGAGTGCTGAGGTGCGATTTGGACGGACGTGGCGAACCGCAGTGGCAGCCGATCAGCCGGTTGCCGTTCCTTACGCAGCACATCACCGACGGGGTGAAGTACGCCGAGGAAAGCCTGGCATTGTTTGCGCAGGCCCGTGGCTCTTACCGGATCAGCGACGCCGAGGTCGCAGGGATCGTCAAGACCTTCACGCAGTCCAAGGCTGATCTCGGGGAGCTGTACACCGAGCAGGGCCGCCGCTGGCAGGCCCTCGACCTGGGTGCGACCCGCCGCCAAGACGTCCAGCGGTTCGTGGACCTGGTCGCCGAGGAACTGGGGCTGGTGGAGCAGATCCTCGCCCTTGCCGAGGAACTCAAGACATGGACGATCGAGGCCATGCTCGCCAAGAGCGACGAGCAGTTGGGCCTGGACGCGCTGCTCGGCAATTAGGGGAGGCTTGCTCGTGCCCGAGGCCCACCGCGACGCGCCGCCGCCGGTCCCGCTGGAAGGCTACGTCCATCAGCATCCCGCGTGCCGCTGTTACCGCGGCGGCGAGTTGGCGACGGAGTGTTTCCTGCCGGTGGTGTGGACCCTGGCCCACCGCGGCTACAGCGGCGGCGGTCGGCTGGATGTGTGGGTCTACCCGACCCAGGCCGACGCCGAGCGCACCGGCGCCGAACTGGCGATGGAGTGCGGCCTCGACGAGGACGCCAAGGCCCGCCGGCTGTTTGCCGCCGGCCGGTACGCCGAGGTCATGCAGCGTTACGAAGAGCTGGCGCTGCACCAGGAGCACCTGCTGCGCGTCCAGGCCGCCTGGCTGCACCCAGCCGCCGGCCTGCGCGAGTACCACAGTCCCGGTTGCGGCGAGTGGGAGTTCCTGCCCGCAGCGGTCGCTGCGAACGTTCGAGCCGCAAAACGCGCGTGAGAGATCGCTGTCAACGATTGTCCGGCGACAGGCTCGTGTCCCCGGCAACGACAAGATCGTAACCCGAGACGGGCCGGCTGGGCGTCGGTGAGCAGGCCAGGCGCGGGACCGAGATCAGTCGGGAAAGTTGGGCTCGTCTCCCCAGATGGCTGAGCCGACGGCGTTGGCGGCGGCCGACCCCACGCGCGGCGCACTGACGCTGGGACCGCTGATGGAGGCGCTCTCGGTCGATCGGTAGACGACTCGGTCCCCGACGATCGTCCCGGCATAACGCCCGCTCGGGTCGTAGACCTTGCCACTGCTGATGCGACCGACGTACTTGCCGGAGCGGGAGTACACGCTATTGCCGGAGACCTGCAATGGCCGGCCGTTCTTGGTGTAGAGGCTGCTCATGGGCGCCATTCCACCAGACACCTACGACACTTCTTGATCGTCAACCCAGCCTGTTGTGCGCCAGGTACGTGTCTGAGGCTGCGCCAACTAGCTGTCTGAGGCCACCAGGGAGGTCGACGCGGCCGCCATCGCGTTCGGCGTGGCGCGTCGACGGGGTGTCCAGCTCTAAACCCATCCAAGCTCCGCCAGGACCGCATCCTCGACGAGGCGCGCCACACCGCCGACCCCGTCCACCTCATGCGCGTGTTCGGCATCGCCGCCAAAACCGCGATGAAGTACATCTACGCCGCCCACCCCGAACGGCGGTCCACCCTCTGGCGATGACGCGGACCCGCACCACCCGCTGTTGAGCGACAGGTCCGTGCCCCGGACACCGACAGCCGGCTCCTCCCTACGAGGCGACGCATACCCTGATACCCCAGCATTGTGAATCTCGGGAGTGCCCATGAACGAGTACAAGAGCGAAATTCGCGACAGCGAGATCAGGGCACTTGAGGACAAGGTCGCGAAGAGCAGCTACGGCAAGTACCTCAGCCGGTTGATCCTTAAGCGTGTCAGGAGCTTCACCGACCGCGAGATCGTCTTCGACTTCCCCGTTACCGCGCTCGTCGGCCCCAACGGAGGCGGGAAGACCACCATCCTGAGTGCGGCAGCGTTGATCTACAAAGGCGTGCAGCCGAGCCAGCTTTTCGCGAAGAGCGGCAAGTACGACAGCAGCATGAAGGACTGGTCCGTCGAGTACCAGCTCATCGACCGTGACGTCAATCAACGCCTCCCGATATCCCGCACCGCGAGCTTCAAACAGGCCAAGTGGAACAGGACGCCAGTCGAACGCGAAGTCTTGATCTTCGGCGTTGCGCGCACCGTGCCGGCCACCGAGCGCCGAGAGCTGATAAAGGCAGTCGGCAGCAAGTTCACCGCAGCCAAAGAAGTCACGTTGACCGCCACCGTCACCACCAACGTTGCCAAGATCCTCGGCAAACCAGTCGAGGGCTTCAACCGGCTGTTCGTTGACGCGGCCGGTCGCGTCACTCTGTTCGCCGGCCAGACCCAGCGCGGCGACCAGTACTCGGAATTCCACTTCGGCGCGGGGGAAGCGAGCGTCATCCGTATGGTCGCGGACATCGAAGCCGCTACTGACGGAACGATGATCCTGATTGAGGAAATCGAGAACGGCCTCCACCCAGTCGCGACCCGGCGCATGGTCGAGTACCTACTTACGGTCGCTACCCGCAAATCGTCCCAGGTGATCTTCACGACGCACTCCAACGACGCGCTCGCCCCGCTGCCCTCCAAGGCCATCTGGGCCGCATACGGAGGTGAAGTCCTGCAGGGCAAGCTCGATATCACGGCTCTTCGGACCATCACGGGGCCAGATCGACGCGAAGCTCGCGATCTTTGTCGAAGACGAGTTCGCAGAACTCATGGTCCAGACAGCCTTGAGGTACTACGGCACCGCCGAGCTCGACGCCGTCAAAATCCATGGCATGGGTGGTGCAGGACCGGCGATCAAGGTTAACGAGCAGCACAATCTCGACCCGACCGCCACATTCCCGTCGGTCTGCCTACTCGATGGTGACAAGGCCAGCTCTGTGGACTCAGACAAGAGAATCCACGTGCTGCCCGGCAACGCCGATCCGGAAGCCCACATCCTGGCCCAGGTCCTTGACCGCATCGACACTGTCGCGGCGAGGCTCACGGTGTCGATGCAGTTGCCTTCGAACCAACAGGAGCGCGTGAAGACCGTCGTGCGGCAGCGTGCCCTCACCAACCACGATGTGCACGTCATCTGGGAACAGATCGGTGAAGATCTCGACTTCACGTCCGGTCACACGGTCGCGGCGGCGTTCCTCGCCATCTGGGCCCAGGAGTACCCGACCGAGGTGCAGGCACTGGTCAACCAGTTCCAGGAACTCGTCCCGGCACGCTGATAGTGCCCCCGATTCGGCGTGGGTTCAGTCATGATCTCGTCCCAGAATCCGCGAAGCCACGCGCTTTCGGGCCCGGCGTGATGATCTACTGGCACGTCGAGCGCAAGAGCGTGTGCGGTAGCCGGTCCGGAAGAAGTCGGCGAACCCCTCCGCCGGGGCGGCGCGGCGTTCGACCCGCGGTGTGGGCGTGGCCTGCGCCAGGCCCTTGTCGGTATCCACCTCGGGCCTACCTCCGATCGTCGAGGGAACAAGTAACCGTACGAACCCCTGCGCTGTCGGTCCGGCGCGGCCGGCCAGCGTGAGGCACCGAGCCAAGATTTTTCGGCGGGCGCTGGATGCGGGGCGCCCGGTCAGTGCTGCGTCAGCGGGATCAGCGCCACGACGACCAGGGCCACGGCGGCGGCCACGATGGTGATGGCGACCGAGCCCGTAGTCAGGTACACGCCGCCCACCCCGGCGAGCACCGCCTCGATCAGCGTGATGAGCGTGCGGGCGCCCCCAGCGCCGGCCAGGGCGGCGGGGGGTACTGGGCGGCGGCGCGCTGGGCAGGTGACTGTCCACTGTGGTTTCCCCTCCGACGTCGCGGTGCCCCGTGCGGGCCTGCTGTCGAAGGGCCAGGTCCACCGGGGCCAGGCGGCGTGAGCCGCCGCTGGGCACCGATCTCGATGGCGTTGACGAGCATCCGCAGGAGGTGAAGCTGCACGCCGCCGGCGCGCTCGGTCCACCCGTGGTCGCACAGATCCATGCCGTCGATCGCCGCGATAATCCGCTGCGCCGCACGGAACAGGCCGTCGGCGCTCACCGCGTCGATCACGTATATGTCAGTGACGAGGCCCACCTGCCGTCCCCCTTCCGGTGGCGGTCAGCGCGCCCGGCGCGGATCGGCCGGGTCGATCGGCCCAAGGTGGGGCGGCGGGTCGAGCAGGACCAGCTCGTACTCGCCGGCCTGCTCGACGGCGCGGCGCAGTGCGGTAGTCCGATCCTCGGCGCCAAGGTCGTCGGCCGGGTCGGCGTCGACGAGCAGCAGGCGTGGATCGGAGGGAAGGGCACCGAGGTGCGCGGTGGTCGTGGTCTTGCCGATGCCGCCACGGCCGATGGTGAGGCCCGACGCGGGCGCGGCCGGCTGGTCAGGGGCGTCATCGGGGTGCCGGGGAGTCTCACTCACCGGGGCGGTCCCCTTCGTCAGCGTGCCCGGCGGCGAGGTAGGCGTCCCGGGCGGCCATGTCGTCGATGCGGTTGTCCAGCGGCGGCAGGCCGTTGGTGACCCAGCTGGCTGGGTACCCGCCCGGGGGTGCCTCAGCCAGTTCGGCCATCCGCCGTTCGTACTCGGCCTCCGCCACTTCTTCGGCGTCCCGGGCGGCTTCGCGGCCGGCGATGTGCCGTCGCAGCGCGTCGAGCCGGGCGGCGCTCTGGCGCAGCCGATCGGCCTCGATGCCGATCTGCTCGCGCAGGTCGGCGTCCTCGACCCAGGACGGCACCGTTTCCGGCGTGCCGTCGGGCCCTGCGGGTGTGTCGGTCAGGATTTCGGCGATCTCGCGCAGCAGCCGCACGTGGGCGCTGAGCGTGGCGTCGATGTCGCCGAAGCGCAGGGCGTGCAGCGCCCGCTCCTGCGGCGGGTACGGGACGGTCTTGTAGGGCGGGGGCACGGGGCTGCCCTCGGCGACGATGACGGCGCCCAGCTCGACCGCGGGCACCATCCGCCCGTACTGCTGGATGCTGCCGTCGGTCTCGACGACGTCGACCGGCTCCGGCTCCATCAGGCTGATGGCCTGCGCGGCGACCGCGGTGACCGTCGGCGTGCCCCGTGGCAGGTCGGGGTCGGCGTGGACGGTCTCGGCAATGTGGACCGGGGTGTCTGGCGGTAGGGCGGCCATCAACGTGGCCAGCCTGGCGGCGGTTCCGAACTCGCGACCGACCCGGTCCAGCACATCGGTGACGGCATTGCCCGCCGCGAGCTGCTGCTCCCCTAGGGCCTGGCGGCTGATCGGCAGTTCGCCACGGCGATCCTGCGGCTCGGCGCTGGCCACGCTGGCCTCGCTCTCGCTCACGGGGCGGGTCCCTTCTTATCCGCTGAGTTTCGGCCCGGGTTTCGAGGCCGCTGGAACGACATTATTGTGACCTTCAGAGGTCTACGGCGTTCCCGGCCCGCGAGCGGCCCCGTCACGGCCCTCGCCGAGCCGGGTGCACCGGCTCGTACGGCCGGCCGTCAGCCCGGTGGGTCCGCCAGTACGTCGATGACGACTTCGGGCACAGCATGCAGCCGATCACCAGCGGCTGACCGGCCCGGGGTGCCCACGCTCCACCCTCGCCGCAGCACGTGGCGTCCGCGGCGGGGTCGTTGCTCGGCGGCCCGGTGGCCATGGGGCGCACCCTATGCGCCGGGTCTGACATTTCTCCGCCGGTCGAGCAGTCGACCCTTGGACTTCGCGATGCCTCCCGCGACCGGCGTCATTCGTCTCCGAGCAACTGGCGGGCACGTTCCAGGCCGGCGGACACGACGTCCCCGATCTCGCTGTTCGCGCGCCGCATGTACTTGGTGGGAGGTGGTCAACGTGCCAAGCAGTCGGTTCGGTGTCGCGGTCAGCGAGGGGTTGAAACGCAGTGCCAGGGAGCGAAGGTGCCCGGGGTGCGGTCGCAACGGGGCGTTGGTCGAGGTAGTCGAGCCAACCCGCCGCGGGCTGGTGTGCCGATGGGAACGGGATAGCAACGGCCGTCTGTGTACTTGGCAGGGCACCTTCATCGAGCGAGTGGTGCAACCAACCTCATGAGATGGCACAGCTAGACCCCCCTACGCCGCCGTGCACGCCGGTGAGCAGAACGGCCGGGGGGACGGACACGGGGGGAGAGGTACTCGATCGAGTCGGTCAGCGAGGCGCCACAGTTCTTGCACTCGTCCCAGCCGACCGACGTGGGCGAACGTTGCCGTCGGCGTTGTGGACGGCGAACGCAGGGACATCGCGGACTCCCCGCTCAGCAGACGTGCTGCAGGCCGGCGGCCACGGCCAGGTCGTGGCCCTGTGTGGCGGCTGTCGGGCAGGGCCACCGCTGGGTCCAGCCATCCGCCAGCACACAGCGCAGATCGACGTCGCCGGGGGTGGCGATCGCGTACCACACCGGCCCGGTGGAAGCCGGGCGGCAGCGCCTGGCGCTCGACGACCTCGGCCACTACGCCACCGAGTAGCCGGACCCCTGCTGGGCCGGGGGTTGACACGATCCGTGCCGTGCCGGTGGGATCTTCCTCGTTTCGACCTGTCCGTCGGCGTCGGGAGGCTGCGGGGTGGCACGTCCCAGCGCCGAGCGGTGGAGCGCGGCCCTGGACCGGTTGCGGCAGCTGCACACGGCTGGGCGGCGCACCACCGAGAAGGTCCGCACCGTGGCCGAGGGGCTGGGGGTTAGCGAGCGCAGCGTCTGGCGGCGCCTGGGTGCCGGCGAGTCGGCCAGTTCCCGGTTTCGGCTGTCGGAGACCGACCGTGCCGCGTTCGTGGACTTCCGCGGCAACGTGGCCGCGGTGCACCGGGCCCGGGCGGCGGCGCTGGCCGGCCGGGCGTCGGTGGCCGGGGTACCGATCCCCGACGAGTTGCTCGCGGGCTGGGCCGGCGCGGCGCCGGTGACGCTGCGGACGCTGCAACGGGCCTTGGTCGCGGAGCTGACCCCGGCCGCCGTCGCGGGCGCCCGCGGCGGGGAGCGGGCCCGCCGGGCGAAGCTGGTGTACCTGCGGCGGCGGGCGACGTAACCGCAACCAGGTGTGGGAGGGCGACCACAAGAACCTGCCCTGCCCATCATGGTGCTGCCGCCGCGCGGGCAGGCGACCCAGCCGTGTGTGACGATGTTCGTCGACGACGCCACCCGCCTGATCAGCGGCTGGGCGATCGCGTTGACCCCGCACGCCGGCACCGTGCTGGCCGCGCTGCGGATGGGGATGCGGTCGGAGGCGGCGAAGAAGCACCGGGCGCAGATCCGGGAGGCGCTCGGGTTCCGGGTCAGCGAGCCCGGGACGAACACGTCGCCGGAGCGCAGCCCCCCGTCCCGTAAGCCCGATCAGGACGGCCAGCTCCCAATAGTGCCTGAACCCGGTGGTGCCGCCGGTGAGCTGTGCCCACGCTGCGGCGGCCCTGGCTGCGGTCACGATGGGACTCCTCCGCGATCGGCGGGCATTGCTGGCACGTCGGACCGGTCCGACGTGGGCGTACCGCGGCGGGCCCGCGGACCACGCTGTCGCCGGGCGAGCGCCGCGGCGACCGCGATGGTGGGGGAGCGGTCCAGGTTGTGCCGGTCGTCGTCGTAGCCCTGGGTGGTGCGCGGGTCGCCGTGGCCGAGCGCGTCCTGCCGGTCCTCGAGCGGGACGCCGGCCTGCTTGGCGACGGTGTTGAAGGTGCGGCGCAGCGAGTGCGGCGAGAGCCGGTCCGCGGCGGCCAGGCCGGCGGCCGTCGCGGTGGACCGCAGCAGCTGCCACACGTCGCGCTGCACCAGACGGCGGCCGCCGGGCCGGCCCCGGTAGGGGCGGGTGACCAGCAGCGGCCCGGCCAGCCCGGCGACGTCGACGCCGGCGCGGGCTGCGCGGGCGGCGAGGTAGCGGTCCAGCAGGCCGGTGGCGTGCGGCTGCGGCAGCGCGGTGCGCAGCCGTCGGCCGCCCTTGTTGCGGTACCACAGCACGCGGTGCCCGTCCTCGGCGCCGAGGTCGGTCAGGTCGGCGCCGAGCAGCGCGCCGACCCGCAGCCCGGTGTCGACCAGCAGCCGCAGCACCAGGGCGTCGCGCAGCGCCGCCTCGGTCGCGCCGACCGCGGCCAGCCGGGCATCGGCCGCGTCGAGCAGCGCCGCGGCGTCGTCAGCGGACAGGCCGACGGTCGGTGACGGCTCGCCGGCGGTCTTCGGCCGCCGCACGGCGGCGAACGGGTTGCCGGCCGCCCGGTCGGTGCTCTCGGCCAGGTAGGCGTACCAGGAGCTGACCGCGGCCAGCCGGCGGGCCACGGTGCGGGCGGCGCCGGCCAGCTGCGCGGCGAACACGTCGGCGTCGGCGCGCCGGGCCGCGAGGGGGTCGACCCCGGCGGCGGTGCACCAGGCCAGCCACCGGGCCAGGTCGGCGTAGTAGGCCCGGCGGGTGTCGGGCGCCGCGGCGGCCAGCCAGGCGGCGGTCACCGGCCGGGCGCCGTACCGGTCGCCCGCCGCGGCCGGCGGCAGGGCCGGCAGCGCGGCCACCGCCGCGGCGATCTCGGCCAGCGCCCGGCTCGCGGCCGGCGCGAGCGCGGTGGAACTCGAT
>WNGB01003822.1_pt1 | contig 26387 bp, 23 predicted proteins | sample 5400681 | NCBI WGS metagenome assembly WNGB01 (sample SAMN13153367, study PRJNA577476) | soil metagenome | isolation source: 115 cm soil or saprolite under grassland replicate 2 | place: USA:California | collected 2016-06-15
CTGTTCCTCGATCTCGACGACTTCAAGATCGTCAACGACACCCTGGGCCACGCCGCCGGCGACGCGCTGCTGGCCGCGGTGGGCGAGCGGATCCAGGCTACGCTGCGGGCGGGGGACCTCGCGGCGCGCATCGGCGGTGACGAGTTCGCCGTCCTCCTCTGGGACACGCCCGACCTGCCCGTCGCCCGACGCGTGGCGGAGCGGCTGATCGGGGCGTTCGACACCGGTTCACCTTCGGACGGTGTCGTCGTGAACGCACATGTCAGCATCGGCGTGGCGACCGGGCGCCCGGGATCCGGTTCTGCCGACGAACTGCTCCGCAACGCCGACGTCGCGATGTACTCGGCCAAGGCGCGCGGGAAGAACCGGGTGGCGTTCTTCGAGCCGGAGATGGCCACCGCGGTCGTGGCTCGGCACACGCTCACCGCGTCGTTGCAGCGAGCCGTCGCGGCCGAGGAGTTCGTCCTCCACTACCAGCCGATCGTCGATCTCACGACGGGCCATATGACGGGCCTCGAGTCGCTCGTGCGCTGGGAGCACCCTACTCGGGGCATCATCTGGCCGGGCGAATTCATCGGCGTGGCCGAGCAGTCCGATCTGATCCTGGACATCGGCCGCTGGGTGCTCGACAAGTCGTGCCGCCAGGCCAAGGAGTGGCATGACCGCTGGCCGGACATGAAAGACCTCGAGATCAGCGTGAACGTCGCGGCACGCCAGCTGGAACAACCGGACTTCGTGGAACAGGTGGCGGCGATCGTGTCCTCGTCCGGCGTGGATCCCGCCACGGTCGTGCTCGAGGTGACGGAGACGACCCTCCTCCAGAACGTGGAGGACGCGATCGCCAAGCTGCGGGCCCTCCGCGGCCTGGGCGTCGGTATCGCGGTCGACGATTTCGGCACCGGCTACTCATCGCTCAGCTATCTCCAGCGCTTCCCGGCCACGGCGATCAAGATCGCCCGGGACTTCGTTGCCGTCGAGGATGGCGACTCGCACAGCTGGGAGCTCGCCAGCGCGATCGTGTCGATGGGGCGGGCGCTCCGACTGACCGTCATCGCCGAAGGCGTCGAGGAGCGCTTCCAGCTGGATCGGCTGCGGAAGCTGCGCTGCAACCGCGCCCAGGGGTACTACGTCGCCCGGCCGCTTGCCGCCGGGGAGCTCAAGCGTCTCTTCTCCCAGAGCGGGGTGTCCCTGATCTCGTCACGAGGGTAGGCGCCGGGTCCACCGACCGCGGGCGCGCCTCCCAGCCGCCGAAGGGGCTATGCGCAGGCGCACCGACCGGTACTTTCGTGCTATTGGGCCGACACGACGAAAGGCATAGCGTTCGGGTCGGCGGCAGTCACAAATCTGTCGTCGGATCCGGTCTGAAAACAAGGCAAACCCGCCGAGAGACGGGGACGCAAAGCCAGGGATCTTGCGGGGACAATCCGCGAGACCGCCCGGTTGCCAGGCGCCGCATCACCAGGCCCTCCTGAAGGTGGACTTCGATGATGCAGCCAGAGCGCGTAGCCTCAACACAGCGACGCCAGCGTTGCCGACCGCACCGTGCCGCGGGCGTACATACCGGATCGCGACCAGCCTGGTCGCTCCGATGACGCCGACCTTCGGCTGGAGCCTTGACCTGACCGGGACGCGCCGTCGCGCCGTCGCCCTGACGTCCTCGTTCGTCTTCTCGATTGCCGTCGGAACGGCCGGCCCCGCCAGCGTCGCGGCCGCCGAGTACAACCCGGCAACGGACGTTAACTCCATGGCGTCCACGACCGACTACACCGGCGCGGACACCTGGTGGGACGCCGGTTACACGGGCCAGGGCGTCACCGTCGCGCTCATCGACACCGGCGTCAGCCCGGTGGACGGCCTCCGCACCCCGGGCAAGATCATCTACGGGCCGGACCTGTCGCTCGAGTCGCAGTCGCCCGAGCTGACGAACCTCGACACCTCAGGCCACGGCACGTTCATGGCCGGTCTCATCGCCGGGCATGACGACGCGCTCACGGCGCCCTACAGCCAGGCGTCGGCCTCGGCGTATCGGGGCATGGCTCCCGACGCGCGGATCCTGAGCATCAAGGTCGGCACGGCCGACGGCGGCACGGACGTCTCGCAGGTCATCGCCGCGATCGCCTGGGTCGTCCAGCACAAGAACGACAACGGCATGAACATCCGCGTCCTCAATCTGTCCTACGGCACGAACTCGACGCAGGGCTATGCGGTCGACCCGCTGTCCTTCGCCGTCGAGCAGGCATGGAAGGCGGGCATCGTCGTCGTCGCCGCCGGCGGGAACAGCGGCTACCAGAGGGGCGCCAACGCCCCAGGGCTCGCCGATCCGGCCTACAACCCGACGATCATGGCGGTCGGCGCGTCCGACTCGATGGGCACCGCGGCGGTCTACGACGACGAGGTCGCGACCTTCTCGGCCAACAGCAACAACTGCAACCTGGCCTGCCGGAACCCCGACCTCATCGCCCCCGGCGCGCACATCCAGGGCCTGCGGGTCCCCAACTCGTACATCGATCTCAACCATCCCGGCGGCGTGCTCTCCGCCCGGTACCTGCGCGGAAGCGGCACCTCCGAGTCCGCGGCGATCACGTCGGGCGCCGTCGCCCTGATCTTCGAGAAGCATCCGAACTGGACTCCCGACCAGGTCAAGGCATTCCTCAACCAGGGAGCCATCCACCTGAGCGGCTACAGCGGCCGTCAGCAGGGCAACGGCGAGCTGGCGCTGGCCGCCTTGCTCACCACGAGCGCAACCAAGTCAGGCCAGTATTTCGTCGCCGCCAGCGGCGTCGGCCTCCTCGAGGCCGCACGTGGGTCGGATCACCTGACCCTCGATGGCGTCGTCCTCACCGGCGAGCGCGACATCTTCGGCAAGCCCTTCGTCTCCGCGGAGATGGCCGCTCTGGAAGCAGCCGGCAACTCGTGGTCGGGCGGCACGTGGAACGGCAGCGTCTGGACGGGCAGCAGCTGGTCCGGCAACAGCTGGTCCGGGAACTCGTGGTCCGGCAACAGCTGGTCCGGGAACTCGTGGTCCGGCAACAGCTGGTCCGGGAACTCGTGGTCCGGCAACAGCTGGTCCGGGAACTCGTGGTCCGGGCTGGAACTAGACCAATCCCCGGACAACTTCAACCGACACCGGTCCTCGCGACGGTCCGAGAGCGCAGCGCTCGCGGGCCGTCGTTGATTCTCGCCGCGGATCTCGATCGAGTGTCGGGTGCCGCTAGGACCAGAACCGCGGCAGGACGTCCCGATGGCTGCGCAGGACATCGTCGAGGAACTGCTCGGCGGCACGGGCCGCGTTGACGACTGGATCCAGGAGCAGGGCCCGCAGGGCGAGGTCTCGAGATCCTTCGACTGCGGCCTCGACGGCCACCTCCTGGATCGAGAGCTCGTGGCGGACGAGGGCGGCCACGGGATCCGGCAGGGAACCGATCGGGACGCCCCGCGGGACACCATCCTGGACGAGGCCGGGGGCCTCGACCACCGCCTCGAGCGGCATGTCGTCGATCAGGCCGTCGTTGGCGAGGATGAACGACGGTCGTCCTCGCGTCCGGCCGGCGATGACGTCGGCCATGATCTCGGCGGCGCTGTGATTCAGGCTGGCTTCGCGGGACGGCTCCGCCAGGAGTGGCTCCACGGGCCGCTTGCCTGAGCCCCAGGCGTCCAGGCGCGCGACGGCGGTCCGGCTTCGCCGCTCGAACGCCTCGAAGTCGTAGCCCGTCGTCCCGATGACGTCGGCGGCCCAGGGCAGATACTCGCCCACATGGTCGTCGTCGATCGCCGGGCAGGTCCCCAGCCGCTCGAAGAGCATCCGCCGCAGGGGAGCGGTCCCCGCGTCGCCCGCCGCGATCCGGCGGCGGAACTCCGGCAGCAAGTCGCTGCCGTCACGGGCGTCGCGGATCGACAGGAACCAGGTGAAGTGGTTGACGCCGGCGGCCTTGGCCTCGATCTGGTCTGGCTGCCGGCCGAGCACGCGGGCGCAGTCCTCGATCGCCTCCGCCACGCTGTGGCACAGCCCGATGGCCCGGACCGAGGTGTGGCGCCGCAGCGCGAGGCAGACCCGGTTCTCGGGATTCGTGTAGTTGAACAGAAGCGCGCGCGGGGCGAGCCGCTCCACGTCGCGGCCGATGTCGAGGACGAGGGGCACGGAGCGAAGCGTGTGCGACAGACCGCCCGGCCCGCCGTTCTCGGACAACACGCTGGCGAAGCCATGCCTCAGCGCCAGGGTGTGATCCGCCTGCCAGGTGGCGATCCGATCGATCGCGACCGAGGTCACCACGAAGTCGGCCTCGGGCAGAGCCTCGCGACGATCTGGCGTCGACCGGACGAGAACGTCCCAGTCGGCGGCGGCATTGAGCCGGCCGGCCAGACGGGTCATTCGGCCCAGGGCGTCGTCATTGACGTCGACCAGCCAGAGCTCGGCGCCACGGAACTCCGGCACCCGGAAGACGTCGCGGAGGAGCTGGACGCCGAAGATGACGCTGCCGATACCGATCGCGACCAGCTTCACCGGGCGGCCGGCGCCCGGAGTCCGGGTCCCGGTGACTGTTTCAGGCACACGTCCAGCGGCGACCTGATTGGCGTTCATGGTGGATAGGATTGTGCGACGACATCCACGGATTCGGAGGCGCACCCGTGAGCAGCGAGATCGCGGTCACCCGCTTCATTCCGGCTGAGGACCAGTTCGCGTGGACGTTCGGCGGGTGCGAGCCGGTCATGCGAATCCGCCCCGGCGACGTCCTGGACCTGTACACGGAGGACGCCTTCGGGGGACGCATCCGGTCGACGGAGGACCTCCCCAGCCAGTCGATCGTCTATCCGTTCGTCAATCCGCAGACGGGCCCGTTCCACGTGGAGGGGGCCCAGCCCGGCGATACCCTGGCGATCCACCTCATCGACGTGCAGCCGGCGCGCGACTGGGCGGTGTCGACCACCGTGCCGCTGTTCGGGTCGCTGACCTCCACGAAATACACGCCGACCCTCCAGCCACCGCTGCCGGAGCGGACGTGGGTGTACGAAGTCGACCGGGTGGCCGAGGAGGTGGTGTTCCGGGCCCTCGACTCCGACCACGCGGCGCGGCTTCCGCTCGCGCCGTTCCTGGGAACGATCGGCGTCGCTCCGGCCGCGTTCGAGGCCCGTAACGTGCTCGTACCGGAGGCGTTCGGCGGAAACATGGATACTCCGGAGGCGCGGGCCGGCACGACGATCTACCTTGGGGTGAACGTCGAGGGCGCCCTGTTCTCCATCGGCGATGGGCACTACACGATGGGCGATGGCGAAGTGTGTGGGGTTGCCGTGGAGGGCGCCATGAACACCGTCCTGACCGTCGACGTGATCAAGGGTCAGTATTGCGAGTGGCCGCGCTTCGAGGACGACGATTGGATCATGGTGGCGGGATCGTACCGGCCGCTGGAGGACGCCTTCCGGATCGCCCACACGCAGCTCATTCGATGGATCTCCGAGGAAACTGACCTGTCGGTCATGGACGCGTACCAGCTCGTGACCCAGGCATCGCGCTCACCGATCGCCAACGTGTGCGATGCGAACTACACGATCGTGGCCAAGATGCCAAAGCGCTACCTGCCCGCGGCCATCGATCGGATGGGCGGGACCCACGACCGCCTCCGCCAGGTGGGCGCCGCGGTGCGCTCGACCCGAGGGCTCGCGGAAGGCTAGCGAGAGCGAACGCGCAGCGTCGACCGGACGCGCTCGACACCGAGTTGCGCGGACGGCGCATCGGGTGGGGCCGTACCGCCGGCCCCCTGGCCAAATTTCCACGTGACGTCATCGTCTTCCTGGACGCCATGCGGCCAGGCCGTCTCGGCCCGGCGCCAGCCGTCACGACCGAGGACGAGCGCAGTGAGCGGTCTGTTGCCGCTTCCGGCGAGCCAGCCGGACAGCACGGCGAGCGGGAGAGCCGCGAGGCTCACCCAAGCGATCACCGAGATCATTTCCATGGTCCGACTCCCGATCGGTTCGACAAGCCGATTGTACGCCTGGTCCGCCAGGAGCACCGTCGAGAGGTCTGCAACCGAAGGACGCGCCGGTTGTTTCGCGTCTGAATCTTGACGACCGGACTCGGAGTACGCTATGACAGCTTCGACAGGTCCGACTCGGCTTCCGTTCGGACCGACAGCGCGCTTGGAGGAGTTGCGCGCCGCCGATCTCACTGCGCGCGTGAGCCGCACGATCTCCGCTCCATCTGACGGGTGGGAGTGAATCATCGAGAGATCGTGCACCGAACTGGCTCTGCGCCGCGTGGCCGACAGCGGTTGTCGCGATCGTTTGGGGGAACATTCGAATAGGAGGAGCCATGAGTCCGTCTCTCGGACGATTCCGGTGGCTGGTCGCCGTCTCGGCGATGGCCATCGCGGCAGCAGCTTGCGGTCCGTCCGCGAGTGCGCCCGCCACCCAGGGTGCGGCGAGCGCGCCGGCGTCAGCACCCGCCAGCGGCGCGAGCGCCGAGCCGACGGCCATCACAGGGGCGTCCTGCGCGGCCTCGGCGACCGTGGTCAAGTTCTGGACGAGTCACACCCCGCCGGACTCGGACACTCTGAAGAAGATCGTGGACGCGTTCAACGCTGCCAACGCCGACATCTGCGTGAAGATGACGATCGTTCCTGGCAGCGAGACCGACGTCACCAAGCTCATCACCTCGATCCGGGGTGGCGTCGCTCCTGATGTGTATATGGCCGACCGGTTCACCGTCCCGCAGCGCGCGGCCGAGGGTGTGCTCGCCGAGCTCCCGGACGACGTCGCGGCGCTCAAGAGTGAGCATCTCGAATTCGCCTGGAACGAAACGCAGTTCCAGGGCAAGACGTACGCGATCCCGTTCGATACCGACGCACGAGCCCTTTGGTACAACAAGGACCTGATCACGGCAGCCGGCGAGGATCCGGCCCAGCTGGACATCTCGAAGGGTGCCCCGACGATCGAGCTGGTCACCAAGATCGCCGACAAGATCAACAAGAAGGACGCCAGCGGCAACTACGACGTCATGGGCTGGATGCCGGGCGGCCCGAACGCCGGCGGCAACCCGGGCGCCTTCGACCAGGGCTGGCACTACACCTGGGGCTTCGTGTTTGGCGGCAAGTTCGCCGATCTCGCCGCCTGCAAGGTCACCCCGACCGATCCGGGCGTGGAGGCCGGCTTCCAGTTCCTCTATGACTGGCAGAAGGCGCACGACCCGCAGAAGGTCGCCCGCTGGGTCAGCACCAACTGGCCGCCCAACTCACCCCAGCAGCAGTTCCCGTTCTGGACGGGCAAGCTGGGCATGACCATCAGCGGTGACTGGCAGATTGCCAATGCGGCGAAGTACGCCCCGAACACCAAGTACGGCTTCACCTACATCCCCGTCCCGAAGGCGGGCGACAAGAGCGCCACGTGGGCCGGTGGCTGGTCCATGGCCCTCATCCCCGACTCCAAGGCCAAGGATCAGGCAATCAAGTTCATGAAGTACATCGCCGGGCCGGACGGCCAGAAGGTGTACACGAAGGAGACCACGCACCTGCCGACGATCAAGTCGCTGCTCCAGGATGCGTCGCTCTTCGATGCCCAGCACAAGACGTTCCTCGATCTGCTCCCGGGAGCTCTCAACCGGCCGCCGCTCGCGGTGGGTGGTATCTACTGGGACGCCCTGACGTCTGCCCAGGGTTCGGTCGAGCTGAACACCAAGACTCCGGACGTCGCCCTGAAGGAGGTCGAGGCCGCGGTCCAGCCGCAGCTGACGAGCGTCGGCTGCTGATCCAGGCGTCATAGCGGTCGCGGGGACCGGGATCCCGGTCCCCGCGATCCTTACCCCCATCTGGCTGTGAGCGAGGCATCCGGATGACCACTGCCGCGGCCGCTACGGCCACCCCGCGCCGGAGCCGGTTTCGCCGCCTCGGAACGACGGAACGGCGCAACCTGCGCTGGGGCCTGACCTTCATCAGCCCTTGGCTGATCGGGTTCCTCGTCTTCGGCGTCTTCCCGATCGTCTACACGTTCTACCTGAGCCTGACCCGCTACTCCGGACTGCGCGAGCCCATCCTCATCGGCGCCCAGAACTACCAGCGGCTCGTGGCCGACCCACTGTTCTGGAAGTCCGCCTACAACACCCTCTACTACACGCTGCTGGCGGTCCCGATCGGGGTCGTCGTGGCGATGCTCCTGGCCATGGCGATGAACCAGAAGGTCCGGGAGGTGACGATCTACCGGGCAATCTTCTACCTGCCCTCGATTCTGCCCGTCTTCGCCATCTCGTTCATCTTCGTGGTCCTGCTCAACCCGGGCTATGGGCTCGTCAACTGGCTCCTGTCGGCTGTCGGACTGCCGTCTCCGAACTGGCTTGGCGATCCGGCCTACACGAAGATCGCCCTGGTCATGATCGCCCAGCTCGGCGCCGGCCAGTGGGCACTCGTCTTCCTGGCCGGATTGCGGGGCATCCCGACCGACCTGTACGAGTCGGCCGAGATCGACGGAGCCGGGGCAGTCAGGAAATTCCGCAGCATCACGCTGCCGTTGATGACGCCGGTCATCCTGTACGACATCATCATCGGCCTCTCGTTCGGGCTGCAGGTATTCACGTCGGCGTTCATCCTGACCGGCGGCGGGACGCGGGGCGCCGCGGGCCCCGACAACTCGCTGCTGACGTACGTCTACTACATCTACAAGCAGGCATTCCAGTTCGGCCAGATGGGCTACGCGGCTGCCCTGTCGGTCGTCCTGTTCGTGGTCAGCCTGCTGCTCGCCGGGGCGGTCTTTCGATGGGCACGCGGCTGGGTCTTCTACGGCGCCGAAGAGGCCTAGATGGCGACCACCGAGGCTCTTCGACCGCTCGCCACGACCGCTCCGTCGGGACGCCATTTCCGGTTCAGGCACGTCCTGACTACGTCGATCCTGCCACGCGTGATCCTGATCGTCGGCTCCCTCGTCTTCATCGCGCCCTTCTACTGGATGGTGGCCAGCGCACTGAAGTCGGTTCAGGAAGGCGTGGCATTCCCCCCGACGCTCGTCCCCCAGGCGTGGCGCTGGCAGAACTTCGTGGACGCCGTCAACTACATCCCCTTCGGGTTGTACGCGCTGAACTCACTGGTCATCACGATCGGGGCGACGGTTGGCGCGGTGCTGTCGAACACGCTCATCGCGTACGGCTTCTCGCGGATCCAGTGGCCGGGACGGAACGTCCTCTTCTACGTCTGCGTCGCCACGATCTTCCTGCCGTATCCCGTGGTCCTCGTCGCGCTGTTCGACATCTTCAGCAAGCTGCCGTCGTTCGGGATCCAGGGCGGACACTCCTGGGTCAACACCTTCCTGCCGCTCATCGTGCCGGCGTTCTTCGGCAATCCGTTCTACATCTTCCTGATGCGCCAGTTCATGATGGGCATTCCCAGGGAGCTGTCCGACGCGGCGCGCGTCGATGGGGCCAGCGAGCTGCAGACCTTCTGGAACGTCATCCTGCCGCTGACCAAGCCCGCGGTGACAGTCATCGCGATCCTCGCCGCAGTCGCGGCCTGGAATGAGTTCCTCCTGCCGCTGCTCTACCTCCAGGAGAACGACAAGTACCCGCTGGCCATCGGCCTGGCCTTCTTCACCAGCGAGCATGATGTTGCGTACAACCTGCTCATGGCGGCCTCGACGCTGATCGTCCTGCCGGTCGTCATCGTCTTCATCCTGGCCCAGCGATTCTTCATCGAGGGAATCACCGTCGGCGGCGTGAAGGGCTGACCCGGCAGCGTGATCGTGGCTCCACCGTCCGCGGATCATCCTCCATCGGGCCCGTTCGTCGCGACGGTGGCCGGACATCGGATCTCCGTGGCACGCCTCGAAGAGCGTGCTGCGGAGGTGAGGCGCGGCCCACGGGGCCGGCACCTTCCGCCCGGGCGGGTCGGCGAGTGGGGCCCGGAGTGGCAGGGCCTGCGGCGATGGATGGTCCAGGAGCTGGTGACCGACGAGGTCCTCGCGCACGAGGCGCGCCTGGCCGGGGTCCTCGACCGCGTCGATCTCGTCGAGCGGGTCACCGCCGGGGTGAGCGTCTCCGAGGCCGACATGCGCGCGTATTACGAGCGCAACGGCGATCTGTACCGACGTCCCGAGGTGCGTGGGATCCGCCACCTGCTCCTCGCCGACAAGGCCACGGCGCGTGAGGCAGTCGATCGGAGCGGCGCGGGTAGCCGGCTCGAGGTCCGACGGGGCGAGCTCACCGGGCCCCTGGAGGACGCCATCTTCGGGGCGGCCCTCGGCGCCATCGTGGGACCGATCCGGACCGAGCACGGCTGGCATGTCGCCCGCGTCGAGGACATATCGGCACCATCAGTCGTACCGTATGCGGAGGCTCGGTCGGCGATCGAAGGCGAGCTCCTGACAGCCGCCCGCTCCCGGGCGTTCGATGCGTGGCTGGAGAGCCGGCGCAAGGCGCTCGCCGTGGTCGAGCCCGAATTCGCTCACCCGGGCGATCCGGTCCATGGCATGCCGAGCCACAGACACTGAGTGAAGGTGCGAGCGATGACGCGAGTGGTGGTCACCGGCGGCAGCGGCAAGGCGGGTCGGGCGGTCGTCGCCGACCTCGTGGACCACGACTACGACGTCGTGAACGTCGACGTGGCCCCGTCGCCCGGCCAGGCGGCGCCGTTCCTGCGGGCCGACCTGACCGACCTGGGCGAGACGATCGAGGCGCTTCGGGGATCGGCCGCGGTCGTTCATCTCGCCGCGATCCCGGCTCCCCGCATCAGAACGGTGGAGCAGACGTTCGAGATCAACATGCTGAGCACGTACAACGTCTTCAGTGCCGCGGCCCTGCTCGGCCTGGAGCGCGTCGTGTGGGCCTCGAGCGAGACGGTCCTGGGCCTGCCGTTCGGCCGGCGCGGCGCCCGCAACCTCCTCGACGAGACGGCCGTGCCCGGCCACCATCCCGAGCCGGACTACGCGCCGATCGATGAGGAGCATCCGCTTCGCCCGCACTCGAGCTACTCCCTCTCGAAGGTCCTCGGCGAGGAGATGGCGCGCCAGTTCGCGCGCTGGACGAACATCCCGTTCGTCGGCCTCCGCTTCTCCGCGATCCGCGAGCCGGCCGAGTACGAGTCGTTCCCCGACAACTGGCATGACCCGCACCTCGCCGAGTGGAACCTGTGGAGCTATGTCGATGCCCGCGACGTGGCCCAGGCCTGCCGGCTCGGCCTGAGCGCAGACGTCGCCGGCGCCGAGGCCTTCATCATCGCGGCCGGCGACACCGTCATGGACCGACCCAACGCGGATCTGATGGCCGCCTCATTCCCGGCGGTCCCGCTTCGTGAAGGCACCGGCGACCACGAATCGCTGCTGTCGATCGCCAAGGCCCGGCGGGTCCTTGGCTATGCGCCGGCCCATTCGTGGCGTGACGCCCTGGCCGTGCCGGCGGGCGCCGCGCGGCGGGAGGCGGCGCGGCAGCAGGCAGAGGTGCGGTAGCCACGATGGAGATCCTGTCCGCCGAGTCGACCAACCTCTTCATCGGCACCGAGTCCGCGCCGCGGCAGGTCATCCGGCTCCGCCTGCGGGGCAACGAGCCGCTCGACGCCCGCGGTCCCGCCCGGGTCCGGATCGAGGGTGACCGGCTGCGGACGGAGGATGGGGTCGTCGTCGGACCCCTGGGCCCCGGCCAGGAGGCCCGGCTGGAGGTCGGTATCGTCGTCGACGCCCTTGCCAACGGGCCCGGCGAGGGCCCTGCCAATGGGCCCGGCGAGGGCCCTGCCGGGCAGGTGCTGCCGGCCGAGGTCGTGATCGAGGACGGCCGGCAGGTGGTCCGTCATCCGTTCGAGGTCGTGGTGGCGCAGCCCGGCTGGCGGATGTTCATGGTCTCCCATTTCCATTACGACCCCGTCTGGTGGAACACGCAGGCCGCCTACACGGAGACATGGGGCACCGCGATCCAGTACCGCACGCCGTTCCAGGAGCCCGGCCTCGCGCTCGTGAAGTCGCACCTGGAGATGGCGCGGCGGGACGCCGACTACAAGTTCGTGCTGGCCGAGCTGGACTATCTCAAGCCGTACTGGGACGTCTACCCGGAGGACCGGGCCTACCTGCGGCAGCTCCTCGCCGATGGGCGGCTGGAGCTCATGGGCGGCACGTACAATGAGCCCAACACCAACCTCACGAGCGCGGAATCGACGATCCGCAACGCGCTGTACGGCGTCGCCTACCAGCGCGACGTGCTCGGCGGCGCGCCGTCCAGCGCCTGGCAGCTGGACGCCTTCGGACACGATCCCCAATTCCCGGGGATCATGGCCGCCGCCGGCATCTCGTCGAGCTCGTGGGCCCGTGGGCCGTTTCACGAGTGGGGCCCCCACTGGGTGCGAGGTCCCGCCCGATTGCCGTTCGCCGACATGGCCGCCGGCGAGCACCCGCGGATGCAGTTCCCCACGGAATTCGACTGGATCTCGCCGAGCGGCGGCTCCCTGCTCACCTGCTTCATGGCGAACCATTACTCGGCCGGCTGGTGGATGGACTCGGCAGCTACCCTGGAGGACGCCGAGGCGGAGGTGCACCGGCTCTTCACCGAGCTGGCGATGCTGGCCGCAACGAAGAACGTCCTCCTGCCGGTGGGCACCGACTACACCCCGCCGAACAAGTGGCTCACGGCCATCCATCGCGACTGGAGCAGTCGGTACGTATGGCCGCGGTTCCTCGCGGCCATTCCGCGCGAGTTCTTCGCCGCCGTCCGCCAGGAGCGGGCCAGGATGGGCCGCGGCTTCTCGCCGCAGACCCGCGACATGAATCCGATCTACACCGGCAAGGACGTCTCGTTCATCGACACCAAGCAGGCCCAGCGGGAGGCGGAGAACACACTGCTGAGCGCCGAGAAGTTCGCCACGATCGCAGGGCTGCTCGGGGCGCGCTTCCCGAGCGAGGCGATCGACAAGGCCTGGCGCCAGTTGCTGTTTGGCGCCCATCACGACGGGATCACCGGCTCCGAGTCCGACCAGGTCTACCTCGACCTCATCGGCGGCTGGCGGGAGGCGCAGGAGCTGGGCCGGGCGACGCTGGCCGGAGCGCTCGACCATATCGGCTCGCGGGTCGACACGACGGGCGAAGGAGCTGCCCTCACCGTGTTCAACCAGCTGTCCTGGCCGCGGACCGACATCGCCCGGGCCGACGTCGAGTTGAAGGACGCGGGCTCGCCGGGCATCCAGCTCAGGGACGAGGACGGCACGACTGTCCCATTCCTCCTGGAGGCCGCCGATCGTCGCGACGACGGGACGATCGCAAGTGCGACCGTCGCGTTCCTCGCACGGAACGTGCCGGCCCTCGGCTACCGGACGTATCGCGTGGTGCCCAGCGCCACACCGCTGGCCGAGGCCGGCTGGCAGGCGATCGCCACCACCGCGATCGAGAACGATGTCTACAGCCTGACCGTCGACCCGGAGCGCGGCGGCGCGATCGCCAGCCTCGTCGACAAGCGGACCGGAAAGGATCTCATCCGGTCGGGCCGTGTCGCCAACGAGCTGCTCGCCTATCGCGAGTACCCGAACCACCCGATCTTCGGTGAGGGACCCTGGCACCTCACGCCGGATGGCAGGTCCAGCTCGTCGGTCGACTACCCGGTGGAGATCACGGCCGAGGAATCGGCGATCGGCCGGCGGATCCGCCTGGACGGGCCCTTCGAGGAGTGCCGGCGCAGCCAGGAGATCGTGCTCTGGGACGGGCTCGATCGGGTCGAGCTGGCCACCCGGCTCGACGACTACCACGGGCAGGACCGCCTGTTCCGCGTGCGCGTCGCCGCCGCCGTCGACGGGGGAGCGCCCGTCTCGGAAGTCGGCAATGCGGTCGTCGGACGAGGCTTCGGCTTCCCGAACGTGGACGTGGCCAAGGTGCCCTTCACGCTCGACAATCCGGCCTACAACTGGTTCGCCCTGGGGGCGACGGCCCGGATCGCCCTCGTCGACGGGAGCGCCGCCGAGACGAAGGCTCGTGCCTCACACGCGATCGGCGTGGCCGAGGTGGTGAGCACCGGCGCGCCCCAGCAGGACGACTCGGTTCGCAACCTCGTCGTGGCTCTCGTCCGGCAGGGTGTCACCGCCACCACGTCCACGCACGACGGCCCTCGCTACGGCGTCCTCCACATCGACTCCAACCTGCCGGATGTGCGAATAGCGATCGGAGGGCCTGCCGACAACCGGTTCGTCGCCAGCGTCCTGGACGCGGCGGAGCCAGCCTATGCCGCCGAGCTCGAGCGGCAGCTGACGGCCCACGGCTGGGCCCGGCTGTGGATACCGGCGACGTCGATCGATGGCCACGTGCCGGCCCGGATCCCCGACCGGCGCGGCGTTCGCGACCTGCCGGTGCTCCTGGTGGCGGGCATCGACGCCGCCGAAACGAGCCGCGCGATCGACGCACTCACCGCCGACATGGACGACGCGACGATCGCGGTCGAGCAGCCGGAAGAGCTGGATGGCGCCGGCGGGACCCTGGAGGACTACACGGTCGCGGTGCTCAATCGAGGGCTGCCCGGCTTCAACGTCCAGGCGGACGGAGACCTCTACCTGTCGCTCATGCGATCATGCAGCGGCTGGCCGTCGGGCGTCTGGATCGATCCGCCCCGCCGGGCGACGCCCGACGGATCGAACTTCCAGTTCCAGCACTGGAGTCACCGGTTCGAGTATGCGCTCACCGGAGCCTCCGGAGACTGGCGAGGAGGAATGGGCCAGGCCGGCATCGTGCGGGCGGGCCACGAGTACAACAACCGCCTCCTCGCGCGCTCGTTCGGCTCCCATCCGGGCACACTCCCAGCGACGGCAAGCCTCATCCAGGTCGAGCCGGCATCCGTCGTGCTCACGGCCCTGAAGCCGGCCGGCAATCCCCTCGCGCGCCTGGCTGGGGCGGAGGTGGACCCGAGACAAGGCCTGGTGATGCGGCTGTACGAATCGTCGGGTTGGGCGACGCGGGCGACGATCCGTTCATCCTGGCCGCTGGGCTCGGCCGAGGTCACCAACGTCACCGAGGAGGCGTCGCGTCCCGTTTCCGGTGCAGAGGAACAGGGTGCGATCGAGGTGCCGCTCGATCCCTGCGAGATCGTCACCGTGCGCGCAACGCCGTCGGGCGTCGCGCCGACGCCGGGCCCGTCCGCCGATCTCGTTCCCCGGATCGAGCCGGCACAACCCGTGTTCTCGGGCTACTGGCTGCACAACAAGGGCGCGGCGCCGATGGGCTATCAGCCGGTGACGGTCCAGGTCAGGCCGTGGCTGCTGGGCGGCGGCGGACCGTTCCGGCTGCCGATCGTGGTCGCATCAGCGCGGACGGATGGCCCGGCCGCCGGCACCGTGACCCTGGTGGTCCCGCCAGGCTGGCAGGTGGAGCCAGCTGAACGGCCATTCCGGCTCGCACCGGGGGCGCATCTCGAGTTGGAGGCCTCGGTGGTTCCTCCAGCCGATGCGACCGCGGGTCGCTATTTCGTAGCCGCCCGGATCGCCGATGACGATGGCGGCTACCACGAGGACGTCGTGACCATCGACTACACGCCCGGCGGCGACGGGAGCGGCCCGGATACGGACCTGACCGTGGGCTCACGGCCGCTGGCCTTCGCGATCGAGCGGGCGTTGCGCACCGCCGGGCTCGAATCAGACGTCGACGGAGCGGCGGCCGCGGCGGCCGCATCCTCTGCGTGGCGGCGCGATGGCTTCTCGGAGGCCGAAACCGGCGGCGAGCTCGTCGCCGAGGTGCTCACACCCAGGATCAGCCTCACCGCCGGACAGACGAGCGAGCTGCGCGTCTCGCTGCGCAACCTTGCCGCCAGCGAGATCCGGGGCGAGGCGCAGATCCTCAGTCCGCACGAAACCTGGCCGGCCATCTCGCCATGGACGCAGGGCTTCGCCGTCGGGCCCGGCGCCACGGAGAGCTTGACGTTCGCCGTCGAGCCGCCCTACGACTTCGCCGGCGGCACGTACTGGGCGCTGGTCAAGGTCATGTACTTCGGCCGACTTCTCTACACCGAGTCGGTCCCGGTGGAGCTCCTCGGCGCGACAGCGACGGCAGCCCTGAGCGCCGCGCTCCGCTAGCCCGGACGCATCGGAGGGATCGGACGATCGTCGGCTTCGAACTTCCGCCGAATGGAGGCATACGGGTGAAGGCAGACATGGCGAACGACATCAAGGTCGGCGTGCTTCCGTGGGGCCAGTACACGGACTGGCCGTCGCTCCTTGACGTTGGGCGACGGGCCGACGAGCTCGGCTACGACTCCCTCTGGACGTGGGATCACCTGTATCCGATCCAGGGTGACTGGCGCGGCCCGATCTTCGAGGGTTACATGACCCTGGCCGGCTGGGCCGGCGTGACCTCACGGGCGACGATCGGCCTGATGGTCGGCGCCAACACGTTCCGTAACCCGGCCCTCACGGCGAAGATGGTCACCACGCTTGACCACATGAGCGATGGCCGGGCGATCCTCGGCATCGGCGGTGCCTGGTTCGAGCGCGAGCACGAGGCGTTCGGGATCGACTTCGGCTCGGGCTTCGGCGAGCGCCTGGATTGGCTGGACGAGGCGGTCGAGGTCATGCACGCGATGGTCCGCGGCAAGGAGGCAACCGCGCGCGGGCCGCGGTATCACGTGAAAAACGTCCGCAACGATCCGCCGCCGATCCAGGCCCACATCCCGATCCTCATCGGCGGCGACGGCGAGAAGAAGACGCTGCACACGGTCGCGAAGTACGCCGATGCCTGGAACACCGGCGGCGACATCGAGTTCGTCCGCCACAAGGACGAGGTCCTCAGGCGCTGGTGCGACACGGTGGGCCGCGGCGAGTCGGAGATCGAGCGGACGCTGGGCCTTGGGCTGGTCGTGATCCGCGACGACAGGGCCGCGGCGCGCCGTGCCGAGGCGACGATACGAGAGCACCACCCGGGGTACGACGAGGCCGGCCGTCTGGGCTCGGCGGCCCAGATCGCGGAGTCGCTCGTTCCCTACGTCGAGCTCGGCTTCCGGCACATCTTCTTCGACGCGCCGGCGCCATTCGACGGCGAGACCCTGGAGCGATTCGTCGGCGAGGTGAAGCCGATGCTGGAGTCGGCGGCCGCCGCGCCTGCGCGACCCTAGGGGCGAGGGCCGTCGAAGGGCGGCAACAGCCTGGTACCGAATCGGGCGTTCAGGAGACGCATGTCATGGAAGTCGGTGTCGCCCGGCTCGTAGCCGGTGGAGTGGTCGACCATCTGGACGTCGGCTGTCAGGCATCGTACCTCGCGCCCACCGACGCGCCCGGTGCCGGTAAAGCCGTCCGCCGGAAACTCCCAGTCCTCACCGTTCTCCATGCGGTAGATCCCGTTGCCGTCGTCGTCGAAGCGTACCGGGTGAACGTCGATCTCACGTCCGCCCGCGTCGCGCAGCACGAAGTTGGAGCCGGGCTCACCACTCACCAGCAGGAATCCGTCGCCGGCCAGGATCCGGCGCATCTCCGCCACGTCATCGACCCGCGCGATGAGGTCGAGGTCCTTGTGGGGCCGTGTCTGCTCGCCCAAGAGGGCGTCCACGCCCCAGCCGCCGTCGAGCCACAATTCGATACCGGCTACCTCCAACCGGTCGAGCACCTCGAGCACGCCCGCCGCCGTCATCATCTCGCCGACAGAGTCTGGCAGGCTCGGTCCGCCGACGCGGCGGCCTCGCCCTGGGCGTTGAGCCTCCGATGAACGACGTCAGCGTCGAATCGCCCCCCGGCGTCCCGCGCATCGGGGCCGAGCTGCTCGTCGATGCCCACGCCAACCTCGGCGAGGGCCCGGTCTGGGACGAGCGCGAGGGCTGCCTGTGGTGGGTGGACATCCTCGGCGAGGCCATCCATCGGACGGACCCGGCGAGCGGCCGCGACGAGATCGTGCCCGTCGGCCAGCTCATCGGAGCGGTCGTCCCGCGCGCCTCCGGCGGGCTCGTGGCGGCCGTTCAGGATGGCTTTGTCGCGGTCGATCCGGCGAATGGCCGCGTCGAGCGCCTCGCGCCCGTCGAGGCGAACGACCCCACGACACGGATGAACGACGGCAAGGTGGACCCGGCCGGCCGATTCTGGGCGGGCACGATGGGCGTCGATCATCGTCCCGACGCGGGAACCCTCTACCGACTCGATCCGGACCTGCGGGTGACGGCGATGGTTACCGGGACCGCGATTTCGAACGGGCTCGATTGGAGCCCCGACGGCCGGACGATGTACTACATCGACACGCCCACCCGGCGAGTGGACCGCTTCGACTTCGATCCCGCGACCGGCGCAATCAGCGGCCGTGCGCCGGCGGTCGCGATCCGGGAAGGCGCCGGCTCTCCGGACGGGATGACCGTGGATGCCGACGGCTTCCTGTGGGTGGCGCTCTGGGACGGTTGGGCCGTGGAGCGCTATAGCCCGGACGGCCGGCTCGAGCGGCGCGTTGAGGTCCCCGCACAGCAGGCGAGCAGCTGTGCCTTCGGGGGGCCGGACCTGGACCTTCTGTTCATCACGACAGCCCAGGAAGGCTTCCCGCCGGGCGGCCTGGCTGACCAGCCGCACGCCGGAGGCCTGTTCGTGTGCCGGCCGGGCGTGCGGGGCCGGCCGCCGTTCCGCTTCGCGGGCTGACCGCTCCGATGACCATGCGGCTCGCCCTGGGGCACATCGAGGGCCTCGACGACACGATCGTGGCGTTCGCCCAGCAGCTCGGCCTCAAGAGCGTCCAGTTCCACACCCCGAGCGACCTCGCCGGCGAGCGCGGCTACTGGGCCGTCGACGAGCTGCTCGATCTCCGCGCCCGCTGCGAGCGGGCCGGCCTCGTGGTCGAGGGGATCGAGAACGTTCCCTATGGTCACTGGGATCGGGTCCTGCGCGGGTTGCCCGGGCGCGACGAGCAGCTGGACAATTACCGGACCACGATCCGGAACATGGCAGCGGCTGGCATCACGGTCCTGGGTCATCACTTCCTGCCGACCTACGTCTGGCGAACGGATCTCCAGGCCCGCGGCCGGGGCGGCGCCCGCGTCACCGCGTTCGATGCGGCCGACGTGGACCGGGGCAATGCCCTGGCCGGATACAAGCTCACCCCCGACGAAACGTTCGACGAGCCGATCGATGCCGGGCGGATGTGGGAGAACTACCGGGTCTTCCTCGACGCCGTCCTGCCCGTGGCCGAGGAGGTCGGCGTCCGCCTGGCCGTCCACCCAGACGACCCACCGACCGACATCCCGCTGGGCGGCATCGCCCGCATCCTGTCGAGCCCGGAAGGGATGGAGCGGGCCTACGAGCTTTCAGGCGGCAGTCCGGCCTGGGGCCTGGACCTCTGCCTGGGGACCGTCTCGGAGATGGCCGGCCAGGCGAGCGTCAATCGCGTGATCGACTTCTTCGGACCGAAGGGCCGCATCTTCTACGTCCACTTCCGCGACGTGCAGGGCGTGGTGCCCCGGTTCCAGGAGTCCTTCCTGGGCGAGGGCAACTACGATCCGGCCGCGGTCCTGCGGCGGCTGGCGAGCGTCGGTTTCGACGGCTTCATCATCGACGACCACGTGCCGGCCATGGTCGGCGACGAGGACACCTGGGCGGACACCGCGACGGCCGCCTACTGCAGCCGCGGACGGGCGCACGCCATCGGCTATCTGCAGGGGCTGCTGAAGGCGCTCGAGCTGGGGTCCTGAGCGTGACGGAGGGGCGAGCCGGTCGGGCGCAGCGGGACGCCTCGATCGGCGACTGGGTCGGCCGCGTCGCGCTGGTGACCGGAGGATCGCAGGGGATCGGGCGGGCCGTCGCCGAGCTGCTCACGGCACGCGGCGCCGCGGTGGGCGTCTGCGGTGTGGAGGCCGGCACGGTCGAGGAGACCGTCCGGGCGGTCCGCGAAGCCGGCGGTGAGGCGCTCCCCCTCGTCGCCGACGTCTCGGACCGGAGCTCCATTGCGGCCGCGGTCACCGCCACGGTGGATGGGTACGGGCGGCTCGACACGCTCGTAACGTCGGCCGGCATCCAGCGCTACGGCACGGTGGTCGACACTGACGAGGCGACCTGGGACGAGGTCTTCGCGGTCAACGTGAAAGGTGTCTACCTCGCAGCGCAGGCGGCGCTGCCCCACCTCCGCCGGAGCGATCGGGGATCGATCGTGGTCGTCTCGTCCGTCCAGGCTCACACGACACAGACCGGCGTGGCGGCCTATGCGGCGAGCAAGGGAGCGCTCGATGCGCTCGTGCGGGCCATGGCTATCGACGAGGCGCAGACGGGCGTCCGTGTCAACGCCGTCTGCCCCGGCTCGGTGGACACCCCCATGCTGCGGGCCTCGGCTCGGCGATTCAGCGACGGCAGCGAGGCCGGCGTGCAGGCGCTCATCGAGGACTGGGGTCACGTCCATCCCATCGGCCGGGTGGCCCGCCCGCACGAGATCGCCGAGGTTGTCTGCTTCCTGGCGGGCCCCGGTGCGAGCTTCATCACGGGCGAGGATGTCCGCGTCGACGGCGGGCTCCTGGCGAGCATCCCGGTCGCGCTGCCCCGCTGATCGGCGGCGGCGCACCCGATCGCAGGGTCGCCAGCCGGACCGAACGCGCTTGACCAGAGGCTATGCTGGGGTGGCCATGGCGGTTTCTGAGGCGGCCGGAGGCGAAGGAGCGAGATGGGCGATTTCGAGAGCGAGTCCCTGACCGGTGATGCCGGTGGCGCTGAAGCCGGCAGACGGGATGAGGCGATCGATCCGGTCAAGGCTGCCGAGGCGGATGCCTGGCTCGCCCAGTTCCGGGCGGAGAACGCGGCCAAGGTCATGGAGCACAATTTTGAGGCTGGCGAGGACGCGCAAGCCGAGGTGAGGGCCGAGGCCGCCAAGCGCGACTACGAACTGTCGCAGGCGAAGAAGCTGGCCGACAACGCCGTCCAGCTGCGGGCGGAGGCGGCCGCCTTCGAGGAAAAGGCGGCGAAGGATGCGGCCCGGCACGACGAGTACGCGACCCAGGCCCAGATCGCCCGCCAGGAGGCCGAATCGGCGGACGGCCTCGCGGCGGAGGCACGAGCCGATGCTGCCGCGGCCGACGAGGCGGCCAAGCGCCAGGACGCCGAGGTCCGTGACCTGTACGAGATCTATCAGCAGAACGAGGGCGACTACCGGCTCATCCAGGAGCAGGCCGTCGCGGCGCAGCGGATCGCGGCCAACGAGGCGCGCCTCGAGCATCCGGGCGACCCAGTCCCGGGCGACGCCTCGAGCAGCTCATCGAGCGGCCCCGAGGGCGAGCCCAACCAACCCTGAGCAGCGGCGGTGGCCAGTGTGTCCATCAGCCGCTAACGTATGGGGCCCACCGTCGTTACTCCCCTTTGGAGCCAGCCAGGAGGGTCGTAGATGCTCGAGATCATTGCGCGCCTGCTGCTTGCCCTCGCGGTCGCGACGGGCGCCCAGGGCGTCGGCACGGCGAGCGACCACGCGTCCCCGGACGGCAACGTGAACGGAATCGCCGCGATCGAAGCGATCATTGCCCAGGTCTCAGCGGCACTCGAACAGGCTCAAGCCGCAGGGCCGCCCGACGCGACCGGCCTCGATCGAGCGACCGACGTGGCCGACGAGCATGCTGCCGACGGTCTCCAGAAGGCCGCCGATGCCACGGCCGGTCACCCAAGTGCTGACTCCGCCGCACCCGCCGACGCTCCCGATGTCGACGCTCCACCCGTGGACACCCCGCCGGTCGAGGTGCCGGTCGCCAGCGGGCCGCCCGCAGCCCTCCCGCCCGTTCCCGCTCCGCCCGTTCCGACGCCGCCGGTTGACGCTCCGGGTCAGGGCAACCGCCCGTAGGCCATCGTTCCGGACCTTTAGCCTCGAGCTCGCGATATGAATCGGATGCCCTGAACCGTCTCACCTGGTCGGAGAGAGCACCTCCCGTTGGCTACGCTCCGGCCTTGCGTCCCCTCCGCGAGCCTGCGGGGCCCGGGGCATATTCCAGCGGCAGTTCGGCGGCCCGGACGCCCGATCCTGCGTGTCGCTCCGATTCGTACTCGGCCAGCGCCGCGCCGAGATATCGGAACGTCCACTCCTCGGCGAGCGCCCGCGTCTCGAGGAAGACGATCGGGATCTCCGGATAGCGGACCTGGACGCGGGCAAGCATGTCCGGCAGGAAGCCGGCGGGGGCGTAGGCGTGCTTCAGCAGGTTCCCGTAGCGGTCCTCGACGACGACCGCCGCACGGGGCGTCTCGGCGAGCTTCGCCAGCTCGAAGACCAGCGTGCCGCTGTTGAGTGCGCCGGCGAGGTCGGCCAGGGCCTTCCGCTCGACCACCGCGACCGGCGTCCCGTCTGCCGACCGAACCGCGTAGTCGCCGGCGGCGAGCGCGGGCACGGACGGTCGTCGCCTGTTGACTCGAGAACCTGTAGGGGTAATGCTCGCGGCTATCGACGACGATCGCGAGCTCGGTGATGCCGCTCGCTCGTCGACCCGGGATGCGGGCGCCCGGCCGTGCGGTCGTCACGACCTTCCGCGTCTGCCAGAAGATGCCCTCGCGTCCTGAGGGCAGCGTCGTGAACACGAACTGCGAGCGGTTCTCCCGTCTCCGATCGAGCACCAGGTCGATGGCGATGCCTCTGCGCCGGCAGAGGGTTACGGGAATCTCCTCGACGATCTCGGCCTCCGGTGGCCAGCCTTCCTCGGCTCGGGCGCAGAAGACGCGACTCGTCCGTGGCCAGGTGTCGCGGACCTTGAGGATCAGGCCGCCGTCGATCGGGAGCCTGACGAGGTACGGCAGCCGCGAGTCCGGATCCGGGTTCCGGGCGACGACGAAGTTCACCGCGTCACCTCAATGATCAACCTGTCGTACGACCTCGGCCGGTCACGTCAGTCCGGCGAGGACGGCGCTCGGCCGGCGCCCGAGTCCACTCTTCAGCAGTGCATGGTCGAGGGTAGCGAGTTCCGCGCCCCGAGCTGACGCAACGGCGGCATAAGCCGCGTCGTAGATCGTCAGGCCATGCAGCTCGGCAAGGGTGGCTGCCTCGCGCAGCTCGCCGATTGTCGGTGAAACCTGCGGGCAGATGCCCGAAAGAGCCTCGAGGACGACCGCCACGCGGTCCGCCGTGACGCTCGCCCGTCCACGTAGAAGCGCGTTGCCAACTTCGTACGGGGTCAGGTCCAGAACCTGCAGCCCGATCACCTGTCGGCCGTATTGCTCGAGCAGTGCCCGTGCTGGTTCAACTTCTTCCTCGCCTTCGGCGTGGAACCACTTGAGCACGACGCTCGCGTCGCTAACGACGTCGATCGCGGGCATCGCGCTCCAGTCGTTGCTCGCGGATGAGGTCCGCCGACTCGAAGCTACCGACGCCTGCGAGCGCGTCGCGGCCCCGCTGCAGGGCGGCATCCAAGGCGGTGGGTGAAGGCCATCCCAGCTGGCGGCGCGCGGCCTCCTGGAGGAAGCGGCTCCGATTGCTTCCGCGCGCTTGTGCCTCACGGTCGATCCGTTCGAGCAGATCGTCGGGCATTGAGATGAGAACCTTGGCCATGCCATGGAGTATATCCCGGGTATATATCGCCCGCAAGATGTTGTACTGCGGGCCGCTGCCGGGGACGTGCGAGTCGTTCGCGCTTCTCAAAGTTGGATCACGTCACCATCCGTCGGGATCAGCACCTCGCCCTTGAACACTGCGGACGCTTGCTGATGAATCTGGTGCTCGTATCCCGCGGCCTCGGGCGGAAGGTGCACGAGGGCCAACGCGCGAACGCCAGCCCGATGCTGCGGCCGTCGATCCGGCAATGCCGGCCATCAGCCTGTGCAGCGGCCGGCAAGAGCCCTATGTCGAGCTGCTGGCGCAGTTGACCCACGCGTTCCTGCCGTGCCTGTTTGAGCACGGGGCGGGGATGCTGGACCCGCGTGGCTTCCGGTTCACGTTCAACCCGGCGCTGGGTCCCTCGCCCTGGCGCGCCGTCGCCGCGCTACGGGAAGCTCTCGACGGCCTGGTGTCGTCCGGCGGCGCCTTCGTCCAGCCCGGCAAGGAGGCGACGTTGACGCTCTATCCGGTCGGCCCGACGACTGTCGCCCAGGTCGCCGCCGCAGCTGAAGACGCCGCCGCGCAGGCCGGCAGCACCTTCCGAGTGACGCAGAACATCCGCGGGGTCGAGCTGCGGCCGCCAGGGATCGACAAGGGTGCCGGGGCGCGCTGGCTGGCGGATCAGCTGGGCATCCCGCTCCGATCCTTTGCCGGTGTGGGCGACGCAGATGACGACCTGACGTTCCTGAGCGTGGTGGGCTACCCGGCCGCGCCCGCCAACGCTTCGCCGTCCGTTCGCTCGACGGCTCGGTATGTTGCCACCCGACCGTTCGGCGAGGGCCTCCTGGAGATCCTCGAGCACCTTCTCGACGTGAACCACCGGGCGGGCACGGAGCAATCGCAAAGCCCGACGTGAACCCGATCGGCTTCGGGGTGCAATCGACGTATCGACGACTACGGGCAGGCGCGACGTCGGCGATCTCAGGGCGTCGAGGCTCCGGGGGCATCCAGGTACGCCTGGTTCGCCACCTCGACGTAAAGCTTGGAGTGGTCCTCTGAGGACTCCGTGTAGGTCGCGACCTTGACCGCTCCGATCGTCGTCTCCGCGTAGGCATCCCCGAGATGGCCGGCCAGCCACGCAAGCAGCGTTGAGCCCTGATCTTCGCCGAGCATCGCCCCGAGGAACCCGGCCAGCGGATCCAGTGCATCGACCGGGGCCAGGAACGTCTCCGCGTCCTTGCCCTGAACGCTGGCGAACCCGTTGGCCAGACCGCCACTCGGATCGGTCACAACGCCGATCACGCGGGTGCGTCCTGCGTCATCGATCTTCTCGCAGGTCCGCAGGAAGAACCCGACAGCCTTCGTGCTCGGCTGCCGGGCGCCGCACGCATAGCCCTGGCTCTCGTAATACGCGACGATGTCCTCGGCCGCGAAGGCGAAGCCCGTCGTGTTGACCGTCGGGCTCGTCGATTCGGTCGACGCCGAATGCGCGGCGATCGCCGATGAGGACGGAGCGGTCGGCTCGAGACTCGGCGATGTCGAGCCGGCCGGGCTCGCTGTGGGCGGCGCGCACGCGGCGAGCATGAACGTCGCCGCCATGACGAGCGAAGCAACCGTTCGATCGGGACGCGACTGGGACAAGGGGACAGCTCCGACAGGCGGGATGCCGCGGCCATCATGACCGGTCCGGCGACCCGACCGCCATCATCGAACCCTGGAGACGCTACTTCAGCGCATCGATGGTCCCGACGAATTGGATGCGATCGTCCACCCGTTCTCGAGACGATCCTGATCGCCGCGAACGAGGTTCGACGGTGCGCCTCGGCACCCTTGGTTTGGAATATGGACCATCGGGGCCTCGACATATCCGAACGAAATAGGGGATCCTTCGTTTACACAGACAGCAGGCCCTCTGTTGAATTCCTCGAGGCCATCCATGAAGCGCATCGCCTCCACGGTAGCTCTGCTGGTTTCGATCGTTGCCCTCTCGGCTTCAGTCGTTCTCGCCGCACCGCCCGATGGCGCCACCGGTCACGGCGCCAAGGTTTCCGCGGTCGCCCACGCGGTCGACGCCGTCAGCGGCAGGGCCCACGGCGAAGCCGTTTCCGCGATCGCGAAGACCCACGGGGCCGCCGTCTCGGCAGCCGCCAGGGCGAAGGGTGCAGCGGCCAGCGCCCCCAAGGCAAAGGGTGCAGCGGCTGGCGCGGCTGGCAAGGCCAAAGGCGCAGCGGCGTCGGAGCCCGGCAGGCTCAAGAGTGCCGCCGGCCAGGCGGATCAGCCGTAACAGCCTGACAATCGACGCCGATACGTAAGGCCTCCCCTTCGGGAGGCCTTAACGCTGCCCGGCCTTGGCGAAGTCGACATTTTCCCGGCGGTGGCTGCTCGCCATGAGACCAACGTTGGGACGGCCGGCGCGCCCGCGGTTGACTCCCCGGTCGAGGGCGAAGTCGGCGGCGACTTCGCGCGATCAGGGACCTCGGAGGTGGAGCTTGAGGACCTAAGATCAAGCATCGCCACAGAGGAGATAAGTCATGCCATTCTATCTGACGCGGTTCAGCTACACGCCCGAGACATGGGCCCGGCTCATCAAGAAGCCGGAGGATCGGCGGGCTGCCGCGCAGGCGTACATCGAGTCGGTCGGCGGCAAGCTTCATGGCTTCTGGTACGCGTTCGGAGACCACGACGGCTACAGCCTTTGGGAGGCGCCCGACAACATGTCGATGGCCGCCGTCGCACTGGCGATCGGTGCGGGCGGAGCCCTGAGCTCGTTCCAGACAACCGTGCTGCTCACCGTCGAGGAAACACTCGCGGCGCTCGAGAAGGCTCAGCCGATCAAGTACAAGCGTCCCGGCGGCTAACGGGCTGCGGGTCGGGTTGCCGCTCTGGATCGCTCTCGATAACCTTGGAGAGCACGGCGGAGTAGCTCAGTGGTAGAGCAGGGGACTCATAAGCCTGCCCGTCTAACCGCTGTGCTCTCCCGAGTGGGACCCAAGCACGAATCGGGTGACTTATAGGCTCTATCG
>WNGB01003102.1_pt1 | contig 26378 bp, 27 predicted proteins | sample 5400681 | NCBI WGS metagenome assembly WNGB01 (sample SAMN13153367, study PRJNA577476) | soil metagenome | isolation source: 115 cm soil or saprolite under grassland replicate 2 | place: USA:California | collected 2016-06-15
CGACGACGTCTTGGCGTCGCTCGTCGTTCGCGACTGAGACCGTGAGGAACCTCACTCGCGATACTCGCTCGATGGCGGACGAGTCGATCGTCGTCGTTTCCTACGACCCCGAGTGGCCGCGCCGCTTTGAGGCGGAGCGGACGCTGTTGGAGCGGGTGCTCACCCCCTGGCTGGAGGGCGGCATCCACCACGTCGGCGCGACCAGCATCCCCGGCCTCGCCGCGAAGCCGATCATCGACATGATGGCCGGAGTACGCGATCTCGACGAGGCGCGGGCGGCGTTCGACCCGCTCCGCGAGCACTCGTACATCTACACGCCCCACCGGCCGGGAATCGCCCACCACTTCTCCAAGCCGTCGGCTCGCTTGTCGGAGCTGACGCACGGCCTCCATCTGACCGAACCGGGAAGCGACCTCTGGCGCGAGCGGCTCGCCTTCCGCGATGCGCTTCGGACTGACGTCGCCTTGGCTGCCGAGTACGAGGCGCTGAAGCTGCGGCTGGCGCGGGAGCACCGCGGCGACATCGCTGCATACACAGCGGGCAAGCGGGCGTTCGTCGCCCGAGTCCTGGCGAACGCCGGGGTCGAGTTCGGTCGCCGGTGACTGTCGGATTGATCGCGTCCTCCCCCAACGACTTCGCCGCCGCGGTCAGCGCGCATCGGTTCGACGACTTCGCGTTCGAGCGCGAGGCGATCGCGCTTGCGCGAGAGACGCTCGCCGAAACAGGGCTGCTCGTCGTCGGCGAGCCGCACGGCGTCCGCGAGACGCCGAGCGTGCTCTATCGGCTCGCGTCGTTGCTCGGCATGCGGGCAGTCGGGTTCGAGTGGTCACACGAGGAGATGGACGAGCCGGTGCAGGAGTTCCTTCGCACGGGGAAGTTCGACTTCGGGAATCTGTGGTCGCTGTCGCCGTCGGCGGAGTTCTTCTGCGGGGACGGTCGGATTACGGCCGGGCACTTCGCACTCCTCCAGCGACTCCGCGCCGAGGGCCGTCTCGACCAGGTAATCGCATTCGATCGGCTCGATCCAGAGCCGCTGCCGGATGACTCCCAGGTGCGCGAGCAGGAGATGGCGGACCGGCTATTGGCCGAGCGCGACGAGCACCTTCCGCTGATCGTTCTTACGGGAGCATCCCACGCTCAGCTCAACGCGCCGGAGGGAGAGACGATGGCGGCGCATTTGGCGCGCGACCTGCCGGGCCTCCTGCCCGCGATGCTCGACTACGTCGCGGGCCGGTGCTGGTCGCGAGGACAGGTTCACGACGTTTCGGGGCCGATCCCGGACGTGCCAATCAGGCTGCGCATTCCGGAGGCAAGCCCCGCCGTTGTGCCAGGCTGCGCCGGCTCCTAGAAGCGCCGTGAGACTGGGTCAGTCGACGAACTTCAGCGCGAAGTGGAAACGCGTTACACGACCACGAAGGGTGTAGATGAAGAACCAGGGCTTCAAGAAATTCGCTCCCGTCACCGGAAGCGATTGGGTGCCGAGGCCGACTTTTACCCAGCAGCCGCACGGAGTCTCTCTGACCCACGCGTTCCAGACGAAGCCCCGCCAGCGGTGCTCGCACGGTTCGGTTGCGGTCCGATGACACGGACCCAGCGGGATGATGCTCCCGACTCCGAATCCGCTGCTCGTCCGGTAGTAGCGCGTCGTGAAGTCGAGCTCGTTGACCCGGCCGTCTGCAAACGTGACGAACACCTGGCTGCCGTGAAGCCGGTAGTACCCCTGGATGATGCCGCCGTCCCGAACCTGCACGTGGTAGCCATGCCCTTCTGAGCCGTACGCGCGCTCGACACGCGTCTTCGACTCACCGAGCGAGAGATCGCCGATCCTGCTCCACGGGATGAGAAGCGGGGGGTCTGAGCTGATGGGAGTGCCGTCCTGACTCTCGCCGGAGCTGCAGCCGGTGACTGCCAGTGCAGCCACGAGCGTGAGTGCAGCAGCCATACCTAGGCGCGTGGACACAGCGCATAGCCTCAGAGGTAGCGTGCGAACCAGTTTCGTGCGAGCTCGGCGACCTGCTCGAGCGCTCCGGGTTCCTCGAATAGGTGTGTCGCGCCGGGGACGATCTCGAGTGCCTTCTCGACGTGGAGCTCCGCGAGTGCCTCGCGATTCAGGCCGATGACGACCCGGTCCTCGCCGCCGACGATGAGCAACGTCGGCGCGCGAACACGTCCGAGCGCTGGGCCGGCGAGGTCAGGACGTCCGCCGCGCGAGACGATCGCGCCGACCGGGTCCGGACGCTCGGCCGCGGCGACGAGCGCTGCCGCGGCGCCCGTGCTCGCCCCGAAGTAGCCGATCGGAAGCGTCGCCGTCTCGGAGTGGGCAACCAGCCAGTCGGTCGCAGCGACCACGCGTCGCCCCAGCAGCGCAATGTCGAACCGCAGCTCGCCCGTCTGCAGGTCGAGCTCCTCCTCGTCCTCGCTGAGCAGGTCGAGCAGGAGGGTCGCGAGGCCGGCGTCGTTGAGCGCGACCGCCACCTGGCGGTTGCGAGGGCTGTGTCTGCTGGACCCGCTGCCGTGTGCGAAGAGCACGACTCCGACGCTCTCTTCTGCCATGGTCAGATCGCCGGCAAGCGTCGCCTCACCCAGTTGGAGCGTCATCTCCGTCGTCGTCACAGCGCGGAGGGGAAGGTCTCGGGGAGCTCGCCGCGCTCCCAGATCGATGTCGTCTCGAGCGGCTCGACCGCGCTCGTCTCGTCGAGGTGGATCAGCGCGTCGAACTGCTCGCGGATGCGAGCTTCGAAGTAATGGCTGAGACGCTCCGTCTCCGGCCGGTAGATGACCCCGATCGCGCGCTGGAGTCGGCGTCTCGCCAGCTCGGCCACTTCGCGCGGGAAGAGCAACGCAGCGGGCGGCATCGCCTCGTGCAGAACGTCCTCGTACGACTCGGGCAGGGCGGGACGGACGCGCTTCCGTTCGGCCTCGCCTCCCCACGTGCCGGCCGCGGTGACCGTCCCTTCGTACGTCGTAAAGCCGACGATGAAGGCACCGTGCAGGTGGCGCTCCCGCACGAGCTGTCCGAGATTGAGCTCGCCCCGCCGGCCCATCTCGGTCGCGCGGGCGTCGCCCAGATGAGAGTTGTGGGCCCAGACGATGACGCGCGCGTTTTCGCGCTCACGCGACAGATGGTCCGCGAGCGCCTCGAGCGTCTCGGCCATGTGCCGGTCGCGGAGATTCCAGGACGACTCTCTGCCGCGGAAGAGCGAGCGGTAGTACCGCTCGGCATTGCGAACGACGCGCGCGTTCTGCTCGGCAAAGAAGAAGAGATCCTCGGCGATGCGACCGTCGGTCAGCGCCAGCTCGGCGGCCCGCTCGCGAAACTCGAGCAGCTGTGCGACGACGTCGCCCTCACACGGCTCGGTCGCGCCGACGTGCGCAGCGCGCGCGTATTCCTGTGGATCGCCGACGTCCTCGAGGCACGCGTACCGCGTGCGGGCCCGTGCCGCCGCTTCCGGATCGACGTCCTCGAGGTAGTCCACGACCTCTTGGATCGACGCGTGCAAGCTGTAGAGGTCGAGCCCGTAGAAGCCGGCACGCTCGTGCGGCTTCTGTTCGTCGTTGTGGTCGCGGAGCCACTCGACGAACTCGGCCACCTCGCGGTTCCGCCACATCCACGCCGGGAAGCGCCGGAAGTCGCCGAGCGCCTCTTCCGCGCTCGCGTCGCCGCTGCGACCGCGCACGTAGGCGTCCACGCGCGTCGCGTCGGGCCAGTCGGCCTCCACGGCGACCGCGCTGAAATGGAGCTCCGAGATGAGCCGCTTCGTGATCTCGATCCGCTCGCGGTAGAACTCTCGCGTTCCGTGCGTCGCCTCCCCGAGGAGAACGAAGCGAGCGGCGGATGCGCTGTCGACCAGCGCGTCGTAATCGTTGCCTCCGCCCTCGAGCGGCTGAACGGCGCCGGTCAGTGCACGCTCCTGTCGAGCTGACCGGCCTCGGCGAGGAGCTCACGCACCTCGTCGTCGCTCGTCGGCCTGAAGTCGTCGTACCAGACACCGACCGCGAGAAACGGTTCCGGCGTGAATGCGCAGACGACCTCGTCGACTTCGGCTCGGAGCTCGTTGCAGGTCTGCTCTGCCGCCACCGGGACTGCGACCGTGAGTGATTCCGGCTCCTGCGCACGAACGGCGAGCGAGGCGGCGCGCATCGTCGAGCCCGTGGCGAGTCCGTCGTCGACCAGGATCACGTTGCGGCCGTGCGAGTCGATCGGCGGGCGATCGTCGCGGTACAGGCGCTCGCGCCGCTCGACTTCGGCGGTTTCCGCCGCAACGGCGGCGGCGAACTGGTCCTCCGTCAGTCCGAGGGCCGCGACGACCTCGTCGTTGACGACGTGCTTGCCGCCGCTCGCGACGGCGCCCATCGCCAGCTCCTCGTAGCCTGGGACGCCGACCTTGCGGACGACGAAGACGTCGAGCGGCGCCTCGAGGGCCGCCGCGACTTCGTATCCCACCGGGACGCCCCCGCGCGGGAGCGCGAGGACGAGCAAGCCGGGCCGGCCGGCGTGGCCTGCGAGCCGCTCCGCGAGCAAACGGCCCGCCTCGCGACGGTTGCGGAACGTGCGGTTCATTTCTTCGGCTCTACACAGCCTTGCCCGGGATTCAGATGTCAAAACGGCGTGAGTAGCGCCGCGGCCGAGCGGGAAGGGATCTGACCAGAAGATCCGTAGCGCGAGCATTAGGAGGACAGTGCAAATGCCGGAAAAGAAGCACCTACAAGGTGTAAGCGAGAAAGAGCAGCGTCAGTACGAGCACATCAAGGAGGAGGCCAAGAAAGAAGGCCGCTACAAGGGGCGCGAGAAGGAAGTCGCAGCGCGCACCGTGATGAAGGAACACGGCGAGAAGGGTCACCGAAAAGGCGAGTAGTGCGAACGAGGCGTCCGAGCGTCCCGGGCGGCACTCGAGTCCGCTCGTCAGGGCGGGGACGGCGCGCCGGCGACCGTCCCCGCCGAACCGCGAACTAGGACGTCCCCGCCTCGGCCGTCCTCAGACGACGCGCGAGCCCGAGGAAGAACGGGACGAGGATGAGGCCGAAGGCGGCGTGGATGAAGACCTCGAAGCCCTGGTTCGGGCCTTTCGGGTTCGTGAACCACTCGAAGACCGTGTTACCGAGGATCTGGAAGTTGACGACGTAGAGCGCCAACCCATAGAGGACGCCCGCGACGGTCAAGACGAGCCAGTTTCGAACCAGCGGTGCAAAGGCGCCGATCAGCAGTGCGAACACGACCCCGAACGCGATCGACAGCGAGATGTGCACGACGGCACCCGTCGCAAGCATGTCGACCGTCGGCGTCATCGAGGCCGGCTGGTCGGTCCCGTGGAAGATCGTCGAGATGTCCATGAAGGGCGCCAGGGACGGCTTCCCCTGAGTCGTCGCGTACCCCATGTTCGCGAGCAGGAAGACGAAGCCCGCGGCGATACCCGCCACGGCCCCGCGCGTGAAGAGGTCGCCGAGGTCCCACCCGAGCCGCCGTACGTAGGAGACGCGCGGCTCGATGTACGCCTCGTCGGGTATTGGCCTGCCCTCCGTGACCCGGTCTCGGTCTCGTGTCAGAGCGGCCATGCGCTTTCACTCCTTTCGGAGACGACGCTTACCACCTGTTAGATGGAGAGTCGCGCGAAGGCGATTCAGGCGGTCAGCCCGGGTCGTGGCGAATTCGGTCGACCACCGAATCCGCAACGGACGGGACGGGAGGGGGAACGTCGGTCTGGCCGAACGATCGCAGCGTGTCGACCGCATGGGCGAGCGAGCGGAGCACCTCGCGACACCGGGGGCATCGGGCGAGGTGCCTGAGCACCCGCCTGCGCTCACGACCTCGCAATTCACCTTCGAGGTGCGCAGAAAGACGTTCACGCGTCTCGGCGCACGTCGCCACCCACGGCCGCATCACGAGCTCCATCGTTCCTTGGATGCGCCCATCGTCCATGCTGATTCATCGTAGTCCGCGGAGATTCGGGGCCGTAGCATGGGACGGTGCCGAACGCGTCGAACGACGACGGCGCGCTCGTGCGGCGCGCTCGGAGCGGCGACCTCGAGGCGTTCGCGGAGCTCGTCCGCCGTTACGAGCACCGAGTCCGCGCCGTGCTCTTCCGGCTGCTCGACGACCCGCGGGACGTAGAGGAGGCCGCGCAGGACTGCTTCGTCAACGCGTGGCGCAACCTCGACCGGTTTCGTGCCGAGGCGACGGTCTTCACGTGGCTCTACCGGATCGCGGTGAACGAGGCCCTCGCCCGCAAGCGTCGCAAGCGACTGCCCCTTGTCGAGCTCGAGGCGACCGAGCATCAGTTGATGTCCTCCGGCGGCCGGATCGACGAACCGGAGAGGGCGGCGGAGGCCGGGGAGCTGCACGCATTCCTCGCCGGCCGGATGCGGGAGTTGCCGCTCGAATACCGAGCTCCGCTCGTATTGCGGGACCTCGTCGGCCTTTCCAACGAGGAAGTGGCGGGCGTCCTCGAGATCTCGGTCGCGGCGGCGAAGAGCCGCATACACCGCGCCCGCATGCAGATACGCGAGGAGCTCGAACGCTGGGAACGCAGCTCCGAAATCAGCGAATCACGCGCGCATCCGGCCTGAACGCAGCCGGATCCCGACGTTTGGCGCCGGGGGGCCCCGGCAACGAATGGGAGACCGAGGTCATCGGAGGTGATCGATGCCGAGGATCGAGGAATACCGCTTCGGCCAGCTCGTCGTGAACGGCGAAGAGCAGACCCGGGACCTCATCGTTCTGCCGGACCGCGTGGTCACGAACTGGTGGCGCGCGGATGGACACCGGCTCGTCCTCGCCGACCTCGACGACGTGCTCGAGGAGCTGCCCGAGCATCTAGTCGTGGGCACCGGCGCATACGGGCAGATGCGCCCCGACCCCGAGACGGTCGAGCAGCTGAAAAAGCGGGGCGTCGAGGTCGAGGCGCTGCCGACCGGCGAGGCCGTCCGGCGCTACGGCGAGCTCGACCCGCGACGCACGGCGGCCGCCCTCCACCTGACCTGCTGATGTCCGAGTTCGCCCTCGAGAGCACCGCCTTCCAGCACGCACAGGCGATCCCGAGGCGCCACACCTGCGATGGTGAAGACCTCTCGCCGCCGCTTCGCTGGACGAACGTCCCCGAGGAGACGCGGTCGCTGGCGCTGGTCGTCGACGACCCGGACGCACCGGACGGCGTGTTCACGCATTGGATCGGCTGGGGACTCGATCCGGCCGCAGACGGGCTCGGCGAGGGCGAGGCCGCGCCGAGCGAGGGCCGCAATGACTTCGGCACGTCCGGCTACCGCGGCCCCTGTCCGCCGCCGGGCCACGGGTCCCACCGCTATCACTTCAGCCTATACGCGCTCGACACCGGGCTCGAGCTCGCCTCCGGCGCGGCGAAGGAAGAGTTGGCCCAGGCGATCGAAGGACATGTCTTGACCACGGCGGAGCTCGTCGGCACGTACGAGCGCTAGCCGCACGCGAAAGGGAGGTGCGATTCGTGGCGACAGAGGAGAGTTACGGACGGTTCGGGATCGCAGAGCACGACCTGCGGTCGGAGCTCGAAGAGGAACTCGTGCGGGCGATACGGGCAGAGGGCGAGGCGCCGACGATCCACGCCATTGCGCACAGCGTCGCACGCATCCTGGAGCAGGATCACCAACGCATGGCGGCGCAACTCGAGCAGGCCGGCGTGCAGCTGAAGTCGGAACAGTAAGGAGCTCACTTCCCCGGGGCTCAGATGGCGCCAAAGAACCTGTTGGTCGTGATGCTGGAGGGCGGCTCGCCATCCCGGCTGCAACAGGCCGTCGCGCGGCGCGGCGACGGTTCGCCGAATGTCCACGTCGTCGCGCCCATGCAGGTCGGGCCGCTCGAATGGTTGGCCACGGACGAAGAGAGCGCCCGTGCGAAAGCGGGAGTGCGCGCGCTGGAGGCCGAGTGGCTGCTCACGACGGAGGCCGAGGTCGACGGCGAGACGGGCGACCTCGATCCAGTCCTCGCCGTGGAAGACGCGCTCCGCAAGTTCCCCGCCGACGAGATCATGGTCGTCGGGGGAGCCGAGGACGGCGGGGTCGAAGCAGCCCTGCGGCGCTTCGGCCTGCCGGTGACCCGGGTCGGCGAACCGCCGCCGCCTGGTAGGCGGAGCCTCCTGCGGGAGGCCGCGCGTGGCCTCGCCGCAGGGCGCAGCAAGGCGACGCCGTTCGTCTTCTTCGCAGCCGTAAACCTGTTCTTGCTCGCGCTTGCGGCTCTGATCACTCTCGTCGTGCTGTTCATCCTTTGGTTGAGCTGAGCAGGCGGCGCGCAGGAGCATGAACGATGAGGGTTCGCTTTCTCGGGACGCGGGGCGAAATCGAGGCGCGAACGCGGAGGCACCGGCGGCACAGCTCACTGCTCGTCGGCTATCGCCGTCGCGAGGTGATGGTCGACTGTGGGCTCGACTGGCGCGGGCAGCTCGCGCGGCTCCTACCGACGGCGATCGTGCTCACGCACCCAGGAGACGTGGAACGCAATCGGGCATTATCCGATCGCCGACCGCGAGCTCGTCGAGGCGCGCCGGGCACTCCTGGTGCGGGGGATCGAGTTCGAGGCGTTCCCGGTGGAGCACTCGCTGCGAGCCCCGGCCGTCGGCTACCGGATCAGAGCAGGACGTGTAGTGATCTTTTACGCACCCGACGTCGTTTCGGTGGTGGACGAGGAGAAGGCGCTGTCGGGCCTCGACCTCTACGTCGGCGACGGCAGTTCGCCATGGCTCTGCGAAGCGGAGCAGGACTTTGATCGGGAGTGGGCGGAACTGGTCCCCGCACCGGCTGCGCCTACCCGCGTGGTCGAGCCTTTCAGCTGTGACAGTGGCATGACTGTTCTGTGACAACTGCGCTGCGGCTGCAGAGATCTCCGCGTCAACGCCAGATCGGAGATCCTCCCGACCTACCGCATCATCACACCCGCGGTTTGCGCACTGCCAAGTTCAATGGAGCTAGCCGGACTCGAACCGGCGAGCTCCTAGGTGCGATCTCGGCGACAACCATGCCGACCTCTGCGACGAAACCTGCGCACGTGCCGTGCGAAGATCCTGGGCATGATCGACGTCGCCGTCCTGGGGCGAGTGGGAATCGACCTCTACCCGAACCAGCTCCGGACTCCACTGCGCGACGTCCGTACCTACACGCGCTTCGTCGGCGGCTTTGCCGGAAATGTCGCGACGGGCCTCGCCCGGCTCGGTCTGACGCCCGCAATCGTCTCGCGCGTCGGTGCCGATCCACACGGGGACTTCGTCCGCGACTTCCTGTCCGGTGAGGGAGTCGACGTGCGCTTCCTCGCGGTCGACGAGCGGCTGCGCACGCCGCCGACCTTCTGCGAGGTCTGGCCGCCCGATCGGTTCCCGATCACGTTCTACCGTTATCCGACGGCGCCGGACTGGCAGTTGGTGCCGGACGACTTCGATGCCGAGGAGGTGTCGGCGGCACCCTTTCTGCTCGCGACGGGAACGGGCCTCGCGCAATCCCCGAGTCGGGAGACGACGCTGGTCGCGCTCGAGGCGCACGAATGCGTGACGATCTTCGACCTCGACTGGCGGCCGACGCTGTGGGAGCAACCGGACGAGTACAGCGAGCTCGCGCAGACCGCGGCACGCCACGCAGACGTTGTCATCGGCAACGAGGAGGAGGTCCAAGCCGCTGCGAGTGACCCGCAGGCGCTGCTCGATCTCGGCGTCTCCACGGTGGTGCTCAAGCGCGGCGAGCGCGGGGCACTGCTCTTGCACGAAGGCGAGGAGATCGACGTCCCAGGCCATCCGGTGGAGGTCGTCAACGGCCTCGGCGCGGGGGACGCTTTCGTCGCCGCCTTCGTGCAGAGCCTCCACGCAGGCCGCCCGCTCGAGGAGGCCGTGCGACGAGGCTCGGTCGCGGGAGCGATCGTCGCGTCGCAACTGGCATGCTCGGAGGCGATGCCGCGGCTCGCAGAGCTCGAGGCGGAGCTGACGTGACCAACCTCCTGCTGCGCGAGGGCCATTGGGACGTCGTCGATCCGGCGTCGGCCGCGTGGCGCTACCTGTCGTTTCGCGTCGAACGGCTGCGCGACGGGGAGGACATGACCCGCCGGACGGAGGACGAAGAGATTGCGCTCGTCTCGCTGGGAGGACGGTTCGCCGCCGAGAGCGACGGCGAGCGCTGGGAGCTGGGTGGGAGGGCAACGGTCTTCGACGGCATGCCGTCGGCGCTGTACCTGCCCCGCGACAGCGAGTACACGCTGTCGGCGATCGGCCCCGCCGCGGTCGCCGTGTGCGGCGCACGTGCCGACGAACGCCTCGAGCCGCGCGCCGTCACGCCGGACGACGTCGAGATCGAGGTGCGCGGATCCGGTAACGCGACCAGGCAGATCAACCACATCATCAAGCCGGAGTTCCCAGCGGACCGGCTGCTCGTCGTCGAGGTCTTCACCCCGGCAGGCAACTGGTCGAGCTATCCCCCACACAAGCACGACGAGGATCGTCCGCCCAAGGAGGTCGTGCTCGAGGAGGTGTACTACTACCGGACGCCCACCGAGCCTCCGGGCGCATTCGCCGTGCAGCGGCTCTACAGCCCGCGGCACGGCACCGACATCACGGAGACGGTGCGCGACGGAGACCTCATGCTGATCCCGTACGGCTACCACACGACGTGCGCGGCCCACGGCTACGACCTGTACTACTTGAACGGCCTGGCCGGCGATCGCCGCTCGATGGCGGCTGTGGACGATCCCGCGCTGGCGTGGATCCGGCCCGCCTGGACCGAGCTCGAGCCCGACCCGCGCGTGCCCCTCGTCACGACGGACGGCCGGCGCGGTTGAGGGGCATCCGCGTCGCGAACGCGCCCTGCAGCTACGGCGCGTTCGAGATCACCGTCGGTGTTCTGCCGGACGTGCCCGATTCAGAGAGCGTCCTCGACGCGATCGGGCGGGCTCGCTACGAAGGCACCGAGCTGGGCCCGCCCGGATATCTCGGAGACCAAGAGACCCTGCGGGAGCGGTTCGAGCGCCACGGGCTGGCCCTCGCGGGCGGGTACATCCCCATCCGGTTCAGTGAGCCGCAGCATTGGGAGGACGACCTGCGCGCGATGAGCGAGACGCTCGATCTCTTTGCGGCGGCGAACGGGTCGGGAGCGAAGGCCGTCCTCGCCGACGCAGGCTCGGCGGAGCGCAGTCGGCTCCCCGGTCGCGCTGCGTCCGACCACTCGATAGGGCTCGACGACGATGGCTGGAAGCGGCTCGCCGACGGTGTTGCACGTGCGACGGAGCTCGCACGCACGCGCGGCTTCGAGCCGACGTTCCACCACCACACTGCGACGTTCGTCGAGGCGCCGTGGGAGATCGAGCGCGTTCTCGAGCTCACCGATGTGGGGCTGCTCCTCGACACGGGACACCTTGCGCTCGGGGGCGGCGAGCCGACGGAGGCGTTGCGCGCCTGGGGCGACCGGATCAACCACCTGCACGTCAAAGACGTGCACAACGACGTTCTCGCCGGCGTGATCGCAGACGGCGCGGACATGCCAGAAGCGTGGCGGCGCGGCGTCTTCTGCGAGCTCGGCACCGGCGACATCGACCTGGGCGCGTTCTTTGCCGAGTTGTCGCGCTCGCACTACTCGGGCTGGCTGGTCGTCGAGCAGGACATGGTCCCACGGTCGCCGCAGGACGCCGCCCAAGCAGCGGCAGCGCAGGAGCGGAACCGCACCTGGCTGAGAGAGCACGCCGGGGTGTAGCCTCTAGGGGCGCGACTGCTCGTACGCTGTGCGCGCCGCGCGGACGCTCTCGACCGCCGAGACCTCAGCGACTGGAACGTCCCACCAGCTCTCATAGCCCGGGACGCCTTCGTAGCGATCGACCTCGATCGCCAGCACAATGGTCGTGTCCTCGTCCTTCGCCCGCTCGAGCCCCGCACGCAGGTCTTCGATCGACCCGCAGCGGATCACGCGGGCGCCGAGCGACTCCGCGTTTGCCGCGAGATCAACCGGCAGGACGGGAGCGGGTGACTCCTCGCTGTCGACTCCGAGCGAGCCGTTACGCCGGTAGCGGTACTGCGTGCCGAATCCGTCCGTGCCGAGCGAACGCGATAGCGCGCCGATCGAGTTGAAGCCGTGGTTGTCGACGAGCACGATCGTCAGCTTCAGTCCTTCCTGCACCGCGGTGACGATCTCGCTCGAGAGCATCAGATATGAGCCGTCGCCGACCATGATGTACACCTCGCGCTCCGGCGCCGCCAGCTTCACGCCGAGGCCGCCTGCGATCTCGTAACCCATGCACGAGTAGCCGTACTCGACGTGGTACCCCTTCGGATCGCGCGTACGCCAGAGCTTGTGCAGGTCGCCCGGCATCGAACCGGCCGCGCACACGACGACGTCCTCCGGCGCAGCGGCGGCATTGACGGCACCGATGACCTCGCTCTGCGCCGGCAGGGGGCCGTGCTCGAGCGTGTACAGCCGCTCGACTTCCTGATCCCACTCTCGGTTGAGCCGCACGACCTCGTCGCGGTAACCGGCCGGCACCGACCAGCCGCCGAGCACTTCCGCAAGGCGCTCGAGCGTCGCGCGCGCGTCGCCGACGAGTGCGACGCCGTCGTACTTGGCGGCATCGAAGTCGGCGATGTTGACGTTGACGAACCGCACTCCGGGATTGCGGAACGCTGTCTTCGACGCGGTCGTGAAGTCCGTCCAGCGCGTGCCGACCCCGATGACCAGGTCCGCCTCGGCGGCGATGCGATTTGCCGCGAACGTTCCCGTCACCCCGACCGCGCCGAGCGCCGACGCATGGTCATACGGCAGCGATCCCTTGCCGGCTTGGGTCTCTCCCACGGGAATCCCGGTCTGCTCGCAGAGGAGGCGGAGCGCCTCCGTCGCCCGCGAATAGATGGTGCCGCCACCCGCGACGATGAGCGGACGCTGTGCCCCGCGAATCTGCGCCGCGGCCTCGGCGAGCACAGCTTCATCCGGCAGCGGACGCGGAACGTGCCAGACGCGCTTGCGGAAGAAGTCCTCTGGAAAGTCGTACGCCTCCGCCTGCACGTCCTGCGGGAACGCCAGTGTCACGGCCCCCGTCTCCGCCTGGTTCACGAGCACGCGCATCGCTTGCAGTGCCGCGGACATGACCTGCTCGGGACGCCAGATGCGATCGAAGTAGCGCGAGACCGCGCGGAACGAGTCGTTGACGGAGACGTCGCCGGACCACGGGACCTCGAGCTGCTGCAGCACGGGGTCCGGCCGCCGCGACGCGAAGACGTCGCCCGGAACCAGCAAGACCGGCAGCCGGTTCACCGTCGCTAGCGCCGCGCCGGTGACCATGTTCGTAGCGCCCGGTCCAATCGACGTCGTGCAGACCAGCACCCCGAGGCGGTCCTTCATACGCGCGTAGCCCGCAGCGGCGTGCACCATCGCCTGCTCGTTCCGCGCCTGGTAATAGGTCAGGAGCTCGGGCGACTCGTACAACGCCTCGCCGATGCCCGCGACGTTGCCGTGGCCGAAGATCCCCAAGCAGCCGCCGAAGAAGCGTTGCTCGACTCCATCCCGCTCGACGTGCTGGCCAGCGAGGAAGCGGATCAGCGCCTGCGCCGCGGTGAGCCTCAACGTGCTCACCCCACCTCGGCCTTGATCGCCTTCAGCTCGTGCTCCAGCTCTGCGAGCTCGCGGCCGCCGGCCATCAGCCGCACCAGCTCCTGGCGGTCGATCTCGGCCTTCTCGTACGCGCCGAGGCTCTGGCCGCGATTCAGGATCACGAAGCGGTCTCCGACCGGGTGCGCATGGTGCGGGTTGTGGGTGATGAAGATCACGGCCACGCCGCGATCCCGAGCCTGAAGGATGTACTTGAGGACGACGCCGGCCTGCTTGACGCCGAGCGCCGACGTCGGCTCGTCGAGGATCAGCACGCGGGCACCGAAGTAGACGGCCCGCGCAATCGCTACCGACTGGCGCTCACCGCCGGACAGCGTTCCGACCGGCTGGTCGGGGTCGCGGATGTCGATGCCCATCTCGCGCAGCTCGCGGCGGACGATCCGCTTCGCCGTCGCGGCGTCGAACCACCGCAGCGGCCCGATGCCCTTGCGCGGCTCCGCTCCGAGGAAGAAGTTCCGCCAGATCGACATCAACGGGACCATTGCGAGGTCCTGGTACACGGTGGCGATACCCCTCGCCCGTGCGTCGCGCGGCGATCCGAACTGCACCTCCTCGCCCTCGACCAGCAGCCTCCCGGCATCCGGTTGATGCACTCCAGAGAGCAGCTTGATGAAGGTCGACTTGCCCGCGCCGTTGTCGCCGAGGATGCACGTGACCTCACCCGCGTCCACGTACATCGAGATGTCCTTCAGCGCCACGATGTTGCCGTAGTACTTGGAGATGTGATCGGCCTCGAGCAGATGCGCCATGGTCATCGCGCCTTCTGCGCTCGGCTGCGAATGAGCGTGTTGAGCATCACGGCAGCGAACAGGATCCCGCCCTGGAACGTGAAGGTCCAGTTGCTGTCCCATTGCGAGTCGACGATCCCGAGCTGCACCATCCCGAGCATTGCGGCGCCGAAGAAGGTACCGATGACAGAGCCGAAGCCGCCGGTGAGCAGACAGCCGCCGACGACGGCGCAGATGATGAAGATGAACTCTAGGCCGATGCCTTCCTTCGCCTGCATCGACCGAAGCTCCAGCGCTTCGATGATCCCCATCAGCGCGGCCGTCCCGGAGGTCATCATGAACAGCAGGATCTTCGTGCGCGCGACCGGCACGCCGACGTTTCGCGCGGAGTTCGGCTCGCCGCCCGCGCTGTAGATCCAGTTGCCGAAACGCGTCTTTGCGAGCAGCCAGGCGCCGATGATCGTGATCGCGATCCACCAGAGCACCTTGACCTTGAAGTCGTAGTGGGTCAGGTCGCCCGCGAAGAGCTTTCGGGCCGATTCGAAGCCGCTCGCGGTGTCGATGTCCTGGATCGCCGTCTGGCCGGTGAGCTTGAGCGTGCCCGCAGCGTTCACTCCCTGCAGGACGAAGAACGTCGCGAGCGTCACGATGAAGCTAGGCAGCTTCGTCTTGACGACGGTGATCCCGTTGACGAAACCGATCACGAGACCGAAGAGCAGCACGAGCAGAATCGCCGGCCAGACGTTCAGGTCCTGGAACGTCGTCAGGTAGCCCAGCAGCAGTCCCGAGCTGCCGATCATCACGCCGGCGGAGAGGTCGAACTCGCCGCCGATCATCAGCAGCGCCACCGGCACCGCCACGATGCCGTACTGGGCCGCCTGGTCGGTCCACCCGGCTGCGATTCCCGGATCGGACAGCCAGTCGACTGCACGCGCGAAGTACGCGAACGCGAAGAAGACCGCGATCGCTCCGAGCAAAGCGCCGATGTCCGGCCGCGTGAGCAGACGGCTCAGGGGTCCAACTCGAGCGAGGCGCTCGTCCGAAGGAGCGCCCGCCGCTGTCGTCTCGGTCATCGCGACCCTCCCTTCAGTCAGGCACGTGGGCGGCGCCTCGGCCACCGCCCACGACCCGGTCTCAGCGAGTGCCCTTCTTTGCGAGCGCCGCGACCTTTGCGGCGTTCGCCTTGTTGATGATGCCCGGCCCCGTCAGCACGGGCTGCCCGTTGCCCACGGTGTTGAGGTTCGTGGCGTAGAGGACTGCGAAGACGATCGGCAGATAGCCCTGCAGGTACTGCTGCTGGTCGATCGCGAACAGCATCCTGCCCGCCTGGATCTCCTTGATCGCGCCACCGACGTCGAACGTCCCGATCTTCGTGCCTTTGGGAACCGACGAGATGCACGGGATGGTGACGTCCGGATCGAGCCCCAAGAAGGCGTCGAGCTTCTTGTCGGCGTTGAAGGCGGCCTTCACCTTCGCCTTCGTTCCCGGGATGTCCGACTTCGCGTTCGGGATCGTCAGGACCTTGACGTTGCTCCCGCCTAGCACGCTCTTGACGCCCGCCGCCCGCTGCTGCAGACCCGAGTTGCTGGCCTCGTGGATGACGATCAGCACCTTCTTCGCACCGGCCTTCTTGAACTGCTTGCCCGCGCCCTTGCCCGCGATGTCCTCGGTCTGACCAACATGCACCTCGTACGTCGGCAACGAATCGAACGCACCAAGCCCGGAGTTGACGGTGATGATCTCGATCCCTTTCGACGATGCCTTCTTGAGCGGCCCCCGGAGTGCGCTCGCGTCAGGCACCGACGTCGCGATGACCTTCGCGCCGCTCGCGATCGCGGCGTTGATGCCGGCCACCTGCTTCGGCACGTCGTTGTTTGCGTAGACCTGTGTCACGCTGACACCGCGCGACTTCAGGTCTTTCTTCGCCTGGTCGACACCGCGCTTGAACACCGACCAGAACGAGCCGGTGTCGCCGTGGGTGACGACGGCGACCTTGATCGTCGATGCGGTGGCCGCGGCGAACGCCCTGCCCGCCGGCGACCCGAGCGCCGTGAGGCCGGCGGCCGCGAGCCCGCCGGTCACGAACAGTCCGCGCCGCGTCAACTGCGACTCTTCCTCCTCGCCAAGAAGTCCCTCGTCCGAGAACCCGTCGCTCATCGATCCTCCCTCTCTCGTGTTGCTTTCCACGCTCCTAGCGTGATTCTCAACTGTTGGAACGCATTCGCGCTAGTCCCACCTCCTCGACTCGCACCGGCCGCCGCTCCGTTCTCGAGCGATCCGCCGCGAGTGCGACGGAAAGTGCAGCCCGGGCGTCCTCCAGCGAGCAGGCGCTCTTGCCCCCCGTGCGGACCGTCTCAACGAAGGCGGCGAGCTCCTCGCGATATGCCTGCTCGAACCGCTCGACGAAGTTTCGATACCCCACTCCGGGCTGTGTCGCGCCCGGCTCGACCGATCTGATCGGGCTGCGCGAATCGACGCCGACGACGATGCTCTCGGCAGCGCCGAACAGCTCGAGCCTGACGTCGTAGCCGAGCGGATCGTGGCGGGCGCCGGAGACGATCCCGAGCGCACCGCCGCTCAGGCGGAGGACGGCGACCGCGGCGTCGATATCGTCGTGGCGCGCGAACCATTCCGTCTCGCGTACCGCGCCGTCGGCGTAGACCTCGACGATCTCCTCGCCCGTCACGTACCGGATCGCATCGAAGTCGTGGATGCTGAGATCCCGAAAGATCCCGCCCGACGTCGCGATGTACGCCTCAGCCGGCGGAGCCGGGTCATGCGTCGCCGCCCGTACGAGGAGAAGGTTCCCCAGCTCACCCGAGACCACCGCGGCGCGCGCCGCGCGGTACCCGGGATCGAACCGCCGCTGGAAGCCGACCTGCACGGTGATCCCTGCCGCCGCGACTTCTTCGCCGACCTCGCTGAGCGCCGCGAGCTCGAGCGCGACGGGTTTCTCGCAGAATGCCGGCACACCCTCCGCGGCCGCTAGACGGAGCAAAGGAACGTGACCCTGTGTGCTCGTCGCGATGACGAGCGCGTCGATGCCGTCGTCAAGGAGCTCTCCTGGATTCGCTGCCGCAGTCGCGCCGAGCACGCCGGCAACCTCCGCGGCGCGCAGGGGGTCGGCGTCGGCCAGGAAGAGCGAGACGCCGTCGAGCCTGCTGAGCGTCTCGGCGTGGAAAGCGCCAATCCTGCCGACACCGACGACCCCGATCCGGAGTGGTGGCCTCACCGACATGGCCACGCCTACAGTAAGGACTCGAGGCGGCGTATGTCGTACCGGCAGGACTCGTCGAATGCGGGCCGGGACGCAAAAGTCGCGATCGAACGCTCGAGGTTCTCGGCGGCTCCCTTACCCGACCGTGCGCTGCGTCTCGTGCGCGAGTGGGCGACTCTCCATCGAGGGGAGCTCGAGGCGGACTGGCAGCGCGCTCGAGACGGTCAGCCATTCGAGCGCATCCCGCGCCGGTGTAGCGAAACCAAACGGGCCGACCGCAGGCCGGTCATGGTTTGCGCAATGTCAGTTATGGGCGGAACTTTTCAGTGCGCAAACCATCCAGCATTCGACGCGCCGCCGCTCGCAGGCCGCTGAGACGACCGGCGTCGTGGGACGACACGATCGGAGTCCTCCCGGCTGACCGTTCGTTCGCTCGGCGACCTGCCAACGGGAAGAAGAAGTACCAGCGCCAGGGCGAGCAGCGCGAGATTCCGGGCCAGCAGGATCGAGGCTGGCCCCGCTGCGAGTTTCTCCTGGTACTCGAAGTACTTGTCCGGGATCCAGACGTTGGTGAGTCCCGCTGCTACGAGAAAGACGAGCATGGCCGCCGTCCCCCTTCGGCCGCCGATGAGCGGAACTAGCGGAATCAGCCACACCACGTACTGCGGCGAGAGAACGGTCCCGAGCACGAGCACGGTCGTCAAAGTTGCCGCCGCGTAGCGAAGCAGATCGTCCCGTGCGTCGTGTTTGCTCCGGACCAGGCTGACCCACAGCAGGCACAGGGCCGTTGGGAGGAGCACGTTCATCACGGTGGTCGTCACCCCGACGCCAGGACCGACCAGATCGGTGCGTATTAATCCGCCTCCGGCCCCCTGCGTCGTGAAATCCGATGGCCGAGGAAGCCCGAGGGCAGAGAGCTTGTGGGCAACATGGCTCGCGATTACGAGCAAAGAACTCGCCAGGCTCTCGATCTGGAGACCGCCCATGAACTGAACCCGCAGTGACTGCCAGGTGCCTGAGAGCGACGCGACCAAGAACGGTACAACCACCGCCCCCACCGCCCCGACCGCGGCCCCGACGACAAACATCGCCTCGCGGGCGCCCCGCTGACGGACGGCCACGATCACGAGAATAGGTAGGAGGACAGCTGGATAGATCTTCGCAGCCGCGCCCAACCCGAGCATCGCGCCGCCCAAGCGGTACCGCCCGCGGGCGGACGCGGCAAGTGCCGCGCTTGTCAGCGCCGCGGGCCATACATCGAAGCGCTCTGGGAGCACTCGCCCGATCAACAGCGGTGACAAGGCAACGACGGCGAGCGACAGCAGCACCGTTCGATTGGGCCGAGCCATCGCGTTGAGTGTCAGAGCGGTAAGAACGACGATTGCCGCCATCAGCAGGACGACAAGCGACTCGAAGCCGCGGTAATAACGACGGCCCGCAGTGTTCAGGGGCAGCCACGAAGCGCCGTCAGTCGAACCGCCCGCCACGGCGCGCGTCGCCGGCGCCACGAACATGACGGCAGCCCCAGGTGGGTACTCCATAGCAAAGTCCCGGTAAGGCAGCGCCCCGTCGAGCATCTTTGTTCCGTACGTCGCGTACACGGTGACGTCGGACCCCGCGATTGATTCTGGCGGCCGCATCGTCACCGCGAAGGCGACGACGAGCAGGGCGAGGGCCGCACCGACCAAGCCGACGAAGGCTTGCGTGCTCGGCGGCCGGTCCAGCCATCCCGTCCAACTCACCCTGGCCACCGTACACCTGTCCCGGCGCCGCAAGAAGATCGCCTGCCAGACGAGCAGCGTGCGGACAGTTGCGTGAAGCAGGACCGGCGGCCAGCCGCTCTTGACTGGACCTCGGTGTCCGACACCGATGTCGAGCGGTAGGAACCGCCGCGAAAATCCGCAGGACGTTCGCGCGAGATGGGCGGAACTTGGCAGTGCGCAAACCAGGCCTTCGTAGCCGGCGCTTCGATACGGGTAGCTCGAGGTGCCTTAGTCGAGCGCCTGGGCGACTGCACGCCGCAAGACGATCGAGAAATCCTCGTCGAATCGAGGTCGTGCTTCCGGCGGAAGCGCAGCGCGCTGCCGGATGTATGCGATTGGTCCCGCAAACGTGCCGACTCGGACCGCGAGTGCGAAGGCATCACGTAGGTCGCTATTCCACGGCGCTAGATACGCGTCGCGTAGCCGGGGAAACCACGGATCGCCGGGCGCAAGCCCCCTCCGCTCCTCCAGGAACCGGAAGGTGACGACGAGGGACGCGAACGGGTGCGAGATCGACGCGTCGCCCCAGTCGAGCACGCGCATGGAACTGTCCTGCACATACAAGTTCGCGTGGTGGAGGTCGTCGTGCTGGATCGTCTCCGGCACGTCGTAGGCGGCGAGGTCGTCGCACAGTTCCGCGAAGCGTGATGCGAAGTGCCGCAATTGTCGGATCTCCTCCTGTTGGAGCGGCAGATTGAGTTCCAGGAGTTCCTCATAGCGTGCCGGCAGCGTCACAAGCCGCAGGTCGGGAACGCCGTGGGCGAGGTGTTCCTGTCCGTTGACGGCTTCGCCTCGCTGGAGTTCGGCGTAGCGCGGCAAGGCGGTGAGCCACGCCTGCGGGGGATTGCCGAACACTCCGACCGACATGCCCGCGTCTGCGAGGAGGAGCCAAGCGCGCTGTTCGTGGTATGCGAGCACCTCCGGCACGCGATCAGGCCAGCGTGAGAAGAGGTCGGCCGTGAGGCGTGGCTCGAATGTCTGCACCGGCGCGCACGCCTTGAACCAGGCGACGCTGTCAGCGAGCGGCACGCGCAGCACCGTCGCCCACGGCCGCTCGTGTGCGGTCTCGATCGGACCGACCGGATCCGCGTGCATGCGGATCCACTCTTCAACGGCAGGCAGATCCACCAAGATCCTAGTATCGGCTCGCGCCACGAGCGATGGCCGGGAGTTCGGCGCTAGCCGCGCGCAGCGAGCGCGAGGAAAGGCTCAACCTGCTCGTGGGAGCCGCCTGACCGTTCGGCGATCTCCAAGGCGACCATCCCCGCGAAAGCGGCGCACCAGTCGAGCAGTCGTCCGGGATCCGCTCCGATCGCGGCGCCAACCGCTCGGCGCGTGTGGCGATCGTGCCAGCATCGTCGGCCCGCCAGAACACAAGGTCGATGGCATCGAAGGCGGGGTCACCCAAGCAGGGCGCCGGATCGATCGCAACCAGGCCGCGCTCCCCGCCGTCATCGAGGAGATTCACCGGAGTGAGATCACCGTGCAGGAGAACCGTCGGGGATGCCTCGGCCGCAAGGCGCAGGGCCAGTTCGCGGCTGCGCTCGTATAGCTCGGGGAGACCAGCTCGACGAGGTCGGGCTTCCACTCGTAGAGCTTCCTACTGGAGTCGAAGAGGTAGGTGATGTGATCCGCGACCGGCCTATAGGCGGGTTCTGGCACCGCGTTGTCGTGCAGGGATCTCAGGAGGGAAGCGACACTCTCCATGCTCGTATAGGCGGGTTCTGGCACCGCGTTGTCGTGCAGGGATCTCAGGAGGGAAGCGACACTCTCCATGCTCGGATAGCCCTCGGTTTCGACGAGCGGTGTTCCCGGCTCGATCGCCTCGATCATCAGCGCGCCCACGCTCTCGTCGACGGAGAGCACGGCAGGAACATGAGGCGTCCTCCAATGCGCTAGGGCCGCCGCCTCGTGCGCGAGCCGCTCCCGCTCCGGACTCACCTTGAGCACGGCCGCGCGGCCATCCGCGGTTTGGCAGCGGATGACGACCGCGATGCTCCCGCGCTGGATCAGCGTGCCCCACTCAACGCCCCACCGCTCGGCCAGATCCTCCAGGACGTCGGGCAGCTGAGCGAACCACCCGTCGATCGCACTTCCATAGCGGCGCCCGAGCCGCACGCGCAGTTCGTCGTCGAGTTCAGGAATGCTGGATGCAGGCACTGCGACGAGTATGGCGCGAACGCCCTCGACCGCCGAGAACCTGGCGCGTCGGCCGCTCACCGTGACAGGCGAGCCGTTCATATCCACAGCGAGGTCCGGCGGTGCTCGTCGTCGAGGACCTTCACTGGGCCGACGACAGCTTGCTCGACTTTCATCGACCACCTCGCCGACTGGGCTCGAGGCGTTCCGTTGCTCGTCGTCGCGACCGCGCGTCCCGAACTGCTGGAGCGGCGGCCCGGCTGGGGCGGGGGCAAGGCCAATGCGGCGACTGTCTCCCTGCGACCGCTCTCAGACCTCGAGACCGCGCGCCCGCTCGGCCTGCTGCTCGAGCAGACCGTACTCGCCGCCGACACGCAGCACGATCTCGTTGCCCGCGCTGGCGGCAACCCGCTCTACGCCGAGGAGTACGTGCGGATGGTGCGCGACGGACGCTTTAGGGGCGAGGACCTTCCGGAGACGGTGCAGGGGATCATCGCGGCGAGACTCGACGCGCTGCCGCCGGAGGAGAAGAGGCTCGTCCAGGACGCTGGGTGGTCGGCAAGGTGTTCTGGTCGGGCACGCTCGCGGCGATCGGCGGCGAGACCCGCTGGGCGGTGGAGGAGCGGTTGCACGCGCTCGAGCGCAAGGAGTTCATTCGCCGAGAGCGGCGCAGTTCGGTGGCGAGCGAGGGTGAGTACGCATTCCGGCATCTGCTCGTGCGCGACGTGGCCTACGCGCAGATCCCGCGAGCCGGGCGTGCGGACAAGCACCGCCTCGCGGCCGAGTGGATCGACTCGCTCGGCGCTGGCCGCGCCGAGGACCGCGCAGAGATGCTCGCCCACCACTTCGGGGCGGCACTCGAGTTCGCGCGCGCGTCAGGCCAGGAGACAGCCGAGCTCGAGACGCGCGCCAGGTTGGCGTTCCGCGACGCCGGGGAGCGAGCACTCGCGCTGAGCGCCATCCCCACAGCGCGGCACTTCTTCGCGAAATCACTCGAGCTCTGGCCGGAAACGGACGATGATTGGCCGTCCCTCGTGCTTCGGCACGGTCGCTCGGAGATGTCGATCCGCCGGCACGGCGACCAGCCGCTCGTCGCGCAAGCCCTCGAGCGCATGCTGGCGAGCGGAGACGTCGAGAACGCGGCGGAAGCCGAGGTCCTGCTCGCGGAGTCCGACTGGCTCGCGGGCAGGGGCAACGCCACGTTCGAGCGGCTCGAGCACGCGCGCACGCTCATCGCCGACCGGCCGCCGTCCGCGTCGAAGGCGCAGATTTATGCCGAGACCTCGCGGTTCCTGATGCGCGCCAACCGGACCGCCGAGGCAGTCGAGATGGGTCGAGAAGGCCTCGCATTGGCGAAAGAGCTCGGCCTGCGGGAGCTGCAGGCGCACACCCTGAACAACATCGGCAGAGTCGCCTGCCGACCTGCACTCGCAGGCGTGCGCTCCAACTCCGGCCTGGCCGTGCCCTCTCGCCTTGACCGAGTCCCATGCACTCTTCGGCGATGAGGGCGGCCGGGTCGGGCGGTCCCGTGATGCGTGCAGGCACGCTTATCATCGAGGGGTGCCGCGGTTGTGATCGACGTCGAGAGCTCGTCCGTGTCCAGGAGCGGAGCTACGCTCGCGCCGACGGCGTTCTCCGTGCCTCGTGGCCGCATGAGTCGGCGATGGGCGCCGACGAGCTGTGCTCTTTCTTCGATGAGCGGCGCTAGTGCGTCCTCGCGACGACGACCGCGCACGGGCGCGCTCAATCGCTGGTCCGGGAGGCGGACTAGCCCACAGCGCCCCCAGTGCCGCAGAAGCCCGTTGCTGGTTCGAGGCGATTGCTACTCAATCTGCTCGAGGTACGCGCAGAGTCTGCGGTCGTTCGGGAGCGGCGAGATCGCGACCTTTGCGACCCGGAAGACTCCGTCGTGCTCGGGCACTTCGATGTGGTCAGACGCGGCCGGTGCCGGCCCCTGTTGCTCGACCAGCCGGTAGCCGTGGGCTGTCGAGACGAACAGCAGATACGGCCTGGCGGCATTCTCCGCGATTGATTCGGCGCTCGGCTGTCCGGCCGCGCTCGTGCGAAGTCGCCCCACATCCTCGGCGTCACCGTCTTCGCCAACCGTCGCGGCATCGGTGTGGCTCTCGCCGACGAAGCGTGTAATGCGCGCTCGCCAATCCTCGTCGAGTTGTGCATCTTCGTGTGCCGATGGCGTGTCCGCGGCGGACGTACTGCCCACAGGGGTCGGCGCGGCGCTCGTGCCCTTCAGTGCGCGCCGGTCGACATTGAGCACGACGGCGCCGCGCTCCGGGAAGACCGTCGCAACCGTCGTCAGCGGCAGCACGCGCCGGCGCCAGAGAAAGACAGCGTCGTGACGAATCGCGATTTCCTCACCATTCGCACCCGACACTTCGATGAATGTCCCGACTCGTCTTCCGCTGCGATCGAACACGGTGTAGCCATCGGCCGATGCCAGCCGGCTGAGGACGTCCGCTCGGTCGCTGCTTGACCGGCCCACCGCAAGAGCCACAGAGGCAATCTAGCCCACCTGACATTGCAGCGCGCAGCGGCTACGCGGCGAAGGCGCATTAGAGCGAAGGACGCGCGGTCGCCTCGAGTGAGCAAGAACATGCCATGACCGCCGGGACGTGGACTCGTCCGCCCGCAAGAGGAATTAATTGGGAATTCTCACCGGACAGGCCGTTCAGAGATGGAGCTAGCCGGAGTCGAACGGCGACCTCATCCGTGCGTTGCGGTACTCAGCGGTGCGCCCGGGCCCCCGTGCGCGAGCCCCTCGCCTGGAGGACTTCCCGGACCGCGGGCAAACCTCGAGCTCGTCCGAGCAGCCGCGGAGGAGGCCGACGAATCATTGCTGATCCGGCTGAGTACCTCGGATCATGAGTTCCTCGTCATGTGCGGCGCTGTCGGGCTCGGCCGGCTCGTCGCGGACGGGAACGGCTCGCATCTCGTTCGCTTGCGTGAACTCGCCTCCGATCCGCGCTGGCGGGTCCGCGAGGCCGTGGCCATGGCGCTCCAGCGCTGGGGCGAGGACGACTTCGACGGGATGGCGGCCGAGGCCGAGCGCTGGGCCAACGGCTCTCCACTCGAGCAGCGCGCCGCGGTCGCCGGGCTCTGCGAGCCGCGGCCTTCTCCGATCGCCGAAGCGGCACGGCGCGCGCTCGAGCTCATCGAGCGCGTGACCGCCTCGCTCCCCCGCTCGCGCGACCGCGTGCTGCGTCAGGCGCTCGGCTACTGCTGGAGCGTGGCGGTCGCCGCGCTTCCCGAGGAGGGTCTTCTGCGCTTCGAGCCGTTGCAGCACTCGAGCGACCCGGATCTCCAGTGGGTCGTGCGCGAGAACCTGAAGAAGGCGCGCCTCGCGAGGCTCCGCTGACGCTCCGAACGAACTGAGCCGGGGTCGACCTCCGCGCGGTAGGAGCCGAAGCTGCACGACCGCGGCGACGACCGGTGTCGGCTCGCCGAGTTCGACTGGTTCGCACCGCCTCCCGGCGCGGAACTCGGGCCGCTACATCACGTACCGCCGGAAGAGCTCTAGTCGCCGTCAGGCAGCGGGATCGGGAACTGCGATACGCGCCCCTAACCTGGACTCGAGGTCTTGCTGACCCCCTGCGATGGGGTGTCTTGCGATTGAGCTGTCCGACCGAGCGAGCCGGCGCCGGCCTGGCACCCCGCTTGCTGGCTTGATCAGAAGCCTGTCCGCCCTGTAGGCGTGACTCCTCACAGCACTGCCGCAAGCGATCCTTGTCGCCCGACCGGCAGGGCGTTACCCCCAACGGACTGGAGGTCGGAGGAGATGCTTGCAGACGAGCTGGACTTCGTCATCGGGGTGGACACGCATCGCAACGAGCACGCGTTTGCGCTCATCGCCTGCCCGCGCGGCGCCCCCTTTGCTGGAAGGGCTGATCGCTGCGGACGAGCAGGGCTACGCCGCTGCGCTCGCGCTCGCGTGCGAACACGCACCGGGCCGCCGCGCCTGGGCGATCGAGGGCACGGGCTGCTATGGGAAGGGGCCCGCTCGCTCGCTGGCCCGGCAGGGCGAGCGCGTGCTCGAAGTCGAGCGGCCCAAGCGGCAGGGCGGGCGAGGCCGGGCGAAGTCGGACCGGCTCGACGCCCTACGCGCGGCCCGTTCGCTGCTGGCCGAGGAGCGGCCGGCGCTGCCTCGTGCGGCCGGCGCACGTGAGTCCCTGCGCGTGCTGCTGGCGTCAGGACGAGCGCGGTCGGAGCGCGCAGGGTGGCGCCTATGCCGCTCGGCATCTCTTCCGATTGCTCGAGGCTAGCGCCGCGACCGCTTCACACTGATAGAAGCGTCATTCAGTCACACACCATCCGAGTGGCGCGGTAGACGCCGTCGCCCTCGGCCGCAAGCTTCCCGATTTCTAGCTCGGCGAGTGCTGCGGCAACCTCGCCGGCTGTGAGGCCGCTGGCACGGATCAGTTCGTCGACACTCGCGGGTAGGCGCTCGAGGAGCGAGGCTGCGACTTCGCCGACATCCGGCGGGGCTTCCTCCGCCGGAGCGATCCCGAGCGACTCGAGCACATCAGCGGCGGCAGTCAGCGGTGTCGCTCCGAGCCGCAGCAAGCCATTCGTGCCTGCGGAGAGCGATGAGGTGATCTCACCCGGGACCGCGAACACCTCCCTCCCCTCCTCTAATGCGAAGTCGACCGTGATCAGGGCGCCGCTTCGCTCTCGCGCCTCCACCACGATCGTCGCGACGCACAGTCCCGCGATGATCCGGTTGCGGGCCGGGAAACGCCAGGGTGCGGGCTCGATGCCCGGTCCGTACTCCGACACGAGGAGGGACCGCTCTGCGATCGAGCGTGCCAGCTCCGCGTGCACCGCCGGATAGTCGCGGTCGATGCCGCAACCGAGGACAGCGACGGTGTAGCCGTCCGTCTCCAGCGCGCCGCGGTGCGCCTCGCCGTCGATGCCGCGGGCAAGGCCGCT
>WNGB01003105.1_pt1 | contig 26362 bp, 22 predicted proteins | sample 5400681 | NCBI WGS metagenome assembly WNGB01 (sample SAMN13153367, study PRJNA577476) | soil metagenome | isolation source: 115 cm soil or saprolite under grassland replicate 2 | place: USA:California | collected 2016-06-15
GATCGCACCGATCTTGGGGCCGCGCAGCGGCGTCGGCTACATCCCACCATCACGACGAACGTGATCCCTTACCGCAGAACCCCTTTGAGGGAGGAGTTCTCAGGAGCGGCGTGTTATGCGGCGGCATCGCGTGCGGGCTTCTGGGCCGCGACCGTCAACCACGCGGGGAGGCCGGCACGCGGGTTCTGCCGCCAGTCCAAAAATCCGTCCGCAGAGCTCCGCTCGTAGGAACCGTCCTGCCAGAAGCGTGGGCTCTTCGGCACGCTTTCGCCGACGTGTTGCAGTACCAATCCTGCGCCCGACATCGCGTTCAACAGGCTGCCGAACGTCCAGTGGTATTCGTGGGCGCCGTCCGCGTCGATGTAGGGGCCTCCGTCAGCGTACGGCTGCTCCATCACGAGCGTGCCGACCGCGTCCGCCCACGGCCTCTGAAACGGGTGCACGTCGTAGAACACGTACACTCCGCCCGGCTTGAGCACCGCCTGCACGGCCCTGAAGACGGCTACCGGTTCGGAGATCCACACGAAGAACCCATTCGTCGACACGACGAGATCGTACTGGCCTTGGCGGAGCGCCGCGAGATCCGCCGCGTCCGCACGCACGAAGTGGATGGCCAGGCCGAGCGTGCGGGCGCGGCCTTGGGCGACTTCCAACTGCCGCTCGGAAATGTCCAATGACGTCACCCGCGCGCCCAGTCCTGCCAGTGCGAACGCGGCGTAGTTGTCACCTAGCCCTGGCCTTTCCACGCCGCCCCGGACTCCTCAAAGCATGGATGCAGGATGGAAACGATCAGCTTCCCCGCCGGCTGGAGCGCCAGGACGCAGTTGCGGAGCGCCGGTTCATAATCGGGAATATCCATCAGCACCATGTTGGCAATCACGGCCTGAAACGTACTCGCCGGCGGTATCCAAGTCGAAAGATCGGCCTGGACATACTGGATGCCCAGCTGCTCAGTCTGCTCACGCTGCACGGCGTAGCGGTAGAAGCCATTGGAGGGCTCAAGGCCGGTGACGCGCGCGCCGCGCCTGGCCAGCAGCCGGGCGAGATAGCCTTGCCCACAGCCGGCATCCAGAATAGGTGTGCTGCGCACATCGCCCAGCAGCTCGAACAGGGCCGGGTTCAGCAGATACTGGCGAGTCAGGTCGCCTTCGTCGCCAAACCCTTCGATCACGTACTGGGGGACGTTCGTATAGGCGTTGATGATATCAGCATTGGTCAGGTCGGTCATCGCTCCCTCGCAGTTTTGCATTATACGGGCGGTACGTGATCCCAGAGTGGTCGCTGATAGTGAAAGATCGCGCGCATCCGGGCGATGTCAATCTGGGGCAGCGTGTGCTCCACGAGATCATATGTCTCATCCACCAGCGCCGCCAGCTCGCGTGCGCCTTCCGCCGGCGCAAGCTGGTACACCTGCCGCAGGCGTTGCACCAGCTCGGGTGGTTTTTGCGCCAAGCGTTCGCTCACGACCTCGATCCATTTGAAGCCGAAGTAGTAGACCCGATTGAGGCCGAGCAGCACATGCAGAAGCTGCTGCTGGATCTGCGTAAACGCCTGGTAGAGCATCATCAGGTTGCCGCCGCGCGCCAGCCACATCTCCCAGCGCCAGAAATGGTCAATCATGATCTGCCGGTTGACGACCACGAGTGCCAGTCCTTCTGGGTAGATGGCCGCACGGTCTTTCCAGTGCTGAACGAGCGCGGCATTATGCAGCGGCACGCCATCGGCGACGCCAGCGATCAGGTTTTGTTTGAGCGGATCGGGATCATAGTTCTGGAGAACGGCGTCGAAGGTGCGGCTCAGGAAATCCGTCGTATAGTGCACCACTTCGAGCAAGACACCGCTTTTGGGTTGGTCAGGATGCGCTCGCCCAAGCAGGTAGTCGTCGCACCAGACCTCCTCAGCGGAATCGTAAGGATACAGCTGGACAAGATCCCCACGGATTGCGCTGGCCGCCGCCTGCCGCTCGGCATCGGTCGGCGGCTGATGCCAAAACACGCCCAGCTCGATATCGGAATAGCGATCGGCGTGGCCGCGCGCTGTCGAGCCGCCGAGTAGCACGGCCGCGACATGTGGGTTGGCGGCGTAGATCGGGGCAAGCGGCTGGACAAGGTCGTGTCGCCACTGGCTGGCTGTGTTCATGCGCAAGTCTCTCGATCAACCACAAAGATGACTACCTTGTACCCGGTCTTCGGCGAGCCACAACTTCAGTGTCTGGAGTTTACTTGCCCAATAGAAATCACTTAACCACGCATCGCCAAACCGCTCACGTGCCCGCGTATGCACACCCATCAGCCAGATCTGTCGGGCATAGATGAACGCTGGCATCGCCGCGTGCTCCGCTGGCGTGAGCGGGCGAATGGTTTGATAGCCCCGCACAACCGCCTCCCACAGCTCATTCGGCAGCGCGTTCGAACGCGCATTCCACAGGAAGGTCGCCAGATCATAGGCACGCCAGCCATACCCGCACACCTCAAAGTCAAACAAGGTGACGTCATTGGTAGCGGTGAAATGATTGTTGAACCCGTGAAAATCGCCGCTGATCACCCCATAGGTGTCCACCGTAGGGATCAGATCCGCGACCTGCGCGCGTACGTGATCGGCGGCGGTCTCGATGACAGCGATAGCATCATCGGATTGGGCCAGGCATGACCGGATGCGCTCGATGGCGTCATCGAGCAGAAATGCCAGATCAAAGTGGTGCCGTGGGTGAGCAGTGGTGAAGCGATTGGACGCCTGATGGATGCGAGCCAGTGCGGTTCCGAGGATCTGACACTGCGCGGTGGTCAAGGGATAGCGGACACTCCCAGCTGCAAAACTGAACAGCGCATAGTAGCGGATGCCCTCGGGTGCTTGCAGCGCGCCTAAGAGCGCGCCGTTGCGCTGTGGCAGCGGGTACGACACGGGCGCGTGCTGCTGGTGCAGATGGGTGAGCCAGTCCAGCTCGAACTGATAGTGCGCCGCGCTGGTCAGCCCGTAATGGTCGTGGTGATAGACGCGGAGTACGGAGGTGGTGGTCGCGCTGGTGAGCAGATACTGGTCGTTGCCGCTGGCACTCAACAGGCGGCATGTGATCGGCGCGCCAAGATCGTAGGCCGCCCCAACCACGTCGATCAGCGCATCTGCGGCAATCAGCGAATGGCGAACCTGTAGGATGTCGCTCGGCTGCATGCGATACTCCCTTCACTCCCCCGTCACGAGATCTAGGTAGTGCTGCACCCACGGCGTTTGCGCCGGGTCTTCGCGCCACTCGTCGAGCGTCCACCACATGTAGCGGAAGCCGATATAGCGCGCCGCCACGCGATAGCGCTCGGCAAAGTCCTGGCGCGATATGACGTGCCCGTGTGCTGCGAGTGCCTGGCGGTAGTGCTCGGCTTGAGTCAGCGTGCAGTGATGATGCGGCAGATCAATATAGAACGGCCCGCGCATCGCGGTTTGCCAGTCAATAAAGTAGGGCTGGCCGTGATCCACCAGCACATTCGAGGGGTTCAGGTCGGAATGGATCAACGTCTGCGCTGCCGGCTCGTCCAGGAGCGCCTGCATATCCGCCACGATGGTTGCGGCAGCCGCCTCGATGCGCGGGATCGTCGCCCGAAAGGTGGTCGCGAAGTGGGGATCGGCCACGGCGCGCTCCCAGGCTGGCTGCCACGCCCGCACGAACAGCATGTCGTGGACATAGCTGGGACTCATGGCTGGTAGCCAATCCAGCGCCGGCTGGGACTGGAAATTCGCCGCATGAATAGCGGCCAGTCCCGCCGCTTCGCGCACAAGCTCGGTCTCCGTAATTGGATCCAGCGAGCTTGGACGGTTCTGATCACCAACATCCTGCAGGCAGATCTGTAGTCGCTCGCCGTGTAGCGTGTCAATCGAATGGGCAAACGGGATGTTCGACTGCTGTTGCGATTGTAAGTGCTGGAGCACGCGCCATTCGTGACGATCAGCGTCTTTGGTGATCAGCGAGGTGGTCGGCGTGTCGAGCGCGGTCGTATATTGAATCGTATGGCGTACCACAGCCGAGCCCGACATGCCGCCCTGGAGCGGGATCGACGTGCTGGATTTAATCTGTGCGTCGGCGGCCACAAAGCGCTGGAGTGTGGCCAGCAACAACGGGTGTACAGACTCATCTGGCGTGATCATTGGATATACTCGCACGAGCAGGCCACCGCGAAGCATCAATCATACGTCCAATGGCAGCCTGTCGTATCCACCGGAGGACTGAGGTTGAAGACGTTGCGGATGGAGGACGCTGGCGTACTGATTATGCGCCAGCGCCGACACCACTATGGGCCGACGCGATACCAGTAATGGTATACCTCACGAAAGCCAAGGCGGGCGTAGAGCGCACGCGCCGGCGCGTTGTCGGCTTGGACTTGGAGCGCGGCATCGGTAGCGCCAGCGCGCTGCGCCCAGGCGAAAAGCTGGCCAAGCAACGCTGTGCCATAGCCCTGCTGCCGGTACTCGGCAGCAGTCACGACATCCACAATGCTGAGCGCCTGCGCTGAAACGACGCCCACCGCACAGGCAACCGCCTGCTCGCGATCCCAGAGTGTGGCAAAGATGCGTGGCTTCGGCGTGGCCTCTAGGATGGCCGTATGCGTGGCCTGCTGCTCAGGTAACTTGCCGCTGAGCTGGCAGTAGCGCGCCAGCCAATCCCGCAGCGGCTCGCTCCGCAAAGCTCCCCGCAGCCTGTCGGGTAGTGTCCAGGTGTCGAGGCGACGGTGCAGCGTCAAGGATGGATCAACCAGGCGATAGCCACGTGCGTCGAGCAGGTTGTCGATGGCCGGAGACGCGGTGTGCGGATTGATCCGAAACACCGTTGGCAGATTGGCGGCGGCGTACCACTGCTCGCAGCGCGCGATCTTCTCGGACAGATCGTGGTACGACGGATAGAGTGGGTTGACTGAGTTGGCGCGCCGAGTGTGGCCACGCGCAAAGCGAACAACCCAGCCGTCATACAGCCGCTGCTGGAGCGCAGGCCAGGTTGTGAGCGCCAATTCCTCAAGGTCGCGTGGGTTCATCGGCGTCCCATCATTCTTTTCCATGCCTGTGGATTCCCCCCATCCGCCGCCAAGGGCGCGTGCGCTGCTTTTCATAAGCCGTCAGAAATCGTACCGCGCAGGGACGCGACGTGTCGCGCGAGCATCGCACAGGACGGTTAGCTCGCGCAAGCGGTGACTATTCCGCATCGGGCGGCACTCATCGGTCGTATTCTCGCACGGCTTTCGTCTGGCGTCCGCCTCTGCTATACTGATCCACAGCAGTGCAGCATTGGGAAAAGGTATCGAACGATGCGCACGATCATTGCGGAGCTTGTGCGGGCAATTCAGCCCTATGATCCACTTGAGCAGGCCCAGGTGACTGCAACACTCGCCTGGATCAATTCCGGCGCGCCGCTCTGCCGCGTTGCCAAGCCTGCGCTGCCACCCCAACACCTGGTCGCCTACTTCGCGCTCCTTGACCCAGTGACCAATCAGCTTCTGCTCGTGGATCATAAAAAGGCGGGCCTATGGCTGCCAGGTGGCGGTCACGTCGAACCCGGCGAGCATCCCGACGCGACGGTTCAGCGTGAGCTGTGGGAAGAGCTGCGTATACCTGCGCACTTTCTCTTGCCCTGGCCGCTGTTCTTGACTGTGACACAAACAGTTGGCGTCACCGCCGGTCATACGGATGTCTCGCTGTGGTATGTCTTGCACGGGGACTCGCGACAACCGTTGCAGTACGATCACGCCGAATTCCTACAGGTCGCCTGGTTTCCGCTCGATCGATTACCGTTGCAGCGCAGCGATCCACATCTGGGACGCTTCGCGGCGAAGCTGTGCGACGCGCTCACGCGCGGGGAATGGAGCGCTGAGCCTGGGCCGCAATCTGCGCGCTGACGGCCAAACGGGCCTGCTCGCGACGTAACCCACTATCAGCGCTCGGTGGTCGCCCGGTAGCGCGCCTGCAACAGTGGAATGGCTGTTTCGGCCCAAAACGCTGGTGATACGTAGCCGCTGGACATCCCGCCATGGCTGTAGCGCTCGACGAAGACGGGATCGCGGTTGCTCAGCGGTGCCCCGGTCAATTGCTGATAGGTCTGTTCGAGCAACACGGTGAGCTGCGCCTCCGTGCTGGGGTACACGTAGCTACTGAGGGTTGCTCGCATGTCCTGCCAGAGATACGGATCTCCGCGCAATCCCCATCGCGTGGGCGATTCCTGGAACAGCCTTGCGATCGTCTTGGCTGTTGGCATGGCGTTGATCTCCAACTGATACGTCCCTCGCGATCAAGGTCTCGCGTGGCGATGGTGTGCGTAATAGTGCTCTAAAAAGGTGTTGAGCGCCGCAAAGGGAAGTGGCTGTGTCGCAGCCGGCGCGTGTGGAAGAACAATCTGCTGCACAGGGTCGATGTCGATCACAATACCGGGCGCGTCGCCTGGGTAGCGGCGCAGCCCGATCGTAACACGCCGGCTGTCGGCGCTCCAGGCGATCTGCTCGCTGCTCCATGCCAGTCGCCGATCTCAAGCAGCAGACGCGGCGGGTGAGCGGCCCACAGGGCCGCGCTGACCATGTGGCGGGCGACCGCATGGTGGAGCAGAAGCGCGGTCTGTCCGATGTCAAATCGCTCACGAGCATGGCCAGGCCTGGCGTTCGCGCGGCCGTGAAATCATGCGAAATACAAAGCGAGGCGTAGTGACAGGCAGACGCTACACGTTGCGAATTTCTATAGGCTGGGATCAAAACGATCCGAATTGGTACTCTTAGAGCGGTGACGCTATCTTACGTTACCGTCTTTACATTTGTCAAATACTTTGCGGCGGCGTGAATAAATTGTCATACAGATGCACCAGCGCCGGCGATGAACACATATGTTCTATTAACTTTTTACACTTTCGCTGAACTCCCTCTTGATCTTCGTGCTTTTCGCTGCTATAATCGGAACAAGTGTTTCGCAACTTTGTTCTGAGTAATACAGTGGGGTTCCGAGCGACTGCACGAGAGGTGAGGAGCGTTATGCGACAGATCCGCGAGAGCCAGGAGCCGTTCGATCACCGGAGAGCGGGCGAGCCTGCGCTGGGGGCGCAGGCGGCCGCCGCGCCGCTGGTTCCCGCGCCGCTGATCGCCGCCCCGATCGCCGTGATCGGCAGCCCCAACTCGACCACCACCTTCACCGTCGATATCCTGGAGGCCGCGCGCGACCGGGCGCTCGATCACGCCTGGGTCACGTTCGAGGTGGCCGAGCGCTTCAACGGCCGCTCCTACCGCAAGCGCGCGCTGTGCCAGCTGGGCGGGATCGTCACTCGCAACCGCTGGCACGAGGACCCGATCATTCGCGCGGTGATCAAGCACCAGGGCGCGCTGCCGGCGCTCTCAGGCGAGAGCGACCTGACCTCGGCACAGCTATCCGCTCTGGGGGTGTTCCTGCTCGACGACGCCGGCCATGTGCTGCGCCGCACCACGCTCTCGACCCCGCCGCCATCCGGTACGCCAGTCTTTCCCGCCGACGCGGCGACGCTGCAAGATCTGGTGCATACCGAGCCGGGCATCTTCTACGCCGGCCAGTCGCCCGGCGATGGCCTGCCGGTGCCGCTGACGCTGCGCCACTTCGGCTCGACTGAGGCGGGCGGCTTTGGCGAGGCGGTGATGCTGGGCGTGTTCGGCCAGACCCGCAGCGGCAAGTCGATCATGGCCGCGCAGCTGCTGGCCGGCTTCGCCGCCAACCGCGATCTGGGCATCCTGGTGCTCGACCCGCAGGGCGAGTTCGGGCGCGACCGCTTCGCCGCCGGCGATCACCGGGTCGATTTCAGCATCAAGCGTCTGCTTGGCGGCCTGCGCGCCAAACGCGAGGTGGCCGTGATCAGCACCGACGACGTGGCGCTGGAGGGGAACGAGGCCTTCACCGAGCTGCTGCGGCGGGCCGGCTTCTTCGAAAGCCTGGGCTTCAAAGGCGCCAACAAGGAGCGCGAGGCGGCCGAGCGGCTGGCCGGCCTGCTGCAAGAGCTGACCGACGCGCACGGCAAGCGCCGGCCCATCCGCGAGCTGCGCGCATCCGACATGGCCCTGCTGATCAAGGATCTGGCGCGCTTCGCCGATGTGATCTACGCCACCCGGCCCGGCACTACCCCCGGCGAGGGCGCGCGCGCCGCCGACGTGCTGGCGCGCTACAACCTGGATGAGTCGCGGCTGCGGCGGCTGTGGGATGAGGCGCTGCGGCGCTTCCGCACCGAGGACGGCCGCGTGCCGCTCTCGCAGCTGATCGGGCGCGTGCTGAGCGACCGCGCGGTGGTGGTGCTGTCGTTCGCCCAGGAGGGCGCCGACGAGACGCCCTACTTCCTGCTGAACGAGATTCTGACCCGGCTACGCCACGTGATCCACCGCTCGTTCCAGAGCGGCCAGACATCCAACGCGCTGGTGCTGCTGGACGAGGCGCACCTGTTCGCCGGCGAGCACGCCTCGGAGAGCAGCGACGGAGCGCGCACGCGCACGCTGCTGTCCCAGAGCATCCGCATGACCGGCAAGTACGGCGTCGGCTGGATGTTCATCACCCAGACGCTGCACGACTTCGACAAGACCATCCTGCGCCAGCTCCAGGTCAAGCTGTTCGGCCAGGGCTTCAAATTGGGCGCCGACCGCGAGTTCGTCGAGTCCGAGCTGGGCAAAGAGGGCTTCGCGCGCTACTGCTCGCTGCCCGACCCCAAGCGCACCGGCCGCTACACCTTCATGGTCACCGGGCCGATCGTGGCGCTGGGCAGCCTGGGCACGCCGCTAGTGCTCCAGGGCTTCCGCGCCTCCGACGACCTGATGCGCGCGAACCCGCATTGTTTCGAGGCACTCTAAGCCCCAAAGATATAGGTATCCAGGAACGGATTGCGGAATTTGCCCTGTGGATCGTAGGATGTCAGCAGCCGTTGGAAATCCGGCAGCTTCTGATACAGCGAGTGCAGCCGCGCCGGCGCCATGGTAAACAGCTTGCCCCAGTGCGGGCGGGCATCGAACGGCGCGAGCTGCGCTTCGATCTCTGGCAGCAGCTGCCTGACCCCTTCCCAGTTCAGCTTCCAGGTAAAGTGGATCGCGACACACGCCTGCTGATAGCACGGGCTCATCCACAGATTGTCGGCGGCGATCGTGCGCACCTCGGAGATCATCAGCAGCGGGGCGATCTGCTCGTGTAAGGCCGTGACCGCGCGCAGGGCCGCGACGGCGTGCTGGCGCGGCACGAAGTACTCGGTTTGCAGCTCCGCGCCGCTGCTCGGCAATTCGTCGATACGGAAGTGCGGCAATCGATCGTACCACGGGCCGGGCACGCCCAGCTGCGCGGTGCATGGCTCGGCCGGGAGGCTGGCGATCGGGTGAATCTGGCGCGGCGCGGGCGTGGCCTCAAATAACGCCGGGGCGGTCTCGCCGCTGTCGCCGCCGGCGCTGCGGCGCTTCACCCAGACCTGATTGACGCGCTCGTTTTGCCAGTCGGTGAACAGACTGACGCTGTAGGCGCTGCCGACGATCTCCTCGAAGTGCGCTTCCAGCTGCGCTACGGGCAGGTTCAGGTACACATCCTGCCGCACCTCGAACGCCGGCACCACGTCGAGTGTGAGCTGCGTGACCACCCCAAGCCCGCCGAGCCCGACCACCGCGCCCTGGAACTGCTCGCCGTCGCGCTCGCGCGAGATCTCGACCTGCTCGCCGTCGGCCGTGACCAACCGCAGCGCGGCGACGGCGGTGGCCAGGTTGCCATTGCCGTCACCCGAGCCGTGCGTGGCCGTGGCGCACGCGCCCGCGACGGAAATATGCGGTAGCGAGGCCAGGTTATGCAGCGCATAGCCTTGGTCGTGCAGCTGCCGGCAGAGCTGGCCATACGTGATACCGCCCTCGACCGTGACCGTGCCGCGCTCGCGGTCGATCGCGATCATGCGATTGAGATGCTCGAGCGAGATCAGATCCTCAGGCGTGTCCGCGATGCTATTGAAGGAGTGGCGCGAGCCGAGCACGCGCAGTTTGTGCTGGCGGCGCACCAGCTCCTGCACCTGCGCGACCGTTTCAGGGGCGTGCAGCCTGGCGGCGCTGTAGGTCAAATTACCGGCCCAATTGCGCTGATGCTCACTCATCTTGGTGCTCCTCTTGATTAGACGGATAGTCGTTCGAATGCCTGGGCGACAAACCAGCGGTGTCCGGCTCGCATTGTGCTTTCGGTGATGTCGGGGCGGCCGAACGGCGGGTAGATCGCGGCCCATTCGGCCAGCTGAGACGCTGGACGCAGGGCGGCGCAGAGATCCCAAAACGCGAGGTTGCTGAAATTAATGCTTGACCTGGATCGATATTGATCCGTGAAGGCATTCATGGCCGCGCGTCCGAAGATCCATAGTATGTCGAGTCTACTTCGGGCCAGATCGGCGAGCGGATCGCCGACCTTCGCGTCCTCCCAATCGATCACCGCGACCAGCCGGCCCTGGTTCCAGAGCGTATTGCCGGGCCAAAAATCGCCGTGCAGCAATACCGATTCATTCAGCTGCGGAACCGGCCAGAGCGCTGCCAGCATTGCTCGAATGCGCCCTTCATCTAGCGTTGTATCGACGTCGGCAGGCCGCTCGCGCACTGTCCTGGCACATGCGTCTGCTTGTTTCCGCAGGAACGCCAGGTCCAGATTCGAGCAATCCACCTGGTGAATCGTGGCCAGGTGAGTCGCGAACTGGAGGATGAAGCTATTCAGATCGGCTGGCGCGAATTCCGGCCGTCCCTCGACGTACTCAAGGACGAGGCATGGCGTCGCCAGGAGCGTGCCGGATTGATCGAGGTGATACGGCGTCTGGGTCGCTAATCCGGCAGTCTGGGTTATCCGCAAGAGCGTAAATTCGTCGGCGGCCGCGCGCGGGTTGCGCGCGAGTGTCGCGGCGCCCGGCCGGCGGAGGATCATTTTCTTTGTCAGGCCGTCAGGCAGCGCAACCTCAAACGCCGTCATCCGTGCCGATATCCCGCCGTTCAACTGCCACGTTCGGAGCAATCTGCCGTTGGGGATGATACGGAAAACCAATTGCTCAACGATGTTGTCTTCTGTCGGCGCGGTCATGAAGCTTTTTCCGGCAACCGAACGCGATCTGGTTGTGGTCGATCAAAGTGATTCTGGTCGGGAGGTCTGGCGGGACCGCAGGCCCCGCCAGACCCCACCGATCATTGTGCTACGGAGTATAGCAGTAGGTTCACGTAGCTGCAAGCGAGGCGGTGATATGTTGCAGTGGATGAAATACACACGCTTTCGAACCTTCGCGGCTTGCCCCAGCAGCGTTATCTTTGCAGTTGGGCAAGTCGCACTGAACCGATATCGCGCCAGAAAGCTTAATGCTTGCCCGGTGAGGGACAGAAAGCCTTTGAGATATTTTTCTGCTGCTTGCTGCGGAGGGTCTGCCGCATCCCTACCGCCGCGGCGTGCGGTACGGCCCCAAATACCGCTGCACCAGCGGCAGGCCGAACTGGTTCTGCAGCGTGGTGCGGGCGCCCTCGGCGGTGGCGTCGAGCGCGCGGCCGATCTGGCGGCAGATCGCGTCGGCCAGGAACTGCGGCAGCGGCTCCTGTACGGCGGTGACGCGCAGCGCGCCGCGGAAGGTCGCCAGCGCGGCGCCGAGCGGCTCGCGCGCGATCAGCCCGGCCGGCAGCTCCAGCCGGTAGGCCGGGCCGTGTTCCTCGGGGCGGTAGTAGGTCACGTAGAGCTGGCCGTAGCCCTGCTCGATCGCCGCCCGGCGCTCGGCAAAGTCGGGCAGGCCAGGCGAGCGGTAGCCGGTCAGCAGGTGCGGCCGATCCTGCTTGATCAGCGGCACTGGCAGCGAGTGCTCGCCCGGCTCCAGCACGGTGCTCCAGAGCGTGCGGTCGGTGACGGTGCCGGAGAGGTGCGGCGCTAGCTGGGCCACGTCGTCGGCGGCGGTGGCCTGCTTGGGATGCGCGATCACTCGCCGGCACGAGAGCACCAGCCGCCAGTCCTGCTCGGCGAAGAACGCCTCGATCAGCGCCGTGAACGGCGCCCACCACTCCGGGCGGCTGCCGCCGCGCGCATCCTGGGCGTAGCGCACCAGCAGCCGGTTGACCTCCAGCAGCGCCGAGTAGAACGAGCCATCCAGCACGAACAGGCCGCTCGATGTCGCGCGGATGCGCCGCGCCAGCAGCCGCAGCTCCAGCATGGTCCGCAGCCCGCCCAGGATGGTCTCCAGCTCCTCGACCGGCGGCAGCAGCTGCACCAGCACCTGCTGGTCGGTCAGCGTGGCCTCTTCGACCGCCACGGCCGCGACGGCCGCGAAGGTTGCGCCGGCGGCCGGCACGGTGGCGTGCGAGCCATCGACCGCGCACAGCCGGCGCTCCGGCCCATCCGGCGCCGGGCGGATGCGCCTGGACAGCTCGCCGCGCAGGCGCTCGCGGTCGCCCTCCAGGCGCGTGAGCGTGGCGCGGCAGGCGTCGGCGCAGGCGCCGATCGCCGCCAGCACGGCCGCCGGCAGCGCAGCCGGGTCGAGCGTCGCGCCGATCTCGGTCTGTGGGATGGTGGTCATACCCGCGCCTCGCTATTGAAACAACCGTTCGTAGTATAGCACGGGGCGCAAGCCCTTGCGGCATATGCTACACTGGAATGGGTCCATCCGTTTTGCTAGATGAGAAACGCATGCCGGCGATTCAGCTCCCGCTCGCGCTTGCCCAGCGTTTGGTGTTGAGGCGCCAGGGCAGAGGCTCGAAGCCTTCGCCGCGCTCGACGAGGCCGCGTTCGCCGAGGAGGTCCGCAGGCGCCGGCCGAAGGCGGCCGGGAAGCTGACGCCGGCCGCCCTGCGGGCGCTGCGCGACGGCTACGCCGAGCAGTCTACACCGGTGCGGCAGCGCCAGGCCGAGGCGCTTGGGCTGGAGCGCCGCCTGGCCGATCTGGTCAACCAGGCGTATGGGCTGACGCCCGAGGATGTCGAGCTGCTGTGGCGGACGGCGCCGCCGCGCATGCCGGTCGGGAAGCCTGGAGAGCACATGCCATGAAGCTGCCTTGCTTTGTAACCGCATATCCAGCCTGACCGATAAGGAGATGCCGATGATCAGCGAGCTTGATATGGTGGTGCTGACCAGAGATCTCAGCGAGCACGGTTTACAGAAGGGCGATGTCGGCACCATCGTCCACGTCTACAATGTGGGTTAGCGCGAATAAGCGTTGGGACAAGTTGTAGTTAGCTTTCGCTCCACCTGTGGTAGCATGCGAGCACTGTCTGCATCAAGGAGCCCTCCCATGAGTCATATTCGCGTGCTGATCTGCCGCGTGGATGATCCCGCTTCGGACCAAATGACCGCACTGGCCGCCTTTGATCTTCCGGAAACCGATCTGACTACGCTCAAGCCCGAAACAGCGCTCGATGATCTCGAAACGACCACTCACACCACCGGCAACGCTATTCTCCAACGTGCCTTACAAGCGCAATGGGATGTGATTGATGACCAGCTGACGGTGCAACATCGTCAGTCTTTTCCCCCTCGGACGATCCACGCTGACGGGCACGAGCCCATCACGGTCGCCAGCCGCTTTGGCATTCTGACGCTGTCCCGCCAGGTCTGCCAGCACCTGGCCACACAAACCCATGTGATCCCCAGCAACGCTGTGCTACCGTCGCATAACGGGATCATCATCACCCGCGGCCTGCAGGAATGGGCCTGTCTGTTGTCGCAGGAGTTGCCCTTTGTCTCCGTCGCACGCTTGCTGGGCTGGCAGACCCACGATGCTGCGATCCTCTCGGACACCACAATCCGCAGCCTCGTCCGAACGCATGGCCAAGTCATCCGTCAGGCGGAGCTGGCCGAGGTCACAGAAGTGGCGACTCGGGACGATCTCGCGAACTTAGACCTGAGGCTTGTGCCCAACGAGCAGCTGCGGCGGCGAGCCGGATGGCCGGCAGAACTGAATGCAGCTGTTGACGCGGCGTTGGCGAGTGAGCAAGTGTGTCCACCCGCCGGCGTCTCATGGGCAGATTGGGAACGCGTGCTAGCCGCCCGGCGAGCGGAGGCGACGTCTCCGATCGAGAACCTTCGTCACCTCGGGCCAGAAGTGGAGCCGAACCAGGTGCTCCTCACCGTCGACGAAGTGCTCACGCGCCGGCCCGAAGCAGGCCACTTTCTCGAACTGCGTACCGCGCGGATCATGACGGAGCGCGGCTCTCGCTATCTGAGCGGGATCGGTGCTGTGTTCCTCCAGCACCTTCAGCTGGCGGTGCTCCTGTGTCTCGAACGGTTGAGTTCGCTGCTGCTGATCGCTGATGGGGCGCGCTGGATCCGTAGCTTCTTTACCGACACCCTCGCCGCCCTGGCAGACAAGACGATGATCCTCGACTGGCATCACCTCAAACAGAAATGCCTGGAACTGGGCAGCAGAATCTGCCGCGGCAAGCTGGCCAAAGCGCAGCTCCTGCGCCGGCTGTATCGGCGCTTGTGGCGCGGGGATGTTGCGGGCGCGATAGCAGTGCTGGAGGCGGAACGTGGCGAGACCAAGAACGAGGCGAAACTGGACGAGCTGATTGGGTATCTGCAGGCGCGGCAGGCCTGGATGGTGAACTATCGGCAGCGACGCATCGAGCGCAGATACATTGGCAGTGCCCAGGTTGAGAAAGCCAATGATCTGCTGGTTGCTCGGCGGCAGAAGAACAGAGGGATGCAGTGGAGCGAGGCGACGAGCGATGCCTTAGCCGCCCTGCGCACGTTAATGCTCAACGGCGGCTGGGTTCGCTACTGGCAGCAGCGTGAGGTTCTGGCGCTCCTGGCAGGTTGACCCAACGCTTATTCGCGCTTACCCTGTTGAGCGACTGGGCCAGTTACGGCAGTACTGATGCCGCCTATCGCGAAAACCAGACCGCGCTGGAACGAATCCTCGGACTGACCGTGAGCGTGCAGGCATTGGAAACCATAGTGGCAACCGCCGCCGCTGATGTGAGCGCCTTCTATCAGCAACCGCCCGCCCCGGCCACACCGCTCGCAGTGGGCAGCATCCTGGTCGTGCAGGCCGATGGCAAAGGTATCCCGCTGGTGCAGCCGCCGCTGACCGATCCGCCACTGCGGCTGGGCAAAGGGCAGAAACGTACCAAGAAGAAGGAAGCCATCGTCACCTGCCTGTACACCATCGCGCCCTACGTCCGCAGCGCGCAGGATGTACGGGCGGCCTTGCTGCACGAAGAGCGGCGCGCCGACCATCCCACCCGACCTGTGCCCGTGCAAAAGGAAACGCGCGCGACCTTGGATGGGAAAGCCGCCGCGCTGCTCACGCTCCAGCAGCGCGCTGTGCAGCGCGATGAACCGCATATCCGTGCCCGCGTGGCATTGACGGATGGAGCGGAGAGTCTCCAGCAGCAGATGCTCACGACGTTTCCCCAGCATACCCTGATCTTGGACATTATCCACGCCAGTGAATACCTGTGGGCCACCGCCACGGCCTTGTTGGGGGAAATAAGTCCACTCCGCACGCCGTGGGTAGCCAGCAAGCTCGATCTGCTGTTGAGCGGGCAGGTGGACACGCTGATCGAAGAGCTCACGACCGAGGCGAGCACTACGACGTGGACGGAAACGCAGCGCACCGCCATAGAGCGAACCATCGGCTATTACGTGCGCAACCGTGCCTATATGCAGTATGACCGCTACCTGGCGCAGGGCTGGCCGATTGGCACGGGCGTGGTCGAAGGTGCCTGCGGCCATCTGGTCAAAGACCGCATGGAGCAGGCCGGCATGCGCTGGACGCAGGAGGGCGCACAAGCGATCCTGGATCTGCGGGCCGTGCGCAGCAACGGCGATTGGGAGGCGTATTGGCAGTTTCATCGACAGCAACAACATCACCGATTGTATGCTGCCGCACCAACAGCAGCACTACCGGAAGCCCAGGTATTACAGATGGCAGCGTAATGCCGCCCATCGATTATGGTCACACTCTAATGATTTCACCTGGTCGTCGTGGCAGGATCGCGATGATGCGCTGAGCGAGATTGATACGCTTCTTTCCGAGTTGCGATCCGGAATTGCTCCAAGCATCCTCACGCTGCATGTGCTTTTTGCGCCGACTGGCCCGATTCAAGAGGTGAGCCTGAGCAGCGGTTGGGGTGATGCCTTTGTCGAGCTTGCCGAGCGCTTTGATGCTGCCGTGGCGAGCGAGCAGCTTGATGACTCTGAAAAACCGCAGCCTGAGCTGCACGAATCCTGCCCCTGCTTTGCCGCTCCCGCGACAGGTCTGATCACTATCAAGGAGCTGGGGCTGGACAGCCGCCTGGCTGAAGTATCAGTGCTGATCTGCCAGGAATGCGGCCAACACTGGCTCAGGTATCTCTACGAGGTCGAGGCGTTCACTGGTTCGGGCAGGTGGTATCTCGGCGCGATCACACCGGAGCAGTTTGCAACGCTCGCTGTTGAGCGAGCGAAGGCGGTGCTGGAAGGGCTCGGCTGGTATTACCTAAATTTGGCCCCAATTAACGGCTACATGCGTTGGCGCAAGGAGTTGGTGAAGGGCCGTTGTTAAAAGTCAAGCACTTTTGCCGCCGCATGACCTCGCGGATAATCGGCTCTTCCGCATCTCCCGTGCTTTGGCACCTTGCTGACGCATCCGTTATACTACGGCGATGCGTACAATTGTTCCAAACACAACTGCTGGCCCTGGATTGCTCGCAGCGTTGGCACCAGACGTGACGGTGCTGGATGTTCAGGTCGAGCCGGAGGTCGTGCTGCTCACGGTGACGCCATCATCTACCACCGCCGCCTGCCCCCGCTGCTCGACCGAGTCCGCACGTATCCATAGCTATTACATCCGACAGCCGCACGACCTGCCCATCAGTGGACGAGCCACTCGTCTGCTCGTCCATGCCCGCCGCTTTCGCTGCGTCAATCCGGCGTGTTCAACCGTCACGTTCGCTGAGCGCCTGCCCAATCTCGTTGCGGTGGCCGCACAGCGGACGGTTCGGCTCAATGCCGAACTGCGCGACCTCGCGCTCGCCTTCGGAGGTGAAGCGGGCGCACGCCAGAGTGTGCGGAGCGCCATGCCCGCGAGTGCTGACACGCTTCTCCGGCGCGCTCACTCGGCTGTCCCTCCCGCTCGTTCGACGCCCCGCGTCCTTGGCATCGACGACTTTTCCTTCCGAAAGGGTCAGGTCTTTGGCACCATTCTCACTGACGGCGAGAGCCACGAGGTTGTCGACCTGTTACCTGACCGAACCGCCGCAACCGCCGCAACGTGGCTCCAGGGGCATGCTGGCGTGGAAATCGTGACCCGCGACCGCTCCGCGGATTATGCTCGTGGCATCAGCACAGGAGCCCCGCACGCAGTGCAGGTGGCCGATCGCTTCCACCTGGCCAAGAATGCGGGCGAGGTACTCGAACGGGTGGTGCAACGCAACCACCAGGGATTACGTCTGGCGGCCAAGGCCGTCGATCAGGAGCGCGCGCAACAGATGGCCTCAGCCACTGACGAGATGCAGCCGCTCCCTCAGCCACTTCCGCATCCACAGCCCACGACAGAGAGAGCCGTCCAAGAGTCGCCAGCGCAGCAGCGCCGCCTTGCCCGATATCAGGAGGTTATCGCGCTCGCTGCTGAAGGGCTCGGCCCGAAGGCGATCGCACAACGGGTCGGGCTGACACGGCAGACGGTCGCAATCTGGCTCCGCGCAGGGAGCTTTCCCGAACGGCCGCCCTCAGCACCGCGACGGATGCGCATTACCCCGTACGAGCCGTATCTGCGTGAGCGCTGGCAAGCAGGGGAGCACAATAGCCGACAGCTCTGGCGCGAGATACAGGCACAGGGCTTCCGGGGTGGTTCCGAAACGGTCCGTCGCCTGACGGTTCGCTGGCACACGGAGCGCGGCCGTTCAGGCCCGCCGCCGAAACACCAAGCAAGCAAGCCGACTCCACGCCGTGCTCCCCCTGCTCCTGCGACCCGACCACTGTCACCGCGACAGGCTCGCTGGCTGTTACTCAAACCCGAAGCCGAGCTTAAGCCAGAACAACGCCTCTATCTCGAGCACCTCGGGCGAAGCTGTCCCGAGGTGCTCGCTGCCCAGCAGCTTGTCTTAGTCTTTCTCCAGCTGGTGCGGAAACGAGAAGCAGAGTCATTGGAGCTCTGGATCGCCAGCGCTAAGGCAAGCAGTCTCCCGGAACTGGTGGAGTTCGCTAAAGGCATTGTGCGCGATCAAGACGCTGTGATGGCAGCATTAGAGCACGAGTGGTCGAACGGTGTCACTGAGGGGCACGTGAATCGGCTCAAGATGATCAAGCGGACGGCATATGGGCGCGCCAGCTTCAAGTTGCTCCGCCAGCGGGTCTTAGCCCAGGTGTAACCGTCGCGATGTTAGCACGGGAGATGCGGAAGAGCCGCTTTTTCGTGAGGCAATGATCGGACGTAGGGTTAGATTCTTTCGTGAGGCGATACGGGTAGCAGATCCTATTGACATTTAACAATCACGTCCTGGTACTGCGCGAACCGCCGTTGACGGGCGTACGGGAGCTGTCGGGAGGGCGGACTGGGAGCGGCATGCTGCTCAGGCGCCACGACTGATAGGCTGCTGCCGGGAAGCGCACGCGCGACCCGCTCCTGATCGACGGCCTTGGCCGCGCTGCCTAACCCTTGGTGATGCCGTTGAACAACGCGTTCGAGGACCTCGCCCGCGTTCTTGATAAGGTGGAAGCGGTCAGCAACCTGAACGGCCTCCGGCGCTCCGGCACGCACCCCACGGGCATATTCCCCGGCGCGGTCCCGCGTGACAACTTCAATTCCGGGGTGCTCTTTCAGCCAGGCGGCGGCCGTCTCAGCGGTGCGGTCCGGCAACAGATCAACGACGGCATGGGTCTCACCATCGGTCAGGATCGTGCCGTAGACCTGGCCTTTGTGAAACGCAAAGTCGTCGATGCCCAGGATGCGCGGCGTGGCAGGTGCGGGAAGGGCGGCCGTATGGGCGCGCCGCAGCAGGGTGTCGCCGCTGGCCGTCATTGCGGTGCGCGCGCTCTGCCGGGCTCCTGCTTGGCCACCAAACGCCAGCGCGAGATCGCGGAGCGCCGCATTCAGACGGAGTGTGCGCTGCGCGGCGGGGGCGAGAAGGGTCGGCAGGCGCTCACTGAAGGTGGCGGCTGGACAGGTCGCAGCCAGGCAGCGAAAGCGACGCAACTGGAGCAAGAGAAGCGCAGGCTGACCGCTGATGGGCAAGTCATACGGCCGACGTGTGTAATAGCTATGTACCCGGGTCGAGACAGTACCGCAATGCGGGCATGTGGCACTCGCCGTCGGGACAAATGCTGGTAGAACCAGGCCCACAGGCGTACGCTCAACCTCCGTGACGGTCACATCGGGATGAGTTCGGCAAAGAGGGTCACGCTTCGATGGTCGGGAACAAATGTACGCATCCCAGTAGTATAGCTGATACGTCAGGGGTTTGCCTGAGCACGGGAGATGCGGAAGAGCCGATCTCAAGTGAGCGCAAGTGGCATATGTGTGGCACCCGGCTCGTATTTAGGGCTGAGTCACGTGGTAAATTGGAATTATTGGTCAATGACGGTGGCATACACGTCCATAACGGTCGCTTCGGAATCAATGTCATGGTTCAACCTTGAGCCATGTATCTTGATAGCCGAATATGTTGAGCTGGATTGCTAGTACACAATCGAGCAGGATAGAGTGAACAATTGTACATTTCCCGCATGCCACATCCAATCTTTGCCCATCCGTATGACCGTCTACGAGCAGTGGGCCATCGAGCACGGTCTCCAGTCCGTAGATGCCTGTAGCTTGCGGCGCTGCTAAATCCTCCTGGCCGGGTCAGTGACAAGGCGACTGCGACCGCTACGTCGGGGAGCGCAAGAACCTGCTTGACCTGCGTCGGGTCGCGGCCGACAGATAAATGAATCGCGCACACGCCGCGCGCAATCGATCATTCTCATCAGGCCTGCCCCAGGATCTTCTTTGTATTCGGCGATCTTGTCGATGCAGATGTCCGCGCTGATTGCTCCGGCCGTCATGTGTGGATGCTCAAAGACAGTGCTTCCAAAGTAGTGCGCCGTTACCGTCAGCCGCCCGCTCGATCAAGGCTACTGTGGGCTTTTTCGTCATCGCCATGACAGGCGGTGCCCGACGTGATCCGCATACGGTACGGTCGCCGCCGCACCTCGGCTAACCTGCCAGCGATGTGCATCGGCGCGCACCTGCAATTCACGCCATGGTCATATCCCCTGTTTCCATCTGCTAGCAATTGCTCACCACTTCGGCCACATAGCGATCCATCTGCTAGCATCTACTTACCTCTGCTAGCATTTGCTACCATCCACGTCTGGCGCTATGAGCGCGAAGCCATCAATGCCGTTTCGCCCAGAGCGTCGTCCCCGCCTGGTTCACCCGCAGGGCGGCCCGCAGGCCGTCGCCGGCAGGCGATGAAGCAGTGCGGGGCGGCGCGGAAGGCGAAACGTACCACGCGGAAGCGGCTGGGGCCGGCGCGGCGTGCGAGGGCGCTTTGGAGATCGGTACGACTTCTGGGACACCACGACCTTTGAAGATCACTCCGCCCTTCGAGAGAGCCACGCGCCCGACGACACGCCTCCCCACGTCGCAGGCTGAGGAGCAACCGCACCGCAAGCCGAGCACGGAACCACCAGGCGCTTGCGCCGATCGCCGTCAGGCGAGGTGGTTCCGCGCGCAGCCCTGAGCGGCAAGGCGCAGCGTTTCTTTTGCCTCGGTGAACAAGCGCAGCGCTCGCCGTCAGGCGATGGTCAGCATGGCAAAAGAGCAAGCCGCAGACGCACGGGGTGGATCGAGGGGAGGCGCGGCGCGCCGGCCCATCAGGGCCTCGGCTGTGTAGGAGCAAAATCACGCCTGCAAAACTAGACTGTTCCCACTTTGCTGATGGCGTTTGGCATAAGTGTTAAGCGTTTCCTCAAGGCGCCTCGAAGTGGGGCAAGATCGCCCGTTGCATTGCCTCCTCGAGGGTCGTAATAGGGACAACCTTACGAACCATTTTGAAAATAGGCGAACCGTGAGAAGAATTGGGAGAATATACACTGGGATATTAGGGTAAGAGCTTGTAGCCTACTCCTCGCACGTTTTCCACCCGAGTTGCTTCTGAGCCAAGCGCCTGACGTAGCCCCTTGATGACCGACTTCAGCCGCTCTGGGTCCTCGATATATTTATCGCCCCAGACCGCTTTCTCCAAGACATCATTAGCGACTACTTGCCCTGATCGTTCGGCCAGATAGGCCAGGAGTGTGTACTGGGTTGAGGTCAGATTGATCGGTTGGCCGTGCAGCAGAATCTGATGCTGGCCCTCATCTATCGTAATCGGGCCGGCTTGGAGCAGGCCTGGGAGGGGTTGAGATGCCACGAAGCCGCGGAAGGCTGAGGAGAGGCTGTCATAACGCTGACCATGGCGAACGATTACGCATGCCTGCTCCAAGCGACGCACCACATTCGGCTGGCTATCTCGGGAGGTCTGGAGGGTGACCAGAATTCGCTGCTCTATGGTGGACAGATTCTGCCAGTAGTAGCTGAAGTGCTCCTCTACGGATGAGAGAAATATATCGCGCAGCTCAGCATAATCCGCACTGGTTAGTGTGGCTCCTTTGATGCGTTGTAATTCGAAAGCGTGAAAACCTGCGATCTGCAGAAAGAGCGGGTGAGGACCGGCTATATCAAGGAGAAAGTCAAACATGGCAGGAGGGAAAGATACTCCACCTCTAGCAGCCAGCGTGGTTAGCAGGGCACGAGCCTCGTCCTCAGAGAAGAGGCCTAGTCGGATGCTGGCAAAGATGTTGAAAAAAGGAGAACTGAGAGTGCTGGCGTGGGCGTAGGTCAACTCCAGAAGAGGCCACTTAGAGGCAGTCAGATAAGCGATGGGATATTTGGCGGCTAGGGCGCGTAAGCCAGAGAAAAAGTCCGGGTCGACTTGCTGGTTATGGCTGAGATGTTCGAAATCATCCAGAATAAGGATAAGCTTCCAACCGTGTTGACTTAGGCTGCGCACGGCTCGATCGAAAACCCGGTAGGTGATTGGCCGGTCGTCGTCCAGGGCTTCTAGCCGGCTTGAGTTAGATCCTCTCTCAGCGAGCGCGTCATAAATCTCCTCCAATAGGATTCGGTACAACCCGCCTTGATCAAGACCCGCTAATCCGCCACAGTCAATATAAGCGAAGAGATGTTCGGCGGCGCTAAGGCCGTTCTGGGTGAAGATCTGCGCATCAGCCAAGTGGAAGAGCAGTGAGGTTTTGCCAATCCGCCGCTGCCCGACAAGGGCGATACTCTGGCCGTTGGCAAGCAGCGACAAGGCTTGGCTACTCGCATGCTCGCGACCAAAAAAGTAGGTGTGATCACGCACTGGACCGCGATGAAAGAAAGGATTTGGCAGCGACATGATCCTTTCTCCGAATTGTTTCTCAAGAAGGCGCTTGGTCGCGTGGAGACTCTACCATACTTCCTGACCGATGCCAAGACCTGAACACCTCTGTGACTAAAAGGACCAAATTAGTCTTGTTCTATCCCCCATTTCCCTCTCAATCTTCCCTGTATCCCCACATTTCTTGCCTTAACATTTGGCCTCCGGTTTGCTACTCTCTTGGCGCGACAATAATCTCTCAGTCGTTGGAGGTGTAAGAATGGGATGCATTGTATGGTTATTCTTGGTAGCCGTTGGGGCAGCTATCGGCGGCGCCATAGGCGCCTCATTGATTGGCAGCGAGGCGGGACCTATAATCGGCGCGATCATTGGCGGCTTGGCAGGTCATGTCATTACGGGAACCCTCATTCCAGGGCCAAAATATCCAGGCGATAGAAACTATTAAAGGAACATAGCAATAACGCCACCATCGGGGCCTTTACCGTAATGTCAAGATCGAGTTGACCACGCCGAACAACAAATAGAGAGCATGGGGGCAGAGATGAGAATACGCTGCTGTTTGACATTGATCGTATTGCTGACAAGTCAGATCTTGTCTATTGCCGCGGTAGATCAGGCCAAATTCCAGGTTCCGATCTCTCATCCTGTCGTTGCTGCCGAAAAACTTCTCCCTCATCTGCTGCCGTCGACCCAAAGACAGGTTGCGTCCGTCAGAAGCAGCCCTAACTCGGCGGTTATTACTCTAACCCCGACTGGTTTCGAACCAGCTACTCTCACCATCACTGCAGGCACCGCTGTGACCTGGCATAATACGACCACCGTGACTCACACCCTGCAAAGTGGTTCAGCAAGCGGGTTCTTCAAGGTTTTCCTACCTCTCATCTTGAAAGATGGGAGTCGCGTTAATGGACAAGTCCCGGACACTGCTCTAGGCAGCGAAAGCTTCTCAGCCACCCTATTACCTGGTGGCACATTCGTTCATTTGTTCACCACGGTTGGCGAGTATGCCTATTTCCTGGCTACGGCGCCTCAACTTCGTGGTCGAGTAATTGTACAGGAAGATCATGTAGTCTTGCCCTCCAACCCGGCTGATGTGGCCCTGCCATTGGACTTGCGTACGGTCACAAACCTGGCCACAGCCACGGAGTTTCTGTACAGCGGCACCAACCCTATTCAGACTGGCGTCGCACCAGGCACGATCCAGGCGCGACGGGTGGCGGTGTTGCGAGGGAGAGTACTGACCCATAGTGGAGCGCCACTGCCAGGTGTTACTATCACTATCCTCAATCACCCCGAGTTTGGCCAGACCCTGAGCCGCGCCGACGGCATGTTCGACCTGGCTGTTAACGGCGGAGAGCGACTTACTGTCGTCTATCAAAAGGGAGGTTACCTGTCCGCTCAACGGCAGGTCGAGACGCCCTGGCAGGATTATGCCTGGCTGGAGGAGATCCGGCTGATTCCCCCCGATGCCGCGGTGACGCTCATTGACCTGACTGCGACTACGCCGATGCAGATTGCGCGCGGCAGTGTGATCTCAGACGCCGACGGTGTGCGGCAAGCGACTCTCTTCTTCCCGCAGGGGGTTACTGCGACGATGGCGTTCTCAGATGGGACAAAGCAACCCTTGAACGTTCTCCATGTGCGGGCAACTGAATATACCGTCGGTGCTGGCGGTTCCGAAAGCATGCCGGCTCGTCTGCCATCCGCTACCGGTTATACCTACGCGGCGGAATTCAACGCCGACGAGGCCGTGGCCGCTGACGCGAGTGAGATCGCGTTCAGCCGGCCCCTGCCTCTCTATCTTGAGAATTTCCTCGATTTCCCGGTCGGTAGCCCGGTCCCGGTTGGCTCCTATAACCGCGACCAGGATAAGTGGGCCGCTTCTGCGGATGGGCAGGTCGTCAAGATCCTGAGCATCACCAGCGATATGGCGGATCTGGATATCGACGGCAACGGCCATCCTGCCAGCGCTGCTGCCCTGGCAGCTCTCGGAATCACAGATACCGAACGGCGGTATTTGGCGCATCTCTATCGGCCCAATCAAGGCCTGTGGCGCATACCCGTGGCTCATTTCACTTCGCCCTGGGATTTCAATTGGCCGTTTGGTCCACCTCCAGACGCGCAGTCGCCCAACCAATCGCCGCCGGAGCAAAGAAAGCTGCTGGATGATTCCTGCATCCAGAGTGGCTCGATCATCGAGTGTCAGAACCAGGTTTTAGGTGAGGCCGTCGGGTTGACCGGAACGCCGTTCAGCCTGCACTACCAAAGTGATCGTATGGCTGGATTTAGAGTAGCCGATACCTTGAAGATCTCACTGAGCGGTCCACATCTGCCAGCCAGCCTCGCACGAATTGCTCTGGAGATCGACGTGGCCGGGAGGCAGGTTTCACAAAACTTCCCGGCTAGCCCCAATCAGCATACGGTATTTGCCTGGGATGGCAAGGATGCGTATGGCCGCATCGTACAGGGGCGTCAGCCGATCGCTGTGCGGATTGGCTATGTCTACCACGGTGTCTACTTGCGACCATCTGAGCGCCCGGACACCCAATATGACGCGCTCTTTGGACACTTTTCGTATTACGGCACACCGGCAACTGGCGACCCAGCCCGCGGTGAGGTTACGCTGTGGCAATTGTGGCATGGGAGCATCGGCGCGTGGGACGCTCTTCCACAGGGGCTGGGCGGCTGGAGCTTAGATCTACAACATGCCTACGACCCTATTCGCCGGGTGCTCTATTATGGCGATGGCAGGCATCGCCAGGCCGAGAACTTGAATAGCATTATCACAACGGTGGCGGGGAACGGGATCCCTGGTGTAACCAGGGATGGCGTTCCGGCAACGGCCACCTCGCTAAACCGGCCCTATGGGAACAATCTGGCCGTTGGCCCCGACGGGAGTATCTATATTCCTGACCGAGATAATCACCAGATTCGGCGGGTGCGACCAGATGGCATCATCAGCACGGTCGCAGGCACAGGTGTACAAGGCTTCAGCGGCGATGGCGGCCCGGCGATTGCCGCGCGGTTGAACTATCCGGAGAGCGTTGCGCTTGGGCCGGATGGCAGCCTCTATATCGCCGATGTCTTTAACCACTGTGTGCGGCGGGTTGGCACGGACGGCATAATCACAACCGTTGCCGGCACGACTACCCCTGGATTTGGCGGTGATGGTGGTCTTGCCACGCAGGCCCAATTGAATACACCCGATAGTGTCATCCTGGGCACTGACGGTAGCCTCTATATCTCCGACAATCGAAACAACCGTGTGCGACGGGTCGGCCCGGATGGCATCATCAGCACCGTGGCGGGCGGCGGCACGCCCGCCAATGGCGTCGGCGACGGTGGTCCAGCGCTTCAGGCGCGTCTCAACCTGCAATGGGGCCTCGCGTTTGGGCCTGACGGCAGCCTCTACATCGCAGATACAAGCAACCACCGCATCCGGCGAGTCGGGCCGGATGGTGTCATCCAGACAGTAGCGGGGACAGACCAGCAAGGCTCCGGGGGAGACGGCGGCCCCGCCACGCAGGCGCAACTCAGCTTTCCCTCGGCGGTCGCCGTGGGCCCAGACGGTAGCCTGTATATTGTGGATCTCGGTAATAACCGTATTCGTCAAGTAGGGCCAGATAATATCATCAGCACGGTAGCCGGAGGCGGTGCGCCTGCTGATAGCGCGGGCGACGGCGGCCCTGCCACCGCCGCTCGCCTGGCTGCCCCGCGCGGAATCGCCCTGGGACCGGATGGCAGCGTCTACATCGCCGATACCGAGAACCACCGAATCCTTCGGGTGACTTCTGCTATGCCGGGATTTATGCTGGGCGATGTCGTCATTTCATCTGAAGATGCGAGCGAACTGTATGTCTTCAACAGCAGAGGCCGGCATCTACGCACTCTGAATGCTCTAACGGGCGCTATCCGCTACAACTTCACCTACGATACCGCTGGCCGCCTGGTCACCGTGACGGATGGCGACGGCAATCGAACCACGATCGAGCGCGACGACGCTGGAAAGCCCATCGCGATTGTGGGACCCTATCGCCAGCGGACGGAATTAGTCTT